>ERZ869936.420-NODE-420-length-41319-cov-5.869014_pt1 | contig 41319 bp, 39 predicted proteins | sample MGYA00520876_ERZ869936 | MGnify/ENA primary metagenome ERZ869936 (study PRJEB32218, sample SAMN09650985) | biofilter metagenome | isolation source: enrty point of leading RO module | place: Saudi Arabia: Thuwal, RO plant located on Red Sea | collected 2016-02-17 ... | reverse complement strand
GCCGTGATAGCCCCGTTCACGACCGACAAAACGGTGGCGGTGCGCCTCGCAGCGCGCCCGGTGATAGGCCAGGGCGATCTTCAGCGCGCTGTCGACGCCCTCCGAGCCGGAGTTGGCGAAAAACACGTGATCGAGGCCCGCCGGGGTGATTTGCACCAGCGCTTCCGCTGCACGGAACGCGCCCGGGTGCGACATGTTGAAGGCTGTCGCGTAGTCGAGCGTGGCCGCCTGGGCCTGGATCGCCTCGACGATGGTTTCGCGGCAGTGCCCGGCGTTTACGCACCACAGGCCGGCAATTCCGTCGAGCAGGCGGCGGCCGTCGGCAGTCGTATAGTGCATGTCCCTGGCGCCTGTCAGCAGTCTTGGCGCGGCCTTGAACTGGCGGTTGGGCGTGAACGGCATCCACAGCGGTTCCAGGTTGAGCGACTGGTTGATGTCCTGCACGGCCCGGTTGTCGCGGACGTTCATGAGATCCCCTCGAATGCGCCTTGCGGCGCGACAGATGGACAGCCTGTGTTTTGACCGAAGTATAGTCTTTGCGTCCGCGCGCGACCATGGCGGTTGCCGGCCGGGGCGGCCATCCCGTATCCTTGCGCGCTTTGCTGCCTGCCGCACCGCGCCGCCGATCGCACCATGCCGATGGATCTGAACTTCACCGCCGAGGAGCTTGCCTTTCGCGACGAGGTGAGGGCGTTTGTTGCGGACAAACTACCGGGCGAAGTCCGCCGCAAGGTGCTGGAGCATCGCCGCCTGCGCAGGGACGATATCGAACAGTGGCATCGGGCGCTGTTCGAGAAGGGCTGGGTGGCGCCCGGCTGGCCCGTCGAGCTGGGCGGTACCGGCTGGAACGCGATCCAGCAGCATATTTTCGACGTGGAATCGGCCGCGGCCGGTGCGCCGCGCCTGTCGCCGTTCGGATTGAACATGATCGGGCCGGTGCTGATTGCCTTTGGAAGCGACTGGCAGAAGCAGCATTTCCTGCCGCCGATCCTCTCGGCGCAGCAGTGGTGGTGCCAGGGGTACTCGGAGCCAGGCTCCGGATCGGACCTTGCGTCGCTCAAGACACGCGCCGAGCGCCGGGGCGACCGTTATCTGGTCAACGGGCAGAAGACCTGGACCACGCACGCACACTGGGCGGACATGATCTTCTGCCTGGTGCGCACCTCGAGCTCGGGCAAGAAGCAGGAGGGAATCTCCATGCTTCTGATCGACATGAAGACGCCGGGCGTAGAGGTGCGCCCGATCGTCACCCTCGACGGCGAGCACGAGGTCAACGAGGTGTGGTTCCAGGATGTCGAGGTGCCCGCCGGTCACTTGGTGGGCGAAGAAGGGCGCGGCTGGACCATAGCCAAGTTCCTGCTGTCGCATGAGCGTACCGGCATCGCTGGCATCGGCGCCTCGCGGCGCGAACTTTCCTATCTCAAGCACCTTGCCGGGGAAGAACGCGACGGCGCTCGCCCGCTGATCGAGGATCCGCTGTTTCGCGACCGCATTGCGCAACTTGAGATCGACCTCATGGCGCTGGAGTGGACAGTGCTCCGGGTGGCGGCGGCCGAGCGCGAAGGCAAGGCACCCGGTCCGGAGGCGTCGATCCTGAAGATCCGGGGCACCGAGATCCAGCAGACGCTGACTGAACTGCAAATGGAAGCGGTGGGGCCTAATGCGCTGCCGTTCCTGCCCATGGCGTGGGGCGATCGCTGGATCGGCCCGCGCGTCGGCCCGGAGTACGCAGCGCCGCTCGCCGCACGTTACTTCAACTACCGCAAGGTGACGATCTACGGCGGCACCAACGAAATCCAGCGCAATATCATCGCGCAGCAGGTGCTGGGACTCTGACATGGACTTCCAGCTCAGCGAGGAGCAGAAGCTGCTGAAGGATTCCGTCGAGCGCTATCTCGCTAAGAACTATTCGTTCGAGTTGCACCAGGCGATGGTCGCGCAGCGTCAGGCCATGTCGGCGGAGATCTGGGAAGGGCTGGCCGGCCTCGGGCTGCTCGGTGTGCCGTTTGGCGAGGAACATGGTGGATTTGGCGGCGGTGGAGTCGAGACGATGCTGGTCATGGAGTCGCTTGGCCGCCATCTGGTGATCGAGCCGTATCTGTCCACCGTGGTCCTGGTCGGCGGCCTCATTGATCTGGGCGCAGCGCAGTGGCAAAAAGAAGCTCTCTGTCCGCGCATCATCGACGGGTCGATGCTGATGGCGCTGGCGCATTTCGAGCCGGACTCCCGCTATGAGATATCGCATGTCGCATGCCGCGCCGAGCCCGATGGCGACGGCTGGGCAATCAGCGGCCGCAAGACGCTGGTGCTGAATGGGCCGGTAGCGGAGAAGCTGCTGGTTTCGGCACGCGTTGCAGGCGGGCCTGACGATGAGCAGGGCGTCACCCTGTTCATCGTCGAGTGCGACGACGAGCGACTCGGCGGGCATGAATATCCTCTGTTCGACGGCACGCGGGCACTCGATATTCAGCTTGACGGCGTTCGGGTCGGCGCCGAGGCGGTAATCGGCGCGGCCGGTGGCGCGCTGCCATTGATCGAGCGTGCGCTGGAGCGCGCCACCGCTGCCCTGTGTGCCGAGGCGGTCGGTGTCATGCAGCGCCTGCAGGAAATGACGTTGGAGTATCTCAAGACGCGACAGCAATTTGGCGTGCCGATCGGCCGGTTCCAGGCTCTCCAGCACCGCGCAGTGGACATGTTCATCCAGGTGGAGCAGGCGCGATCGATGGCAATCATGGCGTGCGGGCTGCTCTCGTCGGCGGATGCCTTTGAGCGGCGCCGCGCCGTAATCGCGGCCAAGGAGTTCGTCGGTCGTGCCGGACGGTTCGTTGGCCAGCAGGCAATCCAGCTGCATGGCGGCATGGGGGTTACCGAGGAGCTGGCAGCGGGCCATTACTTCAAGCGGCTTACGGCGATCGACATACTGTTCGGCAATTCGGCCTGGCAGCGTGCCCGCTTCGCGCAGCTGCGGGCGGAAGCGCCGCCCGCTGCATTCACCCAGCCGCGCAAGCAGTGGAAGCGGATCTGAACGCTGACAGCCACGAGGAGCGACCATCGATGGAGCGGATCGGAGTAGTCGGAGCAGGCCTGATGGGCTCTGAGATCGCGCTGGTGTTCGCTCTTGCCGGCAAGCAGGTACTGCTCAGCGATACGTCGAGGGAATCGCTCGAGCGTGCCAAGCATGACCTTGAAAGAATTCTGGACAAGGGGGTGCGCCGCGGCTTTTACGCCGTCGACGCAGTCGAGCCGGCGCTGCGCCGCGTCCGGACGACCGGTTCGCTCACGGACTTCTCCGACCGTGAACTGGTCATCGAGGCGGTATACGAGAATGAAGCCGTCAAGGCCGAGGTATTCGGCGTGCTCGACGGCGTGCTGCCGGAGCAATGCATCGTGGCCAGCAACACCTCGAGCATTTCGATTACCGCGCTGGCCGCCGGCCTGCAGCCGGCTCGGCGCTCCCGCTTTGTGGGCACGCATTTCTTTTCGCCGGTGTCGCGCATGAAGCTGGTGGAGGTCATTCCCGGGCTTGATACCGCGAGCGGCACGGTTGAAGCGGTGATGCAGGCGTGCCGCGAAGCCGGAAAGACGCCGATCCGGGTTAAGGACGTGGTGGGCTTTGCGGTGAACCGGGTGCTGCACGCGCTTCTGGTCGAGGCGGTGCGGCTTGTATACGAGGGCCTCTCCACGCCGGAAGACATTGACCTTGCCTGCAAGCTGGGCCTCGGGCATCCGATTGGCCCGTTCGAGTTGATGGATGCGACCCAGAACAGCCTGTCGTTGCAGGTGCAGGAGATCCTGCAGCAGGCCTACGGCGAGCGCTTTCAGCCCCGTCCGCTGCTGCGGCAGATGGTCAAGGCCGGCTACAACGGCAAGAAGGCCGGCCGCGGCTGGCATCGCTACGACGCCAAATGAGCGCCTCAAGCGCCGGCCGGACGCTTTACTGGGAGGACTTTGTCGTCGGCGAGCGCGTCGAGCTGGGCGAAAAGACGGTGTCGCGGGACGAGATCATCGAGTTTGCCTCAAAGTACGACCCGCAGCCGTTTCACGTCGACGAAGCGCGTGCGCGCACCTCAATGTTCGGCGGCCTGATCGCTAGCGGCTGGCACACCTGCGCACTGGTGATGCGAATGATGTGCGACGCCTACCTGCTGGACGCGGCGAGCGTGGGCTCGCCGGGGATCGACAATCTCAAATGGTTGAAGCCCGTCCGTCCCGGCGATCGGATTCGCGCCTTTCGGTCCACGCTGGAGTCGCGGGCGATGAAGAGCCGGCCGGAAATTGGCCTGGTGAAATCGCTATGGGAAGTGTTTAACCAGAACGAAGAGCTGGTGATGACGATGGAAGGCTATGGCATGTTCCGTCGCCGCGAGGCGGACTCCGGACGATGACGGATCACTTTCGCCATCGGGTGCACGTGCTGTTTCGCAAAGAAGAACTCGACCACGAAAAAGTCGAGGGCAAGGTCGCAATCGTGCTCGACGTGCTTTTTGCGACGACCACGATAGTCAATGCGCTGGCTCATGGTGCCGCCGAGGTTATCCCGACTCTGGACGAGGCCGGCGCCAAGGCGGAGGCGCAGAAGCACCGGGAGGGCAGCTACCTTCTGGCGGGCGAGCTGTATGCGGAAACGCTGCCGGGATTCGCCCCGCCCACGCCTCTAGCGCTTGCGCGCGAGCCGATTGCCGGACGCAAGGTGATCTACTCGACGACCAACGGCACAGTGGCCCTGAAGCAGGCGGCAAAGGCCGATCATGTCTACGCGGGCGCGCTGCTCAATGGCGAAGCCCTGGTGCGTCGCGTACTGGAACGGCATGCCGGCAAGACCGTGCTCATCATTTGCTCGGGATCGATGGGAAAGCCGAATCTGGAAGACATCTATGGCGCGGGCTACCTCGTTGACCTGTTCATGCGCGAGTTTCCGGGCGACGCCGACACATACTCCGACGCGTCGGTCGCGGCGGTGTCGGTGTTTCGGTCCGACCCGCCGGAGGCGGCGCTGCTCCAGGCGCGTGTGGGCCGCATGATGGTGGCGCGCGGGCTCGAGCATGAGGTGCGCTATGCCGCCGGGCTCGGCGTGCTCGACGCCGTGCCGGAGCTGAGCGGGCACCGACTGACGCTGTAAGGCGCTGCCTGTCGCCCTCGGGCGACAGGCAGCGCGCCGTCTGATAGCGGCAGCGATTGATTCGGCCCTGATCCAACGGCGACAAAGGCGCGGCCAGGAAGTCGGCGCGGGGCTGGTACGGAATCTGCGAGCATTCGTACAACCAGCTCCCCATCCAAGGCAAGTTAGATGCGCAAATGTTTTCCCTGGTTGCTGTACTGCCTGCTGCCCGCGGGTCTGTCGGCGCAGTCCGTGGGGGATCTGCCGTCCGAGCTGACGCTGGAAATCGATGCCCGAAGCGTGATTACAGAGGCGGCGGCGCTGACTGGCGACCATGCGGCAGGCGAGGCCCTGGTTGAAGGATTGCGCACCGGGCGGGCAATCATCCTGGCGGACCGGGAGGGCAATGAAATCCGCTTGGGCCCGCCGGGAGGCCCGCTGGGTTACCGCAATGTTTCGATCGCCCTGGCACTGGCACGTGCCGCGCTTTCGGTGGAGGGCATTGCCCAACCGAATGCGCAGCAGCTGGCGGCCGTGCTTGCCGGCGGCAAACTGGTCGTCGGCCCGCGCACTGTCGTGCTGGACGGCGTTCTTGCGCTGCGCGCAAGGGGTCTGAACTGGAGCGAAGTGGCGAACCATCTCGGGCTGTCGCTGGCGGACGCGGTTAGCGTTGCGGCCATCGAAGACCCGGAACTGCGCATTGCCATCGCCGCGCGGCGCGCAGGTCGGCCCGCGAGGATCATCGAGCGATCAATCAGCGCACCGGCCGCGACACCTGCGGCGCATCCGCACGGCCGGCCCTGATGACGGCGCGACGGGCGTTATTCGCTTCGACCATGCGGCTACTCCCAGCCGTTCGCGCGGCAGCGCTGATGGCGGCTATTGGCGCAGCAGGCCCGACCGCAGCCAACGAACCCGAAGGAGGCTCGGGCGCCGTGCTCAAGCTGCCGACGCCGGCGGGACGCGTCGTCGCCAATGCCGCAGGCCTGCCGCCTGTGGATGTCGCGCCTGTAGCCGGACAGGTGGCGGACACCGGCCGGGCGGCAAGCGAGGCGCCGGGCGCCGGTCGGGACGCTGACGCGCCCAGGCGGGGCTGGCGATTGCGCGGCTGGATTACCCAGGAAGAGAACCTCGCCCAGCGCGAGGATACGATCCTTCAGACCGACACCTGGAGCCGCGACAGCTGGCGGCTGGATGCATCCTTGATCCGCCTGTTCTGACCCCGCCTCCCCCGACGATCCTTCACGCTGAACCGATGTCGGCTCACAATGTCCGAACACCCCGGATAGTTGTGGCGCGAAGAGGTGGAGACTCATGCGGTTCGATATCGGTTGTGTTTGCCTTTTCCTTCTGGCGTGGCTGCCTGCCTCGATTGGAACGGCGGCCATCGACTGCAGCCGCGTCACCAGCAACGTCGAACGGTTGATCTGCTCCAACAGCCGTGCCGCGGCGGCGGAAGAGAAGATGGCCCAGTCTTTCTGGGCGGCCCTGCGCCGGGGCGTGCCGCCGGCCGAACTCAGGGAGTCGCAGCGCATCTGGCTCAATGAAGTGCGCAATGCCTGCAACGATGTGGAATGCCTGCTAAGAGCGCACGAGCGCAGGATTCTCGAACTGGACAGCCTGGCGCCGGGTTGACGGAAAAGGCCGGCTTCGGGAGCGCGGCGGACGACGGTTGGCCTACAGTCGCAGCGGCTGCGCAGGATCGTGGCCCGGCAACAGCGCGTCGATCAGTCGCTGCAGCTGTTTGGCCGTTTCCGCGTCGATACTTGCGCCGGGATGGCGGACGCGGTTGCCGGCGATTGCGCCGCGCCGCCTGAGGATCTCCTTTCGAATGGCGACGCCGGGCTGCTGCTCGAAAACGATCAGCGGCAAGAACCGGCGATAGATCTCCCCGGCTCTTGTCCAGTCACCCGACTTGGCGGCGGTGCGCAACGCCACCAGCGCCTCGGGAAAGGCGAACCCGGTGTTGAACCCGTCCGACCCGGCCTGCAGGTCGAACAATCCGTAGAGCGCGCCCAGCCCGGTGAGCAGCGGCACCCGACGCCTGGCACCAGCGGCAAGCGCCCGGATCTTGGGGGGCGTCGGCACGGCCTCTTCCTTGATGCAGGCCACAGACGGAACCTCGTCGATGACGCGCAGCAGAAGCGGCACCGGCATGTGCACGCCGCTCGATGCGGGATGATCCTGCAGCACGATCGGCAGCGGCATGGCGCGCGAGATGGCGGCAAAGTAGGCGAGCACGCGCTCGTCTGACGGCACGGGCTCGGCGTGCGGCGTGACCATGACGGCGCTCGCCCCGAGTGCGTGGGCCATGATGGCCAGTTCGGCGGCGGCCCGGGTGCCGCTGGCACTGGCGCCGACGATGACCGGCAGCCCGCTCGCGGCGGCCACGGCGCTGCGCACGACGGCCTCGCGCTCGTGGTCGGTCAGGCGGTTGGCCTCGCCCAGTACGCCGAGAACGGTAATGCCGTCAACGCCCAGCCGCCCCATGAAGCTGACAAGTTGCCGCATCGAGTCGAGGTCAAGCGATTCGTCCTCGTGGAAGGGCGTGGGGAGAATAGGGTAGACGCCTTCGAATTTCATGTGCGCGCTCCTGCTTGATCGCCGGCCGATGATAAGGGAGCCGGTAGAATGCCGGCTCTTACAACAATAATTCCCCCGGGAGGGGTGCCATGGATATGCCTGTCAATCGCCTCAAGCGCGCCCTGCTCGCCGGCGATCAGCAGATTGGCTGCTGGTTGAGCCTCGGCAGCCACGCGTCCGCGGAAATCTGCGCCAGTGCGGGCTTCGACTGGGTGCTGATCGACACCGAGCACGCTCCGGTGGACATTCCTCAGCTTCACCACCAGTTGCACGCCGCGGCAGCTTACCCGGCTTCAATCGCCGCGCGCGCATACTGGAACGATACCGTGCTGATCAAGCGCCTGCTCGACCTCGGCGTGCAGTCGCTGCTGCTGCCCTATGTACAGTCGGCGGAGGAGGCGAGGCGCGCAGCGGCCGCAGTGCGCTACCCGCCGCGCGGCGTGCGCGGGGTGTCGGCCAACTCCCGTTCCAACCGCTTCGGGCGAGTGACCGACTACTTCAAGCACGCGGACGACGAAGTCTGCCTCATGGTGCAGGTGGAGACCCGTCACGCGGTGTCCCAGATCGAAGCCATGGCGGCGGTCGATGGCATCGACGTGCTGTTCATCGGGCCGCAGGACCTTGCGGCCGATTACGGCCATCTGGGCAACCCGGGGCATCCCGAGGTGCAGGCGGCGATGGCTGATGCGATCGCGCGCATCCGCAAGACCGGCAAGATCGCCGGCATTCTGGCCTTTGCCGAAGCGGACGCGAAGAAGTGGCTCGCGGCCGGCGCCCAGTTCGTCGCGGTCACCAGCGACCAGTTCCTGCTGTCGCGCGCCACCGACGCTGTAGTAAAAGCATTTCGCAGCTGAGTGGTTGCAGACGCTCGCGGGCGAGACGACGTGGCCAGCGCATCAGCCAGGCCAGCCACCCGCCGCGGGCCTCAGCCCCGAGCGTGCGGATGAATTGATGTCAATGAATCTTTCTTCAGTTTTGCCTGGGAGCGTCAGATGTCCAGTGTGAGCATCGACAACCTGCAGGACCTCACCGGCCACGTCGGCAAGGAACTGGTGGTCAGCGACTGGATGGAGGTGACCCAGCCGATGGTGGATGCCTTCGCCGAGATCACCGGCGATCCGCAGTGGATTCACATCGACACCGCCCGCGCGAGGAAGGAATCGCCCTTCGGCGGGACCATCGCGCACGGTTTCCTGACCGTGTCGCTGCTGTCCCGCTTCCTGAATCGCTCGGTGGATTTCGGGCCGTCGCGCATGGGGGTGAACTACGGATTCAACCGGTTGCGGTTTACCGCCCCGGTGAAAGTCGGCAGTCGGCTGCGCGCGCGATTCGCGATCAAGGATCTGCAACCGATCGAGGGCGGGGTGCAGATTGTCTGGGCGGTGACAATGGAATGCGACGACAGCGACAAGCCGGTGCTGATCGCGGAATGGCTGACCCGACGCTATGAGTAGCCGCACGCGGGCGCGGGTGTGGTCGGGCGGACCGATGCCCTGTTCCGTGGCGATCTAAGGGGCGGTCATGGCAAAGGAGGATTTTCGTTTTGTCCAGCGCCTTCGGGTGCGCTGGGCCGAGGTCGACCAGCAGGGCATCGTTTTCAACGGGCATTACCTGACGTATTTCGATGTCGGCGTGACCGAGTATTACCGCGCGATCGGCCAGCCCTACCCGGGTGCGCTCGCCGGCACCGGCAACGACCTGTTTGCTCGCAAGGCTGAAATCGAGTACCACGCCCCCGCACTGTACGACGACTGGCTGGATGTTTGTGTGCGGGTGGCTCGGATCGGACGCACGAGCTTCGAGTTTCGGCTTGAGATCTATCGGGAGAAAACGCTGCTGATTTCGGGTGCGTTGGTCTACGTCAATGCCGACGTGGCCACCCGGAAAGCCGCGCCGGTGCCCGCATTCCTGCGCGAGGCATTTATCGGTTACGAGACGCTGCCGCCGCAGGAGGCAGGCGCGGCACGGTAGAATCGCGGCCTGTCCGGACGTTGCGGGCGTGCCCGGTCAAGGATTGGCCGGTGTCCCGTGGCATCGAGCAAGGCCTGGGACGAAGGGAAAAGGAGTCGCCGCCTGGCAAGCCCATTGGCGCGGCGGCAGCGACGGCCGCCTGACACGGCGCTGGAATCGACAACGAGGAACGCAGAATGAATTTCGATTTTTCGCCGAAGGTGCAGGAAATCCAGCAGAAGCTTACCGCGTTCATGGATGAGCATATCTTTCCGAACGAGGCGCGGTTTTTCCAGGAGATCGAAGCCAATCGCAAAGCGGGCGATGCCTGGCAGCCTACGAAGATCATCGAGGAGCTTAAGCCCAAAGCACGCGCGGCAGGCCTGTGGAATCTGTGGCGGCCGAAAGACCACGGAGGCACACTGACCAATCTCGAGTATGCGCCGCTGTGCGAAATCATGGGGCGGGCGCACTGGGCGCCTGAAGTGTTCAATTGTTCTGCGCCGGACACCGGCAATATGGAGGTGCTGCTGCGCTACGGCACCGAAGCGCAGCAGAAGCAGTGGCTCACGCCGTTGCTCGATGGCGAGATCCGGTCGGCATTCCTGATGACCGAACCGGCAGTAGCATCCTCCGATGCCACGAATATCCAGTGCCGGATCGACCGCAAGGGTGACGAGTACGTCATCAACGGCGTGAAGTGGTGGTCGTCCGGCGCGGGCGATCCGCGCTGCAAGATCTTCATTGTGATGGGCAAGACCGATCCGGATGCTGCCGACCGTCACAAGCAGCAATCCATGATCCTGGTGCCCGGGGACGCCAAAGGTGTCACGGTGACGCGCGCCCTGTCAGTGTTCGGGTACGACGACGCGCCGCACGGACACATGGAAGTGACGCTGGAAGGCGTGCGGGTTCCCGCCGGCAACATTCTGCTGGGCGAGGGGCGCGGCTTCGAGATCGCGCAAGGACGTCTCGGGCCCGGCCGCATCCACCATTGCATGCGGATCATCGGCCAGGCGGAGCGCGCGCTGGAACTGATGTGCAAACGGCTGAAGGCGCGGGTAGCGTTCGGCAAGCCGGTCGCGGAGCAGTCGGTCTGGCACGAACGCATCGCCGACGCACGGATCATGATCGAACAGGCACGGCTTCTGACGCTGAAGGCGGCGCACATGATGGACACGGTGGGTAACAAGGCCGCGAAGGCGGAGATCGCGATGATCAAGGTGCTCGCGCCGAACATGGCGCAGCAGATCATCGACTGGGCAATTCAGGCCCACGGCGGCGGCGGCGTCTGCCAGGACTTCCCGCTGGCCTGGATGTATGCGTGGAATCGCACCTTGAGGCTGGCCGACGGGCCCGACGAAGTCCATCGCAGTCAGATTGCCAAGCTGGAACTGCGAAAACACTGATGCTTGAAGGGGGCATGTCAGCGGGCGCGCGACCGGAAGCGTTTCTGATACCGGCAAGGTGAACCCGTATGTTGGACAAGGCGTCCGTGCGGTTGGCGACCGAAACAAACCCGGTGCCGGTTGCGACAGATGAACTTTGTCCATCCGGTGCAGGCGCATACTGCATTGCAGCATCGCGCGCGGTTTGAGCGGTAAGTGGTTGAGTGATTGAACCGAAATTGTGCTTGCGGAGGTGCCCAGCGAAGACCACCTAAATGGAATTAATACGGGTCGCACCGAGGACCGGATGCAACCTTGTTTTTTGCCAAGCGAACAGAGATTTACCAATGGTTGAAACGGTAAATCAGTTCGTGTATTTTGCCGCGGTAACCTTTGTCGTTACATTCCCTGTACCTACAAGCTCGAAAGGGGGAGTTTTGCAATGAAGATCTCGTTCCAAGTAAACGGAAAACAAACGAGCGTAGACGTCCCGCCTGATACACCACTGCTCTGGGCACTTCGCGACACGCTGGGCATGACCGGAACCAAGTTCGGTTGCGGCAAAGCGTTGTGCGGTGCCTGTACGGTGCATCTCAATGGCATGGCGGTGCGCTCCTGTCAGACTCAGGTCGGATCGGTTGCCGGTCAGAAGATCACGACGATCGAAGGCCTTGGTGGCAATCACAAGGTGCAACGCGCCTGGATGGCGTTGGACGTGCCGCAGTGTGGGTACTGCCAGCCTGGCCAGATGATGCAAGCGGCTGCGCTCCTCGCTAACAACAAGAATCCCAGCGACGAAGATATCGATGCCTGGATGTCCGGCAACATCTGCCGTTGCGGCACCTATCCTCGCATTCGCGCCGCCATCAAGGCTGCCGCGAAGATGGCGTAAGGGGGAGATAAGACATGGAAAACATCGTCAAAAACGAAGCCCGTCGTGATTTCCTGAAGGTCAGCGGCTCGGTGGCCGGCGGACTGGCACTCGGTTTCTACCTGCCGACCGGTCCCAAGCTGGCACGTGCCGACGCGGGCGGCGGCTATGCCAGCCCCAATGCCTGGATCCGGATCGGTATGGACAACATCGTGACCATCATGGTGGCACGCTCCGAGATGGGCCAGGACGTGTACACCTCGATGCCGATTCTGGTGGCAGAGGAACTCGAAGTCGACATCAACAAGATCAAGGTCGAGTTCGCTCCGCCCGCCGAGGTCTACATCAATGCCTTGCTTGGCGGGCAGCTCACCGGCGGATCGACCTCGGTACGCGACGCGTGGGAAAAGCTGCGCAAGGCAGGCGCCTCCGCGCGCATGATGCTGGTGGCGGCTGCGGCAGATCAGTGGGGCGTGGATGCCGGACAGTGCAAGGCCGCCAATGGCGCGGTGACGGGACCCGGCGGCAAGCGTGCGACCTACGGCTCTCTTGCCGCGAAGGCCGCACAGATGGAAGTGCCGCGCGAGGTGCCGCTCAAGCCTAGCAATCAGTTCAAGCTGGTTGGCAACACCCGTATCAAGCGTCTGGACACCGAGGCGAAGGTGAAGGGCACTGCCCAGTTCGGTATCGATACGCGCGTACCGGGAATGCTGTACGCGGCGGTGATGATGCCTCCGATGATCGGCGGCAAAGTCGCCTCCTACGACGACTCGCGTGCCAAGGCGATGCCTGGCGTCAAGGCCATCGTGCAGTACAGCCGCGGCGTGGCCGTGGTGGCGGATTCGTACTGGCAGGCGAAGAAAGCCAAGGATCTGCTGCTCGTGCGTTGGGACGCCGGCCCGAACGGCGACCTCGACATGCGCAAGATCTGGGGCGGTCTGGATGACGCTTCGAAGCAGCCGGGCGCGGTCTTCCGCGAGCATGGAAACGTCGACCAGGGCATGTCCCAGGCGGTGAAGACCGTAACTGCCGAGTATCGGTTGCCGTTCCTCTCCCACTCGCCGATGGAGCCGATGAACACCACGGCCGATGTGCGGGCGGACAAGGCGACCATAATTACCCCGACGCAGTTCCAGCAGCTCATTCCGCACGTGGTGGCCGGCGCGACCGGACTCAAGCCGGAGCAGGTGGAAGTGATCACCACATTCCTTGGTGGCGGCTTTGGCCGCCGGGTGGAGGTGGACTACGCGATCGACGCCGCTGAGATTTCCAAGGCGGTCGGCGCGCCGGTCAAGATGGTGTGGAGCCGCGAAGACGATATGACGCACGATTCCTATCGTCCGGCTGGTATTTACCAGCTGACGACGGGTCTCGACGCGAAGGGTCGCCCGGTGGCGATGCGCTTTCACTCGACCAGCCCGTCAATTTCGGCGCGCCTGTTCCCCAGCATCGTGAAAGACGGTATCGATCCGTTCGCGGTTGAAGGTATCGACAACTATCCTTACGACACCCAGAACCTGCGCTTCACGTATCAGATGCACGATACTGGCGTGACCCCGGGCTACTGGCGTGCGGTGTCGCATAACCTGAACGCGGTGGCGCTGGAGTGCTACATCGACGAGCTGGCGCATGCTGCGGGCAAGGATCCGATCCAGTACCGCATCGACATGATGGACATGGGTTCGACCAAACATCAGTGGTCAGGCCTGTCGGCCGGTGTGCCGGTTGGCGCAAGGATGCGCCGTGCATTGGAAGAGGTCCGTATCAAGTCGGGTTGGGGCAAGAAGCTGCCCTCCGGCCGCGGCATGGGCGTGGCGGTGATGGAAGGCTATAACACCGTTATCGCGATGGTCGCGGAGGTCACCGTGTCCAGCAACTACGACGTGACGATCGACAAGGTCACGGCGGTGGTGGATGCGGGAACGCTGGTTCATCCGGATCAGGCGCTGGCCCAGATGCAGTCGACGATCAACTTCGGTCAGTCGGCGTGCATGTGGGGTGAGATCACGGTCAGGGACGGAGCGGTCGAACAGAACAACTTCGACACCTACCGTGTTGCCCGGATCAACGAGGCGCCCAAGGCGATGGAGATCCACTTCATCAAGAGCGACAGCGTTCCTGGTGGATTGGGCGAGCCCGGAACCGCGGTGGTGCAGCCGGCAATCGGCAACGCCATCTTCGCGGCCTGCGGCAAGCGCGTCCGCACGCTGCCGTTCACCCCGGAAAACATCCGCGGGGCCTGAGCGGGCCACGGGCCACCGCCAATGCGGTGGCCCAAAGCTGCGTGATTTAGTTAACCCTCCGGCGCAAGCCGGAGGGTTTTTTGTTTCTGGCCTGATCATCGCCCCTGATCTAAAATCGCTATTTCCTGCTGTATAGAACGGAATATTCATGGACAGCGTAGACCTGCAGGTGCTCAGGACCAGTGTGGCCTGGCGCGCGGAAGGCCGCCGGGTTGTGCTGGCCACAATCGTGGAGACTTGGGGTTCTTCGCCCCGGCCACCGGGCGCGATGCTCGCTATTCGTGACGACGGTCAGGTGGCCGGTTCGGTCTCCGGAGGATGCGTTGAGGACGACCTGATCTACAAGATCCGCAACCAGTCATTAGCGGTGGGTAGACCCGAAATCGCGATCTATGGTGTGACGAAGGAAGAGGCGCAGCGCTTCGGGCTGCCCTGCGGCGGAACACTTAAGCTGGTGCTGGAACCGGTGTCGGCAGAATCCCGGCTCGAGGAGCTGCTAGGCAGAGTCGAGCGGCACGAGCTGGTTGCGCGGGCGCTCAACATGCGAAGCGGACGCGTGACGCTTTCGTCCGCCGGGCGTGACGATCAGCTCAGCTTCGACGATAACGTGCTCAAAAGTGTCCACGGCCCCCGCTGGCGGCTGCTGATAATCGGTGCAGGCCAGCTGTCAAAATATGTGGCGCAAATGGCTCAGGCGCTCGACTATCAGGTCACCGTCTGCGATCCGCGGGCGGAGTATGCCGATACCTGGGACGTGGAGGGGGCGCAGCTTGATCGCGGTATGCCCGACGATGTCGTGCTCGGCATGAGCCTGGACGCGCGCAGTGCGGTGGTTGCGGTGACGCATGACCCCAAACTTGACGACCTCGCCCTGATCGAAGCGCTAAAGTCCCCAGCATTTTATGTCGGGGCACTGGGGTCGCGCCTCAATACCGAGAAGCGGCGGGAACGGCTACAGCAGTTTGACCTTTCCAGGGCGGAACTCGAGCGTCTCCATGGACCGGTGGGGTTGCGCATCGGCAGCAAGACGCCGCCGGAAATTGCGGTATCGATTCTGGCTGAGATCACGGCGGTTAGGCATGGCGTCGATCTGGGCACGATCGGAACGCCAGAAAGCAAGCAGGTGTCCCCCGGCGGGAAACAGGAGGTCTGCGCCGTCGCGCGCGAATGACGCCCCTGCGAGAACTGACGTGGGAGCCTTGTCTGGCTCCCATTTTTTTCGCATAAGAAACCATTCAATGGACAGTGAGGAGCAGACGAATGAGACTGAGTGGAAAGGTGGCCATCGTCACCGGGGCGGGATCGGGCTTCGGGGAGGGGATCGCGAAGCGGTTTGCGGAGGAAGGCTGCAAGGTCGTAGTCAACGATATCAACGTACAGGGCGGCGAGCGGGTCGCTGGCGAGATCGGTGCGGCCGGCGGACAGGCGAAGTTCGTCAAGGGCGACGTGACCAAGTCCGCAGACTGGGAGGCGATGTTGAAATTTGCGCTCAACGGTTTCGGAGCGCTCAATATCGTTATCAACAACGCAGGGACGACGCACCGTAATCAGCCTTTGCTCAGCACGACCGAGGAGCAGTTCGACCGTGTGTTTGCGGTCAACGTAAAGGGCATCTTTCACAGCGCACGCACGGTCGTTCCTTACTTCCGGAAGAACGGTGGCGGTGTGTTCGTCAATGTGGCGTCAACGGCCGGCGTAAGACCGCGACCCGGACTGGTCTGGTACAACGCCAGCAAAGGCGCCGCCATCGTCGGCAGCCGCGCAATGGCGGTCGAGCTGGCGCCGGACAAGATACGAGTCAACGTGGTGAATCCGGTGGCGGGTGATACGCCTTTGCTGGCCGAGTTCATGGGATCGGATACACCGGAGATGCGCGCCAAATTCGTGTCCAGCATTCCTTTGGGGCGACTGAGCAAGCCGCTGGACGTGGCCAACGCATGCCTGTATTTGGCATCGGACGAGGCGGACTTCATTACCGGAGCCTGCATCGAGGTCGACGGCGGTCGCTGCGTCTAAACTCCATTGACGCGGCTGCAAAGGCAGAACGGGGCTCGAGTTCGAGTCCCGTTTCCGTTTTCCTGTCAGTGCTGACCGGAAACGGTGACGCAATCGCGGGCAGGCGCCCTCTGGCCGATCAGCTGAAGGCCTGGATGCCGGTCTGAGCGCGCCCGAGGATCAGCGCGTGGATATCGTGCGTGCCTTCGTAGGTATTCACGGCTTCAAGATTAAGCACATGGCGAATGACGTGGTATTCGTCGGCGATGCCGTTGCCACCGTGCATGTCTCGGGCCAGGCGTGCAATATCCAGGGCCTTGCCACAGGAATTGCGCTTGATCAGCGATATCATCTCGGGCGTAGCGCGACCCTCGTCCATTAGCCGCGCGACCTGCAGCACGGACTGGAGGCCGAGTGCAACTTCCGTCTGGATATTTGCCAGCTTGAGCTGGATCAGCTGGTTTGCGGCCAACGGTCGGCCGAACTGTTTGCGGTCGAGGCAATACTCGCGCGCGGCGTGCCAGCAGAATTCGGCAGCGCCCAATGCACCCCAGGCAATTCCAAAGCGTGCCTTGTTCAGACAGCCAAACGGGCCTTTCAGGCCTTCAACCCCGGGGAGCAAGTTGTCGTCCGGCACGAACACATCATCCATGACTACTTCGCCAGTGATCGAGGCGCGCAGACTGAACTTGCCGTCGATTTTCGGTGTAGACAGGCCCTTCATGCCTCGTTCGAGGATGAAGCCGCGGATGACGTCCCTCTCGTCCTTGGCCCAGACCACTATTACGTCTGCAACCGGCGAGTTCGTGATCCACATTTTGCTGCCCTTCAGCAAGAAGCCACCGTCGGTTTTTCGTGCGCGGGTGATCATGCCGCCCGCGTCAGAACCGAAATTAGGTTCGGTCAAGCCGAAGGCGCCGATCCATGCGCCGGAGGCCAGCTTCGGGAGATACTTCTGCCGCTGAGCCTCGGTGCCATAGGTGTAAATCGGGTACATGCACAGGCTTGACTGAACGCTCATCATGGAGCGGTACCCTGAATCCACCCGCTCGACCTCCCTCGCGATCAGGCCGTAGCAGACATGGTTGACGCCAGCGCAGCCATAGCCCTCGAGCGTTGATCCCAGAAAGCCCATCGCGCCCATCTCATTGAAGATTTCGCGATCGAACCGTTCCAGCCGATGTGCATCGCGTACACGCGGCATCAGCTTTTCCTGGCAGAAGGAGCGTGCGGAGTCGCGCACGATGCGCTCATCTTCGGTCAGCTGTTCCTCGAACAGTAACGGGTCTTCCCAGCGAAAGACGGGCTTGGTCAGGGGGGCGTTCATGCGGACTCCTGGGGTGTAATGGCGGGCTGCCACCGCAATCGGGCGCTTGGGCGGTGTCGCCCCGGTTGGGACAGCTTAACCGCTCAAGACCGAATTCTAAGCGAAGGCGAGTCGTGCGCATTCTGGTGAAATCAGGGAGACGAACGGGCGCAGATGTCGTAACCGTCGCGCCAGCCTGCCGCATACAGTCGGTCAGTTTCGAACCGGTGCTGATTCCGTATATTCCCGCTTTTCAACCTGACGGAATTGCAACCATCGACGTATCCCTCGCGAAACGGTGGGGGGTATCCCCCGAGGTTGACGTTGGGCGTTGTGTGCTGGGTACGGCAGCCCCACAAGGCCAGGACGAGACAGAGCACGGTAACCGTCCGGCTCTTCCTTCCGCGTTCAGTTGCGGGCACGGGCGCTTGCGGGCTACGAGGTCAAGCGCAGTCGCGGCTTGTTGACAGTCCATTGCCGTCGTCGAGACGCAGACCGTACGCGCCTTAATGTCCGCGAGACCGGGCTGAAGCCTTGGGTACGGCTGCGTTGGGCCGGACGGCAGACAGCCAACGGGTTACTCGTCAACGGACTTCGCTTTGCGCGGCCAAGGCAAGGAGGGCCGGAAAAAAGGGGTGCCCGACAAGGGAGGAAATCGGACACCCCATGGATAACCTGTCTTTCCGATAAAAGTCGCCGTACTAGGTAGTCGCGCACTCCCTACCTGCTGGTGGCTTGGTGTAACGACGGCTCGTGTTCAAGGCCGGCTGCGGAACAAAGCTCAATCATGTGTCCTTAGACTGTCCTCTGAGCGCGCGACAGGTTTTTCCCGACTGACGATCCCCGTCTGCATCCGCCATCCTGCGCGCCCAGACTGCAAAATTCCCTGCCGCAGTCTGTCCTATCCAACCGTAATGATCGATCCGTTAATCAGGCGCACCTTCTCGCCTACCGAGAAAGGCGGGCGCTGGTGCTCAAAGATCGTGCGGAAGCTGCCATCCTCCATCCTGACGCGAACGATATAGCTGGCCAGATCCCCCGGTTCTTGGTTGCCGAGCACGAGCGCGTCGCCGGTGCCTGCGACGATCGCGGAACGACGATTCTGGACGCTTTTGATCAGGGAGCCGGCGGCGACCCCTCCCCCGAGGGCGCCGTTTTCTGCTGCCGCTGCCTGCGCCCGAGGCTCGATCGAGTGAACAACGCCGCAGGTCATGCATTCCTCCTGCGCATGGCTGATTCGTTGTCCCGGACGGTACTTGAACGGCTTCGTTGAGGGGACCGGGTCGGCGCCGGAGCGGCGGGTGAGGCCTGCATAGCTCGCCTCGTACTGTGCTGGGACGGCTGCCGAAATCTGTCCAGGCGCTGCGATTGCGACCGGCATGACCAAGCCGAATCCTCCCTGGCTAACCGGGAGATGTCCGGTGATCGCGGCGATTCCAATGCCGCCAAACGTCGCAACCGACAAGATGGCGCCAAGCACCAGCGGATAATAGACGGGATTTCGATTGTTATTCATAGACATGCGTCTGCTTGACTGTTCCTGGTATGTGCCAATGGTCAATTGATCTTGCCAACCTAGGAAGGCAGAAAAGCAAACGCAGTGCCAGAAACTTTATTGTTGTTACCTCAGAACGTTACCTGAGTTTCCTCGAGAACGTATCAACTAATCTCTGTAGCCGCAAAACGACGAAACCTGTATTCTTTCGCGTAACTCAATGATTTCACTAACTTACACCCTGTCGCTGTTTGAAGACAGGTGTCCGGATTGTCTGGGGGGGGGGCTTACAGCGCCTTAAACAACTTGGGATCCAGATGATGGCGCTGCAACAGTTTGTAAAATTCTGTACGGTTGCGCTTTGCCAGCCGCGCGGCTTGCGTCACGTTTCCACCAGTCATCTTCAATAGTTTGGCGAGATACTCGCGTTCGAATTCGCTGCGAGCGGCCTCGAAAGAGGCAAGTTCCGCAGTCGTCTTGCCTCGGATTGCGCTTTCCACGAGTGCCGGCGGGATGATCGGCGTCGTTGCCAGTGCGACCGCCTGCTCGATCACATTGTAGAGCTCGCGTACATTCCCCGGCCAGGGAGAGCGAACCAGAATTTCAATGGCATCCGCGGTAAAACCGTTCAGCAGCTTGTCGTACTTCGCCGACAAAACCTTGAGGAAGTGCATTGCCAACATGGGAATGTCCTCGCGCCGCTCCGAAAGCGGCGGCAATGCAAACGATACGACGTTGAGGCGGTAATAGAGATCTTCCCTGAATGCGCCTGCACGGATCGCGTCTTCGAGATTGCGATGCGTCGCGGAGATGATGCGCACGTTGACGGGAATGGTCTGCGTCGATCCAATCGGGCGGATCTCTCGCTCCTGGAGCACTCTCAGCAACTTCACCTGCAGTGGCAGCGGCATATCCCCAATCTCGTCGAGGAATACTGTGCCTCCGTCGGCGGACTGGAACAGGCCCTTATAGTCCCTGGCCGCCCCGGTAAAGGAGCCCTTCATGTGACCGAACAGCTCTGATTCAAGCAGTTGTTCAGGTATTGCGCTGCAGTTCACGGCAACAAACGGACGCAAGGCTCGCGGACTCGCGTTGTGAATCGCGCGCGCGAGCATCTCTTTCCCGGTGCCGCTTTCCCCGCGGACCAGCACGCTGGCGTCTCCGACCGCCACCAGCCGCGCCTTGCCGAGAATGCTCTCCATCACCGGACTCTGCGTGATGATCTCGGCCCGCCAAGCGCGATCCTGTTCGCCAGGTTCTTCCTTCGCGCCGGAAACGCTCGCGGCCCGCTCCACCTGCGCTAGCAGTTCCCTACTGTCAAACGGCTTCGTCAGGTAGCCGAATACGCCACGCTGGGTCGCCGCTACGGCGTCTGGAATAGTGCCGTGAGCGGTCAGAATGATTACTGGCAGGGTGGGGTGCGTCTTCCGGATATTCTCGAACACCGCCATGCCGTCCATCCCACCCATCCTTAGATCGGTTATCACGACAAGGGGCACGGATACTGCAAGTCGCGCGAGCGCGCGCTCGCCGCTATCCGCGCTTTCAACGGCGTAGCCGGCACCTTCAAGCCGGAAGGTGAGCAGCCGGAGCAGGTCGGGATCGTCATCCACGATCAGGATTCTTCGCTTGTTCGTCATCTCTTTCTGGGCTGCGTCGATTGTTCACGTTCGATCATCTTCATCTCCATCTCCAGCAATGCCTCCAGCTTCTGCTGCAGCGCCTCTGAACGGCGTTGTTCGTCCCGGAGCTTTGCCGACTGGGACTGGAAGGCTTCTTCCGCGCGCTTCACGGCGACATTATAAGTCTGCAAAATGTTTTCTTGCGCCCGATGTGCACGTGCGTATGGGCTGTCGTCCGCCAGCAGTTCTCTCAACAATGCCAGGGCAGCCGCGTCGTCACGATTTGGTGCGCCCGGGTGCGACAACAGCAGAGCGAGCTGAATCCTTTTCGCATGACCAGGTTCGTCTGTGTACGCCCTTCGGATACGATCGTACTCCTGCGCTAACTCGGCTGCTTTCAGTTGTGTCAAGCTGACGTGGTAGGCCAAGAGTCGATCAACCTCTTTGGGTGCCGAGTAGTCTGTCGCGGGCCACGATCGACCGAAAGGGCCCCCGCCCGCGCAGCCGACGAGTAGTGCAATCGAAAATATTGAGGCAGCGAGCTTCACGCCGCGATTTCCATCTGCCGACTGGGAAGCACGATTCGCAGATGCGCTCCCGGGTTGCCATCCTCGATGACCTCCGCTGTGCCGCGGTGGGCGAGGACAAACTCGCGCACGATCGCAAGGCCGAGCCCGGTACCTTTAACCGGGCCGGAATGCTGTGTCGTGCTCTGATAAAAGGGTTCGAATACCCTGACCCGGTCGACTGGGGGGATCCCCGGACCGTCATCCATGATATCGACCACCACATCGGCGCCTCGTCTTCGCAACTGGACGCGAATCGTTCCACCCATCGGAGAATACTTGATCGCATTGGAAAGCAGGTTGTCCACGATGGCTTCGATCTTTTTCTCATCGGCTTCCATGTCGAGATCAAAGCCGGACACGCTGAGGCTGAGATTCTTCGCGCGCATCGCGAGCGAGTGTTGCTGACCGATTCGGGAAACAAGCGCGCGCAGATTGAATCGTGAGAGCGTCAGAGCGGCAGTCTGGAACTGCGCCGTATGATAGTTAAGAAGGTCTTCGATCAGCCGCTGGAGCCTGAGCGTGTTCTGCTTGAGAATCTGCGCGATCTCAAGTTGGCCGGCCGTCATTTTGCCGGTAACTTCGTCAGCGAGCAGTTCTACGCCCTCCCTAAGTGCGGTAAGCGGAGTCTTGAGTTCGTGGGAAACGTGCCGGAGAAAGCGCGACTTCTGCTCCTCCAGGTCGACCAGGCGAAGTCGCAACCAATCGAGCTGTCGGCCCAGCGACTCGAGGTCCGCTGGGCCTTCCACCCTGATCTTCGAGTCGAACTCTCCCTCGCCGAGCTGCTGAATGGCGGTTTCGATCTGGCTGATGGGACGCCGGATCAGGAGCGTTGCGCCGACCACCAGAACCAGAGCCACGGGCAGGAGCGCAAGCATTTGCCAGAAGATCAGCCTCTGGGTCTCGCCGGCCATGCGCTGTACGGTATCCACTTCCCGGTCGACCAGCAGTTCTCCTTGGTTATCAAGGTCCTTCGCGCTATGCGACAACCCGGCAAACGCATTGGCGACTTGAGTAGCAAGGGCCTGATCGACGCTTGCCTGACCGACCCTGAGGTAAAGCGCACGCTCGCTGGCAACCAGCCGATCAAGGGTTTGCCGATGCGACTCTTCAAGAGGAAACGCCGCAAGCGTCTGCGCGGTTTCAAGAAAGCGCTCATGGGCCAACGCATAGGTCTGCAACGCTGTGGGCTCGCCCACGATCGCGAACTGCCGGACGCTACGTTCCATCGCGGTGACGTGTTCTAGGAGCATCCGCGTGGTCTGGGTTGCACGAACGGCCTGGTAAAGGGTCTGCTGGCTGTGATCCGCGAGGCGAGTGATCTGATACGCGTTGTACAGGAGGGCAAGAATGAGCGGAAGCACTGCCAGGGCAAAGCCCGACAGAATCAGCTTTAGAAACGACCGTGGGTAATACAGCTGCATGCCTGCATGCCCTTATGGGGGACCCGGATTGCTGACCGCATGTTAATCGAAGCGACAGGCCGATTGGGCTTCAGGCAGTAAGTTCCGCGGATACCTCACCTAAGTCCCCGAAATCCGCGCGAATCCGGTCGCCCGGCGCGATCCCGAACGGGGCGACGCATGTACCGGTCGTTACGATGTCGCCGCCGCGCAGCCCGTCTGCGAACGTACGCAGTTCATTGGCGATCCACGTAAGGGCCAGTGCCGGGTCATCCAGTACATTGGCCCCGCTTCCATCTCGTGCCTGCGAGTTATTGCGGAAGGCCTTCACGCGATGTTTCGCAAGACTGCGGTCTCGCCACGAAACGGACGCCGGCGGGCCGAGCACGAACCAGCAGGCACACGCGTTGTCGGCAATCAGTTGCGGTGCCCCGACTTTGACGAACTCAGAATACCTTGAATCGGGTATTTCGATTGCCGGGTGTATCGACTCCACAGCGTCGAGCACTTCGTCAAGCCGATATGCTCGTTCGCGCTTTGGAAGCGGTGCTTTCATTCGAAAAGCGAATTCTGCCTCGGCGACCTTCATACAGTTGTTCGCAATCGGGACTTGTGCGCCGCTGAACAAAACCCGTGCTGACAGCAGCCTTCCTGCGATAGGGCCGTCGACGCCGATGTGGGCCTGGCCCGCGGTACTGGTGGCAGCGATTTTCCAGCCAGACACACTCTGTCCGGAAAGCCGTGCGACGGCCGCCTGCACCGCATACCCGTCCGCCCGGTCACGTGGTTGTACAGCCTCGGGCAGGGACACGATCCGGGTGCCAGATCGCCAGTTGTCCCACAGCAATCGGGCAGCGTGTTCGGCTGCGGATTGATCCATTTTCAGATCCTCCATTCATTTTTTGGCTACTGTCCGGCTGCCTGCGGGCAGCCGAACCAGATTCTCAAGGGGCTCGCCGCGGGCCAGGTTGTCCAGATTGCGTGCGATAGCCCGGTTTCGCCGTTCCAGCAGCCCGTCAGTCCAGGCCGATGCATGCGGCGTCATTATCACGTTCTCGAGATTGGCGTACGGATACGCAGATGGCGCCGCGAGCGGCGTTTGCGGGTGCGGATACTGATACCAGGTATCCAGGATTGCTCCGCCTATCGTGCGGTTCCGGCACGCATCAAACAACGCCGCCTCGTCCACCAACGTGCCGCGGGCCACGTTAATGAGTACCGCGTTCGATCTCATTCGCGCAAGCTCCGGGGCGCCGATAAGCCCTGTTGTCGTCGCGTCGAGCGGTAATGCGAGAAGCAAAAAATCTGCGGCCTCAAGCACGCGCCCGAGGTCTTCCATCGACCATACCTCGTCGACCAGGCCGTCGCCCTTGTCCCGACGTCGGCTGCATGCTCTGACCGTCATTCCGAAGGCCTTGGCCCGGCGCGCGCATTCCCTTCCAATGCGGCCGTAGCCGACGATCCCGAGCGTTCGTCCCAGCAGTTCGCCATGAGTTGGCCCGCTTAGGTAGGAGCCCCACCAGCTGTTCCGCCGCAAGGCGGCATCGAGGGCGGGAAGTCGGATGACCCAAGTGAGCATCCCTGCCATGACGTACTCGGCAATCCCGTACTCATGGCCGTAGACATTGCAGATAGCTGCCTGCGCCGGAACCGCTTCAGGATCGATACCGTCAAGGCCTGCTCCGGGCAGCTGCAGCAGCCTGACGCGTGGTGCAGACGGCATACCCCGGTTCCAGCTCATTGACACGACGGCATCGGCATGGCGAAGGCCTGCCTCGAGTGCACGAGGGTCGTCGAAGTCAACCGCGTCAATCTCCCAGCGCGTGGTGAGCAGGCGCGGGATCAGGGCAAACCGGCCGTCGTTTTCGGACTCTCGGATTACAAGCCTCAGGGCGGCACTCACGGCGATCAGATCCTCCCTTGGTGCGGGTGGGCAGGCAACGCGGGCGCCGTCAAGCGTCGGTAACTTCCATCCTGCGGCTCTCTCGGTATGTAAGGCCGGCCCAGGATCTTCGGCCTTGCCCGCGAGCTTGTAGCGCTCGTATTGACGCGTTGGCTACAAAGATTTCTGGTGCCGGGAAAGGGAATCGAACCCTTACGGTGTTTCCACCGGCGGATTTTGAGTCCGCTGCGTCTACCAGTTCCGCCATCCCGGCCACTACCGGTTTCGCCCTGTCCGGAACTCCAACACGCGAAACGCCCCTCATCGGTGAACCAATACAGCGGGCGTCAACCCGCGAGCCCCCGGGGCGGTCGAGGCGTCCGGCCGGAAGCGCGCGCAATTATCCATGAAAGCCTGACAGCGCAGCAACCGGGAACGTGAAGGTGCCGTGGCTATAATGCGCGCAGTGCGCGTCGATGAATTTGACTACGAACTGCCCTCCGAGCTGATCGCCCAACGACCGGGCCGCGTGCGAAGCGAAAGCCGGCTGCTGTACCTGAACGGTCGCACGGGCGAATTCAAGGACGGCCGGTTTTCCGCTCTGCCCGAGTTTCTTCGTCCGGGCGATGTCGTCGTATTCAATGACACCCGGGTCATTAACGCGAGGTTGTTCGGAGTGAAGGACACCGGGGGCCGGGTTGAAGTGCTGGTCGAACGCATGCAGGGGCCGCGGACCGCCGTTGCGATGGTCCGTGCAAGCCACCCGCCAAGGGCAGGGCAACAAATCCGGTTTGGCGCGGCAATCAGTGCCAGGGTCAAAGCACGAGACGACGACCTGTTTGTGTTGGAGTTCAACCAGGAAGTTGCTCCGGTCCTCGAACAACACGGCGAGTTGCCCTTGCCCCCGTATATCGAGCGGCATGCAGAGCCAGTCGACCGGGAACGCTATCAGACCGTGTATGCGCGCGTGCCGGGAGCGGTGGCTGCACCCACTGCCGGACTGCACTTCGACGATACCATGCTGGTTGCGTTGACGGCTGCCGGTATCGCCAGTGCGTACGTGACGTTGCACGTCGGAGCCGGAACTTTTCAGCCTGTGCGGACCGATACGGTCGAGGCACACCGGATGCATTCGGAGCGTTACTCGGTACCTCAGGTTACGGTTGACGCTATCACCGCCGCGAGGGCTGCGGGCGGCCGAGTAGTTGCGGTCGGCACCACCAGCCTCAGGGCGCTTGAATCGGCCGCATTGGAGGGCGACTTAAGACCCGGCGAATCAGAGACTCGCCTGTTCGTGCGTCCGGGCTACCGTTTCAGGGTGGTCGATCTGCTACTTACGAACTTTCACCTGCCGCGATCGACGCTGCTCATGCTGGTCTCGGCTTTTGGCGGCACGGAGAACATTCGCCGTGCGTACCGCCACGCGATAAACCAGCGATATCGCTTTTTCAGCTACGGCGATGCCATGCTGATCGAGCGGGCAGCCGGGGAAGAGTGAGTATGCATTTCGAGGTGCTGGCAACCCACGGTGCTGCCCGACGCGGGCGACTCAAACTTGCTCACGGCACGGTTGAAACGCCGGTCTTCATGCCGGTGGGTACTTACGGCGCCGTCAAAGCAATCCGGCCGTCGGATCTTGAGGCGCTTGGCGCCGAGATCGTTCTTGGCAATACGTTTCACCTCTGGCTTCGACCGGGGCTTCAGGTCGTTTCGGCCCACGGGGGGTTGCACCGCTTCATGAACTGGCAGCGACCGATCCTTACGGACTCGGGCGGGTTTCAGGTCTTCAGCCTGGGCGAGTTGCGCCGGATCAGCGAGGCGGGCGTGACCTTTCGCTCGCCGATCGACGGCTCCCCCTGCTTTCTGTCGCCGGAAGAGTCAATGCGCATCCAGCGTGTGCTTGATTCGGATATCGCGATGGCCTTCGACGAGTGCACACTTTACCCGGCGCAGGAGAGCGAAGCCGCAGAGTCAATGCGCCTGTCCCTGCGTTGGGCGGCGCGCAGTCGGCAGGCTCATGGGGACAATCCGAACGCGCTGTTCGGAATCGTACAAGGTGGGATGTACGAGCACCTGAGGGATGAATCCCTGGATGCGCTTGTGAAGATGGAATTCGAGGGCTACGCGATCGGCGGTCTTTCCGTCGGTGAACCCAAGGAGGACATGCGCCGGATTCTCGCGCACACGGCGCCCCGACTGCCGGCAGGGCGGCCCAGGTACCTGATGGGTGTGGGCACGCCCGCGGATATCATCGCGGCAGTACGTGCCGGCATTGATATGTTCGACTGTGTTCTCCCGACCAGGAATGCACGCAACGGGTGGGTCTACACAAGGAAGGGCGTAGTCAAGCTTCGCAATGCGAAGCATCGGGACGATACCGGGCCATTGGACTGCGACTGCACATGTTACACATGCCGTGGATTCACCCGCGCCTATCTCCATCATCTTCAGCGATCCAACGAGATGCTTGGGGCACATTTGAACACCCTTCATAATCTTCATTTCTATCAGGACCTGATGAGCTCATTGAGGCGCTCCATAGAGGCCGGACAGACCGAAGCATTCGACCGGGAGTTCGGTTTCTGGGCTGCAGGCGCGTGCTAGAATGCCGCCGTTTCGTTCGAGACGGCGCTCGTCGATGGGCGTCGCCAGCAGGGTGGCGGCTCGCGCCGCCCTGACAACCGGAGGAGTTCCAGTGTTGATTTCTCTAGCCCACGCGCAGGCTAGTCCTGCGGCGCAACCGGGTATGGATCTGGTCGGCTTGCTGCCGCTGGTCCTTATGTTCGTACTGCTCTATTTCCTGCTCATCCGACCGCAGGCCAAGAGGGCAAAGGAGCACAGGGCGATGCTGCAGGCTCTGCAAAAGGGAGACGAGGTTGTGACCGCCGGAGGCACCCTTGGCAAGGTGACTCGTGTCGGTGACCAGTTCGTCTCCGTCGAGATCGCGCAGGGTGTCGAGGTCCAGGTACAGAAGCCTTCGGTGCAGACCCTGCTGCCGAAGGGAACGATCAAGAGCGCCTCCGAGGCCTGATCCGGGAACCGGATCCGGACTTGTCAGGGCGGGGCGATCAGCGGGAAGCAGGCTGCCAAGCACATGAACCGATATCCACTATGGAAGTACCTGATCATCGCAGTCGCGCTGGTCGTCGGTTTTGTCTACACGGTGCCCAACTTTTTCGGGGAGGCACCGGCCGTGCAGATTTCTCCGGCGCGCGCGACCGCCGCAATCGATGAAGGACTGCTTGCGCGACTCGAGGCAGCGCTTGGCGCCGCCAACATCGCTCCGGACGCGCTTTATCTCGAGCCTGGCAGTATCAAGGTGAGGTTCGGCAGTACTGACACGCAACTGCGTGCAAAAGACATTCTGCAGCGAGAAGTCGGTAACGACTATGTCGTTGCCTTGAACCTACTGTCGAACTCCCCGCGCTGGCTCGCAGAGATCGGTGCATTGCCGATGTATCTCGGATTGGATCTGCGGGGTGGGGTGCATTTCCTGCTGCAGGTCGACATGGACGCTGCGCTTACCAAGGCGGCCGATCGTTACGTCCAGGATGTGCGCCAAGTGCTTCGCGCCAAAGATGTGCGCTATTCCGGACTGGTGCGTAGCGGAAAGACCGTCCAAGTCCGCTTCCGGGACGCTGAAACCCGAGACGAGGCTGTCCGCATCCTGGACCGCGAGGTTCCCGACCTGGCCCTGCGGTCGGAGGATTCCGGCGGGGAAGCCCGTATCGTGGGATCTCTTACACCCGAGGTGGAGAAGCGCATACAGGATTTCGCTCTTCAGCAGAACATCACTACGCTGCGCAATCGGGTTAACGAACTGGGGGTCGCGGAGCCCATTGTCCAGCAGTCAGGTGCGGACCGTGTGGTAGTCCAGTTGCCGGGCGTACAGGACACTGCCAAGGCAAAGGAAATTCTCGGCCGGACAGCCAGCCTCGAGGTGCGTCTGGTCGACGAGGATAAGATGGATTCGGCCAGCCTCCAGTCGGCGATCGAGGGGCAGGTCCCGTTCGGCACCGAGCTCTTGTACGACCGGGAGGGGGTGCCATACCTACTAAAGCGCGAAGTTATCCTGACCGGTGATCGCATTTCTGATGCGCAACCGGGTTTCGATGGACAGACTGGAGAGCCGGCCGTACACCTTACGCTGGACGGTCGAGGGGCGACACTCTTTCAGCAGACAACGCGCGAGAACGTCGGTCGGCGCATAGCGATGGTGCTAGTCGAGCGCGGCAAGGGCGAAATCGTGACGGCGCCGGTCGTGCGGCAGGAGATCGGCGGCGGACGCGTGCAGATCAGTGGCCGCATGACGACTACCGAGGCGAGAGACGTGGCACTGCTGCTTCGTGCGGGAGCATTGGCTGCGCCTATGGAAATTGTTGAGGAACGCACGGTCGGGCCAAGCCTTGGTGCGGACAATATTCGCCGCGGATTCCAATCGACGTGGATCGGCTTTGCTGCGCTCTCGCTCTTCATCGCGGTGTATTACAGCGCGTTCGGTATCGTTTCCGTGATCGCGCTCGCGGCGAACCTCATGTTGCTGATTGCCCTGCTGTCCATGTTGCAGGCGACGCTGACGCTGCCCGGCTTCGCCGCAATCGCGCTGACGCTGGGTATGGCCATTGATGCTAACGTGCTGATAAACGAGCGCATTCGGGAAGAGATTCGAAACGGCACAACACCACAGGCGGCAATATCTGCTGGCTATGAACGGGCGTGGGCAACGATCCTTGACTCGAACATAACAACACTGATTGCCGGTATCGCCTTGTTTAGCTTCGGTTCCGGTCCGGTGCGTGGCTTCGCGGTGGTCCACTGCCTAGGCATCCTCACGTCGATGTTCAGCGCAGTTTTCGTGTCGCGAGGCATCGTGAATTTCATGTTTGGCAGCCGGCGCAAGATCGAGCACCTGCCTATCGGCGATACCGATTGGTACAAACGGCAGCCTGCTTCCTGACAGGCCGGCCGACGCGAGGGTTCAGCTATGGAGTTCTTCCACATCCGCAAAGATATCCCGTTCATGCGCTATGCGCTGTTGTTCAACGTGATATCAGTCATTACTTTCCTGCTTGCGGTCGGTGCCTTGTACTTCAAGGGCTTGCATCTCGGAGTCGAGTTCACCGGCGGAACGGTGATGGAAGTTAACTATGGGCACGAGGCAGAGATCTCAAAGATTCGCGGCGCCCTGGAACGAATCGGGTTGCCCGACGCCGTAGTTCAAAGCTTCGGCAGCTCACGTACCGTGCTGATCCGCCTTCCGGTAAAGCCGGATGTCACGGGTGCGCAGCTCTCCGAGAGAGTGATCGCGGCATTGCGGGCGGACGATTCGACCGTGGAATTGCGCAGGGTTGATTTCGTGGGCTCGCAAGTGGGGCAGGAACTGGTTGAAAACGGCGCTCTAGCACTGCTGCTGGTATCGATCGGTATCGTCGCGTATCTGGCGCTTCGTTTCGAGTGGAAGTTCGGTGTGTCGGCCATTATTGCAAACTTGCATGACGTAATCATCATTCTCGGTTTCTTTGCTTTTTTTCAGTGGGAGTTCTCGCTTCCCGTGTTGGCGGCCGTTCTTGCGGTACTCGGATACTCGGTGAACGAATCGGTGGTCGTGTTCGATCGGATTCGGGAGAACTTCAGGAAGATGCGCAAGGCGACCGTTCCTGAGGTGATTAATAACGCGATTACCAGGACGATGTCACGGACAATCATCACCCACGGTAGCACTCAGATAATGGTGCTGGCGATTCTTATTTTTGGGGGTGATACGCTATTCTATTTTGCGCTGGCACTGACGATCGGCATTTTGTTTGGCATCTACTCTTCAGTCTTTGTGGCAAGCCCGCTGGTACTATGGCTCGGCGTCTCCCGCGAGGACTTGGTAAAGCCCGAGAAGAAATCCGAAGAGGCTGTAGTCTAGTCGTGGTTGTCTAGCCGACGGTTGCCCACCGGATGCCGCCGGCGTGAATGGGCCGGTTCGGGCTGACGCAGAGTTGGTATTAAGGACGCTTCCAGGCACCCGGTGTCCCTGGGTCGGTTTGGTTGCTTCGCCGGTGAGCAAGCTGTCACGCGGGGCCGACTAAGACCTCCTTACGGCGGGTCGTTCGGCTGTTACGGTCAGTTCCGTTGGCGGCGGCAACGGGCTTGAAAAGCCCGGCAAGCACTTCTCAGACGGCCCTCTCAGACGTCGCGCGCGAGTTCTTCCGCCTTGCCTATGTAGGAGGACGGCGTGAGATCCAGCAGGCGTCGCTTTTCCTGATCAGGGAGGGCCAGATCGCGAATGAATGCATGCAGCGTAGCGCGGTCGACGCCGGAGCGGCCGTGCGTAAGTGCTTTCAGCTGCTCATACGCATCATCGATACCGAAGCGCTTCATCACCGTTTGGATGGGTTCGGCTAAAACCTCCCAGTTGGAATCCAAGTCGTGGACGAGGCGCTTCGCGTCGGCTTCCAGCTTGCCCAGCCCGCGAACGCAGGCGTCATAGGCGAGCAGGGCGTAGCCGAGCGCGACTCCCATGTTGCGCAGTACGGTCGAATCTGTCAGGTCCCGTTGCCAACGCGAAATCGGCAGTTTGGCAGAGAGATGCTGAAGCAGGGCATTCGACAGACCCAGGTTGCCTTCTGAGTTCTCGAAGTCGATCGGGTTAACCTTGTGGGGCATGGTCGAGGAACCGATCTCGCCTTCTTTCAAGCGCTGTTTGAAGTAACCAAGCGAGATGTACCCCCATACATCCCGGTTCAGGTCGATCAGGATTGCATTAAGGCGTGCATAGGCGTCGAACAGCTCTGCCATGCCGTCGTGAGGCTCGATCTGAGTAGTGTAGGGGTTAAACTCCAAACCCATACTTTCGATGAATCCGCGCGCGAATGCCTGCCAGTCAAAATCTGGGTAGGCGGCGATGTGGGCGTTGTAATTGCCGACGGCGCCATTGATCTTTGCCGGCAAACTTACCCGAGCAATCTTTTGACGCTGGCGACGCAGCCTCGCGGCGAAATTGGCGATCTCCTTCCCCAGCGTTGTGGGGCTGGCCGGCTGGCCGTGGGTCCGCGACAGCATCGGAAGGCTCGCATATCGGCGCGCGATCCCGGACAGCTCATCTGTCAATGCATCAATTGCGGGGAGAAGGATCTTGTCGCGTGATTCGCGAAGCATTAGCGCATGACAAATGTTGTTGATGTCTTCCGAGGTGCATGCGAAATGCACGTACCGAGCGACCCGCGCGCCATGCTCGTCCGTGCCAAGCCGTTCCCGAAGCCAGTACTCTATGGCTTTGACGTCGTGATTGGTGCGAGTCTCGATAGCCTTGATCTGTTCTGCGTCCGCAATGGAAAAATCGCGGATTAATTGCCCGAGCGTACTCTGGGTGACGCCGGACATGGTTCCGATCTCGGCCAGCGCATCGGCGGCACAGAGGGCCTTGAGCCACTCGACCTCGACCATGACTCGAAGCCGAATGAGGCCGAACTCGCTGAAATACTCCGACAGGGCGGAGACTTTGCTCTGATAACGCCCGTCCAGTGGGGACAGTGCAGTCAGGCGCGTGAGCGTCATTGGCTAGGGCAGTGTGCTTACAGAACCGCGGGGAGTTTATCACGGAGAACCAATAACGCTGACACTTGCCGCGACGGCTGCCTGATATTCGATCTACGGTCGTCGGACAGCAACCGCGCACCGCCATGATTGAGGAGCAGTGCTTCGTTGCGCGGAAGCGCCGCGGCAATCGGCTAGCCGGGGTGGGCGGTAACCGTCCCAGTCGCGTTAGCGGACGGCGAAGAGCGGTCGGATTCATCTAGCGAGCGCTCTATGATGCCGCCGCCGAGGCACACTTGGGACTCGTAGAGGACCAGCGACTGGCCCGGTGTAACGGCCCATTGCGGTTCGGCGAAGCGAACTTCGCAACGCTCCATGTCGGCGTGTTCGACCTCACAGGGCGCGTCCTTCTGCCGGTAGCGAGTCTTCGCCCCGAATACCCAGTGTGCATGAGGTGGCCGTCCGCCGATCCAAGAGACATCGGCGGCAATCAGCGCTGGGGAGAGAAGCCTGTTGTGGTCATGTCCCTGCACGACGATCAAGCGATTGCGCTGAAGGTCCTTGTCCACAACGTACCAGGCGTCACCCTGCCCGCCGATGCCGAGACCTTGGCGCTGGCCGATGGTGTAGAACATCATGCCCATGTGCCTGCCGAGCACGGCACCATGCTCGTCGACTATGTCTCCGGGCTCCGCAGGAAGAAACTTGTTCAGGAACTCGCGAAAGGGGCGCTCGCCGATGAAGCATATTCCTGTTGAATCGCGCTTGGCGTGATTAGGCAAGCCAAGATCTCGCGCAAGTGTGCGAATGTCCCGCTTGTACATGCCCCCCAGGGGAAACAGCGAGCGTGACAGCTGTCGCTGCGTGAGCCGGTAAAGGAAGTAGCTCTGATCCTTCGTGCCGTCCTCGGCTTTCAGAAGCTCGAACGCGCCATCATTTTCCCGGATCTGTGCATAGTGACCGGTCGCGATGCGCTCGGCGCCAAGCTTCAGCGCATGATCGAGAAAGGCCTTGAACTTGATCTCGGCATTGCACAGCACGTCGGGGTTGGGCGTGCGGCCTGCCTTGTACTCCGCCAGAAAGTTGTCGAAAACGCGCTGGCGGTATTCCTGGGTGAAGTTGACGGCCTCGATCTCGATCCCGAGCAAATCTGCCACGGAAACGGCATCGACCAAGTCCGTGCGGGCCGTGCAGAACTCGTCCTCGTCGTCCTCCCAGTTTTTCATGAAAAGGCCTACTACCTCGTAGCCTTGCTCCTTGAGTAACCACGCGGCGACCGAGGAATCAACGCCCCCGGACATGCCAACGACAACCTTTTTTTTGGTCATGTCGCCTAGAATTCCGTGCGAATCAGGTCGAGGGTATAGCGTTGCCCACGCAGGAAGTCCTCCATGCACCGACCCACGAGCGGGCTGCGGTGGCGGGCTTGGCTGTCGCGTACCTCCGCGGGCGACAGCCATACGGTTCGGATGATGTCGGCGTCCAGCCCAACGTCCTGCGGAAGTTCGTCTAGCCGGCCGGTAAAGGCGAATCTCACATAGTTGGGGCCGCGATTACGGTTGGCCCAGTGATAAACGCCCAGCAGATGCTGCGGGATGAATCGGTAAGCGGTCTCTTCCAGGGTTTCCCGGACAACTGCCTCAAGAAGCGTTTCGCGCGGCTCAACGTGGCCTGCGGGCTGGTTGAGACGCAGTCCGTCCTGGGTGCGCTCTTCCACCATCAGGAACTTGCCGTTCCTTTCAACGACTGCCGCGACGGTGAGATGAGGCCTCTCGGACATGCTCAGACGAGTTTCGGGAACAGCGCAACGAGACCGCGGTATATGTACTCGATGGCGATTGCGGCAATGATTAAGCCCATGATGCGCGTAATGATGTTCATGCCGGTGCGTCCGAGCCGACGCAAGAGCGGCTCGGCGGCACTAAGCGCGAGCCAGACGATGCCCGCGATGGCGGCCGCGGGCAGGAGCAGCAGAAGTTGTCCCAGCAGCCCGGGGGACTCGTGTGTCTCGATAATCAGGGTGGTGATCGCTCCAGGCCCTGCGAGCAGCGGTACCGCCAGCGGTACTATGGCAACGCCTTCGCGTTCGGTGGCCTCCATGGCCTCGTCTGGATTCTGGCGGATCCAGCTCCCCTTTGCCTGCAACATGGAAACCGCGAGCATCAGGAACAGAATCCCGCCGCCGATCATAAAAGAGGCGATGCTTATCCCGAAAAAGCCAAGCATCTGAGCCCCGCCCAGAATGGCGGCTGCAAGCACCATGAAAACTGTCAGTGAGACGACTCGGGCGACCCTGCGCCGCTCGGCGTTTGACAGCCCGTCGGTCGCAGCCAGAAAGACAGGAATTGACGCAACTGGATCGACAATTGCGATCAGAGTTACCGTGAGCTTGAGCAGTTCGCCCCAGACGGTGGCATCCATCAGTTGCTATCAAATGACAAAGGCAGGGACGAGTCCCTGCCTTGCCGGATGGTAAACGACGCGGACTTAGTGTTTTGCGTCTTCTGTTTGCCCTTCGTGCTGACTGGAGTCCTGTTGATTTGCACCTTTGCTGGGGGCGACCTTGGCACCGGACATTGCCGCGCCCGATGCACCAGTATTCGGCGCGATGCCGGCAAACAGGGGGCCGGAAGCCATTGCAAGACCCACTATCAATGCGAAAAGTGACTTTTTCACGCCTGTACTCCTGTCTAGATTGGCCTTTTTCTCGGCGGCGGCAGGATAAGCCCTGCTCGTCGCCGAGTCAAACGCAGAATTCGGATGTCACCGCGCCCGGCCGGTAGCGCAGGCACTCGTGTTGCCGGCCGGAACGGCGGGCCTTGATCGGCAACTACCGATGCTCATGCGAAACCAAATAGTCATAGGCTGGAATTGTCAGGAATTCGGCAAACTCGTCGGCAAGCGTCAGCTGGGCGAACATCTTGGCGGCCTCCTCATACTTGCCCGCCGAAAAACCTTCTTCCCCCAGCATTTGCCGCACTTTTGCGAGCTCTTGCGGGACAAGCGACTCGAAAAGCTCTCGTGTGACTTTTCTTCCGTCGTCCAGCACGCCGCGCCGTGAACGGATCCAGTGCCAGATCTGTGCCCTGGAAATCTCGGCGGTTGCTGCGTCCTCCATGAGGTTGAAGATCGGCACACAACCAGTACCGGCGAGCCAGGCGCCCATGTACTGGATACCAATGTTGATGTTGGCGCGGAGGCCGGCCTCCGTAATAGGCCCTTTCGGTTGAAAATCGAGAAGATCCTTGGCGGTCACCTGAATGTCGTTGCGCAGTTTGCCGATCTGGTTGGGAGTCTTCATCACCCGGTCAAATACCTCTCGCGCGACCGGCACCAGGCCGGGGTGGGCCACCCAAGTACCATCGTGCCCGTCTTTTGCTTCACGCTCCTTGTCCGATTTCACCTTGTCCACTGCGGTGCGATTCGCCGCCTCGTCGTTCTTTATGGGAATCTGAGCGGCCATTCCCCCCATGGCAAAGGCCTTCCGCCGATGGCAGGTTTTGATGAGCAATAGCGAGTACGCGCGCATGAACGGGCTGGTCATCGTTACGAGGTTACGGTCAGCCAGAACGAAGTCTTTTTGATTTCTGAACTTCTTTATGCAGCTGAAGATGTAATCCCAGCGTCCGCAATTCAGGCCTGCCGAATGATCGCGAAGCTCATAGAGAATCTCGTCCATCTCGAAGCTTGCCAGGATGGTCTCTATCAGCACGGTAGCCTTGACCGTTCCTTTCGGCAACTGGAGCGTCTCCTGGCTGTGCACGAAGACGTCGTTCCACAGTCGCGCTTCGAGGTGTGATTCCATCTTGGGAAGATAAAGATAAACACCGGACGACTGCCGCACACGCTCTTTCGCGTTGTGGAAAAAGTACAGTCCGAAGTCGAACAGTGCACCGGACATCGCCGTGTCGTCTACGGTGACATGCCGCTCATCAAGATGCCATCCGCGGGGACGCACCATGAGCGTGGCAGTCGTCTCCTTGAGCTTGTAGTGTTTTCCGTCGGAGCTGGTGAACGCGATCGCCTTCCTGACGGCGTCACGCATGTTGATCTGTCCCTGAACCTGATTATCCCAGGTCGGGGTATTGGAATCCTCGAAGTCAGCCATGTAGACACTGGCGCCCGAATTGAGCGCGTTGATCACCATCTTGCGGTCGGTGGGGCCAGTGATCTCGACCCGGCGATCCTGAAGATCGGCCGGAACGGGCGCGACCTGCCATTCGGCGGCTCGCACGTCCCGGGTCTCCGGGAGAAAATCCGGGAGCTTCCCGGCGTCCAGTTCACGCTGCCGTTGTGCGCGGCGCTGAAGCAGTTCGAGCCGGCGGGTGTTGAACTTGCGATGCAGGCCGGCGAGAAAAGCAAGCGCGTCCGGCGTGAGAATCTGCGCGTATTCGGGCGTAAATTGCCCGGTGACATTCATGCCCGTTGGTGCGGCGTACTGGGACATCTATCCTCCGGCGACGTGTTTTTGGATCGTGAAAACGGTTTTTACGTATCGTCGGATTATAGCGCCGCGCGCCGGGTGGGCGGCGCGCGGCGCAGCTGCGGGCGTTACACGAATTGTTCCTCTTCGGTTGAGCCGGAGAGCGCGGTCACCGATGACTGTCCAGCCTGTACAACCTGCATCACTTCATCGAAGTAACCGGTTCCCACTTCGCGCTGATGCTTTGTGGCCGTGTAGCCAAGCGCTTCGGCTGCAAACTCGGCTTGCTGAAGCTTGACGTAGGCAGTCATGTTTTCTCGCGCATACCCTCGCGCCAATTCGAACATTGAGTAGTTCAGCGCGTGGAATCCCGCGAGCGTGATGAACTGGAACTTGTAGCCCATGGCGCCCAGTTCTCTCTGGAATTTGCCGATCGTCGCATCGTCGAGGTTCTTCTTCCAGTTGAAAGACGGAGAGCAGTTGTATGCCAACATCTTTCCCGGAAACTCGCGATGAATCGCTTCTGAAAACTGCCGCGCGAATGAAAGATCCGGTTTCCCGGTTTCGCACCAGATCAAATCGGCATAGGGTGCGTAGGCAAGGCCGCGCGAAATGGCTTGTTGAATACCATTCATGACGCGGTAGTAGCCCTCGGGGGTGCGCTCGCCCGTGCAGAAGGGACGGTCGTTCTCGTCGATATCGGACGTCAACAGGTTGGCGGCCTCGGCATCGGTTCTGGCGAACAGTACTGTTGGCACGCCCATCACATCGGCGGCAAGCCGCGCCGCGACCAGTTTCTGAACCGCTTCCTGGGTCGGGACAAGGACCTTGCCGCCCATATGGCCGCACTTCTTGGCTGAGGCAAGCTGGTCTTCGAAGTGGACGCCCGCCGCGCCGGCCTCGATCATTGCTTTCATGAGTTCGAAGGCGTTCAGAACTCCACCGAAGCCGGCCTCCGCGTCCGCCACGATTGGCGCGAACCAGTCGATGTCGCGCTTGCCTTCTGCATGATGAATCTGGTCTGCGCGCATCAGGGTGTTGTTGATGCGGCGCACGACCGAAGGAACGCTGTTGGCCGGGTAGAGCGACTGATCTGGGTAGGTCTCACCTGCTAGGTTTGCATCGGCCGCAACCTGCCAGCCGGAGAGATAAATTGCCTTCAGCCCGGCGCGGACCTGCTGCATGGCCTGATTGCCGGTCAGTGCGCCCAAGGCGTTTACAAATGGTTCCTCATTGAGAAATCGCCATAGTTTCTCCGCTCCTCTCCGAGCGAGCGTGTGCTCGATTTGAAGGGACCCGCGCAGTCTGTAGACATCCTTCGCGGCGTATGGCCTGGTAATGCCGCGCCAGCGAGGACTCGAGGTCCACTCTTTGTTGATGCCGTCAATCTCCGAGTCTCGAATCATCAGTTGCTCCCTATGCGTGAATTGCCATTAAGACCAGTGTTTGTGCCGGCAAAATAACCTCCGGCCGCCCGCCCCTGCGCCGCGGGGTGGGGGGCGGCAAGGGTTCGGGCTTTACGGGGAAGTCCCGTGACTAGGGGAGCCAGATTAAGTGTTCTGGCGCGCCCCGCAGGCCTGCCTATGGGCAGTGCCTCGGGAGCTCGTCGGGGACGCCTGGTTCAGCCATCCTGAAGAGCAGTGGACAAGACCTTAATGCAGAACTTAGTGCGTCGCAACAATGACATGTCAACTGTGCATAACCATGCAAATCACAGCGTTAACAAGGCGTCGCCTAGTAATTTTTGCAATGCGCAATCGCATTTCAATCCGTTGCGACCGCCGTGGGGCAGGCTTGACGATCTGCCGGGCTGGGGCCCGTGAAGGCTTCGCGACGCCCTTCGAGTGGCTGGCGGTAGAATTGGACCTTTTTTAGACTGCACAGGCTGCAAAGGCGCCTGGTCGCATATCCAACTCACACCACTCTCACGACAACCGCCAACAATGTACAAACACATCAAAGTCCCGCAAAAGGGCGAAAAGATCGCGGTAAACAAGGATCAGACGCTGGCTGTGCCTGACCAGCCCATCATTCCCTACATCGAAGGAGACGGCACGGGGGTCGACATCAGCCCGGTCATGCTGAAGGTGGTCGACGCCGCTGTCGAAGCTGCGTACGGCGACAAGCGTCGGATCGCTTGGATGGAGATGTATGCGGGCGAAAAGTCCTGCAAGGTCTACGGTGAGAATGTCTGGTTGCCGGAGGAAACGCTCCAGGCGGCGAAGGACTTCGTAGTGTCGATCAAGGGGCCGCTGACGACGCCGGTGGGTGGCGGGATTCGCTCGATCAACGTCGCGCTGCGGCAGGAGCTTGATCTGTACGTTTGCTTACGGCCAGTGCGATACTTTCGCGGCGTCCCGAGCCCGCTCAAGCAACCGGAAAAGACTGACATGGTGATTTTTCGGGAGAACTCCGAAGACATATACGCGGGAATCGAGTGGCAGGCCGAGTCTGACGCTGCGAAGAAAGTGATCGAGTTCCTCACGAAGGAAATGGGTGTCCGGAAGATCCGCTTTCCGGCGTCCTCCGGAATTGGCATCAAGCCGGTCTCACGCGAGGGAACCGAACGGCTGGTGAGGAAAGCAATCTCCTACGCAGTTGCGAACAAGCGTCGATCGGTTACCCTCGTGCACAAGGGCAACATCATGAAGTTTACCGAGGGCGCGTTCAGGGACTGGGGGTACGCCCTGGCGAAGCGGGAATTTGGCGCGGAACTTCTCGATGGCGGCCCTTGGATGAAGCTGCCGAACGGCATTGTGATCAAGGACGTCATCGCGGATGCGTTTTTGCAGCAGATCCTGCTCAGGCCTGACGAGTACGATGTAATCGCTACACTCAACCTGAACGGAGACTACATCTCGGACGCTCTGGCCGCACAAGTAGGGGGGATCGGAATTGCCCCGGGCGCCAACATCTCCGACTCGGTCGCGATGTTCGAAGCGACCCATGGCACGGCGCCGAAATATGCCGGAAAGGACTATGTAAACCCTGGCTCGCTCGTTCTCTCGGCAGAAATGATGCTTCGCCACATGGGCTGGTTCGAGGCCGCTGACTTGATTCTGAAAGGCATGGAGGCAGCCATCGCCGACCGGGTCGTGACCTACGATTTCGCAAGGCTGATGGAGGGCGCGACCCAAGTGAGTTGTTCAGGGTTCGGGAAGGCAATGATCGAGCGCATGAAAGCCTGACCGGCTGGAGAGCGGGCACAAAAAGGCCCGCTCTCGTCAAGCGACAGCGGGCCAGTCTGATGGGTTTGTTGCCGGCGGTTCTGTCGACCGTCTCAGCTAGCGGCCTGTATGTTCGATGCCTGTTTGCCTTTGGGACCCTGGGTGACCTCGAACGACACCTTCTGGCCTTCTTTCAGTGTCTTGAAGCCGCTCATCTGAATTGCCGAAAAATGCGCAAACAGGTCCTCGCTGCCGTCATCGGGCGTAATGAAGCCGTAACCCTTGGCATCGTTAAACCACTTGACCGTACCAGTTGCCATAACCCCTTCCCTGACGAAAAATGCGGGCAAAAACCCGCCGATGCTGTTTGAGTTTCAAGTCCGCGTTATCGGGTAACCGGTACAGCAGTTTGCTTGAAGCCAAACACCCGACTGCTTTTTAGGTCATTCCCCTAGGGAAGTCAAGGCCGGCGAAACGCCCTAAAACCCGGTTCTGGCTCGGTTTTTGTGCCCCTGGGCCGGGGCGCGCCGTCCTCTGTCCGTACTTGTAATTTCTGCGGTTATCCGCACAATAATCCCCTGAATATGCGGCACGAACGGCGGTAATGGCGACAGGCACTCGCGACAACGCGCTCCTTGAGGTCCAGAAAAGCAAGGTCAAGCCTCCGCGTCTGTATAAAGTTCTGCTGTTGAACGACGATTACACGCCCATGGACTTCGTCGTAGCGGTACTGCAGCGTTTTTTTTCCATGAGTCGCGAACAGGCGACCCAGATAATGCTCAAAGTCCACAGGGAAGGGATGGGCGTGTGCGGAGTATTTCCCAAGGACGTGGCGGCGACGAAGGTGGAGCAGGTAACATCGTTCTCGCGGCAGCATCAGCATCCCCTGCAGTGTGTGATGGAAGAAACCTAGATGATTGCTCAGGAACTTGAAGTCAGCCTCCACATGGCGTTCATGGAGGCGCGGCAAAAGCGGCACGAGTTCATAACAGTCGAACACCTGCTGCTCGCCATGCTCGACAACCCGTCCGCTTCCGAAGTGCTGCGTGCATGTGGGGCAAACGTCGAGGAGTTGCGCAAGTTGCTGACCGATTTCATCAGCGAGCACACGCCCGTGGTCAGCGGAGAGGACGTCGACACCCAGCCTACACTGGGATTTCAGCGGGTGATTCAAAGGGCGATACTGCATGTGCAGTCCTCGGGCAAGAAAGAGGTGACGGGGGCGAACGTGCTGGTCGCCATCTTTGGCGAGAAGGATTCGCACGCGGTGTACTTCCTGCATCAGAAAGGCGTTACCCGCCTTGATGTCGTCAATTACATTTCCCATGGGATCACCAAGGTTCCTCAAGCGGCGCCGGCGAAGCCGCAGCAGGACACCGATAGCGACGGGGAGCAGGAACAGGGGGCAGGAGGCGCACTCGAGAGCTATACGATCAATCTCAACGCGCTTGCGATATCGGGAAAAATAGACCCGTTGATCGGTCGGGACCTGGAACTCGAGCGCGTCATACAGACCCTGTGCAGGCGCAGGAAAAACAATCCGTTGCTCGTCGGCGAGGCCGGGGTCGGGAAAACGGCTATCGCTGAAGGGCTCGCCCGCAGAATTATTGAAGGCTCCGTGCCGGAAATACTCTCGCGCTGCCAGGTGTACGCGCTGGACATGGGTGCGCTACTGGCTGGCACCAAGTATCGTGGGGATTTCGAGCAACGTCTGAAGGCTGTCCTAAAGCAGCTGACCGATAACCCGAATGCCATTCTCTTCATCGACGCGATTCATACGATGACCGGGGCTGGAGCCGCGTC
>ERZ869936.419-NODE-419-length-41375-cov-5.866868_pt1 | contig 41375 bp, 39 predicted proteins | sample MGYA00520876_ERZ869936 | MGnify/ENA primary metagenome ERZ869936 (study PRJEB32218, sample SAMN09650985) | biofilter metagenome | isolation source: enrty point of leading RO module | place: Saudi Arabia: Thuwal, RO plant located on Red Sea | collected 2016-02-17 ... | reverse complement strand
GTATGGTCCTTATCTCCTTCTTCGAATACGAGTCGAAGGTGCGGCTCACCACCTCGTTGAGGTGCTGCGCGGTGGCAAGGTCGGTGCCGAAGGGCTTCTCGACGATCACCCGCGACCAGCAGCCCTTCCGGCATTCGTTGAGGCCGGCCGTCTTGAGGTGATCGAGGATGTCGTCGAAGAACTCCGGCGCGCTGGCGATGTAGAACAGGCGGTTGCCCTTGCCGCCGCGTTCGCGATCGATCTCGTCGAGGCGCTCGGCGAGGCGCTGGTATCCGTCGGCATCGCCGAACTCGCTGCGGTGATAGTGGATGTTGCCGACGAAGCTCGACCAGATCGCCTCGTCGTGGCCGGTTCGGGAGACCTTGCGGTTGAGCTCCTCCAGGCCGGCGCGGAATTCCCCGTCGCTTTTGTCCCGGCGGGCGAAGCCTAGAATCTGCACGCCTGCCGGCAGATCGCCATCTCGGGCAGTGTTGTAGATCGCTGGAACCGGCTTGCGGTGGGTGAGGTCGCCGGTGGCGCCGAAAATGACCACCGTGCAAGGCTCCGCGGCATTGCGGGAAACGAGATGTTCACGAAAGGGATTGCTCATGCAGTGAAAAATATGGAGTGCGGAGGCTCGCCTCCGCTTTGGACCCGCCGAAAGAGAGCTCACCGCGGAGCCTGCCGGACCCATCAGATGTCTGTCATCCGGCTGCCAAGACTGTGGGTAGCTCGAAAGCGGAGGCAAGCCTCCGCACTCCAAAAACCAAAAAAGCGCCCGGGTCTCCCCGGACGCTTTCGCAAAGCGGCTGGCGACTCAGCGCGAGTAGAGCTCGACGATGAGCTGCTCGTTGACGAGCGGATCGATGTCGGAACGCTCGGGCACGCGCTCGACGGTGGCTTCCATCGACTCGCGGTCGAGGGTCAGCCAATCGACCAGCGGCACCGACTGGGTCAGGTCCATCATGCGCAGCGCGAGCTGCTGGGCCGAGGGCTTCGGTCCGATCTTGATCTTGTCGCCCGGCTTGACCTGGTAGCTCGGGATGTCGACCTGCTGGCCGTTGACGAGCACGTGGCCGTGATTGACGAGCTGGCGGGCCGCGGCGCGGGTGTTGGCGAAGCCGAGACGGTAGCAGACGTTGTCGAGACGGGTCTCGAGGAGCTGGAGCAGGATCTCGCCGGTCACGCCGCGACGGCGGGCGGCCTCCTCGTAGTATCCGCGGAACTGCTTCTCGAGGACGCCATACTGGAAGCGGAGCTTCTGCTTCTCGCCAAGCGCGATCGAGTAGTCGCTCTTCTTCTTGCGGCCGGCGCGGAGTCCGTGCTGGCCGGGCGGGAAATTGCGGCGCTCGAGCGCTTTCGAGGGACCGAAGAGGGCGACGCCGAAACGGCGGCTGATCTTGGTGCGGGGACCGGTGTAACGAGCCATGATTCAGGAAATCGTTCAGGGGATTAGACGCGGCGGGCCTTCTTGGGGCGGCAGCCGTTGTGCGGGATCGGAGTCACGTCCTTGATCGAAGTGATCTCCACGCCGAGGGCCTGCACGGCGCGCACGGCCGACTCGCGGCCGGAACCGGGACCCTTCACGCGGACCTCGGCTTCCTTGAGTCCGTGGCCCATCGCCTGGCGGCAGGCATCCTGCGAGACCACCTGCGCGGCGTAGGCCGTGCTCTTGCGCGAGCCCTTGAAGCCCATCTTGCCGGCGCTCGACCAGCCGATGGTGTTGCCGGCGGCGTCGGTGACGTTGACCAGGGTGTTGTTGAAGGTCGCCGTGACGTGGACGATCCCCTTCGAGATGTGCTTGGACTTCTTGGCCTTGTGGATCTTGACCTCGCCCTCCTCGGCACCGGCGATCTCGGCGAAGATGTCGCGCTTCTCCTCCTTCTTCGGAGCCGCGGCCTCCTCCCCGGCCTTCGGAGCCTCCCCGGCGGCCTTCTCTTCATTCGCGGGAGCCTTCTCCTCGGTAGCCGGTTCTTCGGCCTTCGGAGCGGGTGCGGGTGCCTGCTCGGCGGCAGCCGGCTTGTCCCCGGCTTCCTCGGCCGCAGGCGCGTCGTTCTTGGTCTCTTCGTCAGCCATGGTCGGTAAAATGGTTCGAAACTTACTTCTTCACGCCCACGGTCTTCCGCTTGCCCTTCCGGGTCCGGGCATTGGTGCGGGTTCGCTGGCCGCGCACGGGCAGGCCGCGCTTGTGGCGGATGCCGCGCACGCAGTTGATCGAGGCCAGGCGCTTCAATTGGGCCTGCTTCTCGCGGCGGAGGTCACCCTCGATGATGATGCCCTCGCTCTGGATCACCCCGCCGATCTTGACCAACTGGTCCTCGGTGAGCTGACCGGTGCGGATGTTCGGATCGATCCCCGCGTGATCGAGGATGCGCGAAGCGGTCGAGGTGCCGATGCCGTAAATGTAACGCAGAGAAGCCTCGATGCGCTTCTCGTTGGGGATTTCGATGCCGAAAATTCGTGCCATGGGACTCGTGGTTGAGCGAACTTCGCTCCGCGGGAGGTGGCGACGCGGAAGCGCGCACCCGAGCGGAGCGGGCGGGCTGTTTAGCAGAGGATCGGGGGGTGACAAGCGGGAAATGGAAATTTCGCCGGACTTTCTGGGCGTTCCCGCCGGCCCCGCCGATCGGACTCCTCGCCGCCCCGGAGGCCACCGAGCCCGCTCTAGCGGCTCGACAAAACAAGGCCCGCCTCTAGCGTCGCTTCCAAGCTGCATTCAACGCCATGGAAGACACCCTGACCGACGCCCCTCCGACACCCGCCTCCGAGCACCAACTGCCTCCCGACGATGTCGCGGCGATCGACGAACTCGGCAAAACCTACGCCGCCTTCAAGGCCGAGCTGGCCAAGGCCATCGTCGGTCAGGACGAGGTCATCGAAAAGCTCGCCATCTGCCTCTTCGCCCGCGGCCACGCCCTGCTCATGGGAGTTCCGGGCCTGGCCAAGACCCTGCTCGTTTCCTCGGTCGCCCAGACCTTCGACCTCACCTTCAACCGCATCCAGTTCACCCCCGACCTGATGCCCGCCGACATCACCGGCACCGACATCATCCAGGAAACCGGAGTCGGCGGCAAACGGGAGTTCGAGTTCGTGAAGGGTCCGGTCTTCGCCAACATCGTGCTGGCCGACGAAATCAACCGCGCCCCGGCCAAGACCCAGTCGGCCATGCTCGAGGCGATGCAGGAACTCAAGGTGACCGTCCTCGGCGAAACCTACGACCTCAAGCCGCCCTTCTTCGTGCTCGCCACCCAGAACCCCGTCGAGCAGGAAGGCACCTACCCGCTGCCTGAGGCGCAGCTCGACCGCTTCATGTTCCTCATCGAAGTCGACTATCCGAGCGCCTCGGAGGAAAAGGAGATCGCCCGCTCGACGACCGGCTCGGCCCGTCCTCAGCTCGACCACCTGCTCGATGGGGAGAAGGTCATGGCCTACCAGTCGCTGGTCCGCCGGGTCCCGGTGCCGGAACACCTCTACGACTACGCCGTGGCGATCGTGCGCAAGACCCGTCCGGGGCTTCCCGAGGCCCCGGACTGGGTGCGGGAACTCATCGCCTGGGGTGCGGGACCGCGCGCGGTCCAGTACCTCATCCTCGGAGCCAAGGCCCGCGCCGCCCTGCGGGGCCACTACATGGCCAGCCTCGAGGATGTCGAGGCCGTCGCCGCCTCGGTGCTCGGTCACCGGGTCATCACCAACTTCGCCGCGGAATCCCAGGGCATGACCTCCAAGAAGGTGGTCGAACGCCTCATCGAGGAGATGCGCAACTCGTGACGCGCCATGCCAATGCAGAAGCACATCGTCCGCAGGTTCGACTCGTTCGATGACATGCGTCTGGCGCACCTTCGGGACTGCCAGCGCCTATCAACGGACGAGATCAACGACATCGCCTGGCAGATGGTGATCGAATACCGTCAGATGTACGACATCCAGCCCCATGAACCCCGACTTCAAAGACATGTTACGTCTGTTAGGCGTTCATGATGTCCAATACCTGATCGTCGGGGGATACGCCGTGATTCGACACACACAACCACGATTCACCAAGGATCTCGACAGCTGGCTGAGGCTGGAACGCAGAAACGTGCAGAAAACCGCAAAAGCGTTCCGGGAGTTCGGCATCCCGCTGATCGAGGTGACCGAAGACGATCTTGCCAACGAGGGTCTTCAATACATGGTCGGGGTCTATCCCTCGGCGATTGACTTCCTTACCTCGGTTCAACCGCTCGACTTTGAAGAAGCCTGGTCCACTCGCGCCATATTTGAGACCTCCTCGGGACCCCTCAACTATCTTTCGATTTCCAATCTGATCCGCTCCAAGCGCCACTCCGGCCGGCTCCTGGATCTTGCCGACGTCGAAGAAATCCTGCGACTCCACCCCGACGCCGATCCCGACACATGAGCTATCCCTTCCTCGACCACGACCTGCTCTCCCGACTCGGGTCGCTGCCGGTCGAGAGCCGCATGCCGATGGTCGGCAACGTCGCCGGCAAACACCGGTCGCCCCACCGCGGATCGTCGGTCGAGTTCGCCGAGTACCGGAAATACGTGCCCGGCGACGATACCCGCCGCCTCGACTGGAAGGCCTTCGCCCGCTCGGACCGGTTCTACATCAAGGAATTCGAAGCCGACACCAACCTCCGCGCCTACTTCGTCGTCGATGCCTCCGGCTCGATGAACTTCGCCGGCCACGGCGAGAGCAAGGTCGAGTTCGCCCGCCGCATCGCCGCGTCGCTCGCCTACCTGCTCGTCAACCAGGGCGACGCCGCCGGCCTGTCGCTGTGCACCGAAACCCTCCACCTCGAAATCCCGCCAAGCCGCCGCGCCGCCCACCTGCAGCGGATCTTCGACACCCTCAGGAACCTCGAGCCGGAGGGTGAAACGGGGCTTGTCGACGCCCTCCACACCATCGCCGAGAAGATCGGGCAGCGCGCCTTCGTGGTCATCCTTTCGGACCTCTTCACCGAGCCGGAGAAACTGGCCGACGCCCTCCAGCACCTCCGCTACCGCAAGCACGACATCTCGGTATTCCACTTGATGGACCCGCAGGAGCTCAGCTTCGACTTCGAGCGACCGCACCGCTTCGTCGATCTGGAGGACAACACCGCACTGGTCGTCGAACCGGCCCTCGTGGCCGAGGAATACCACACCGCCCTCAACGACTTCATGAAGGCGGTCCGCGACAAGTGCCACGACGCCAATGCCGACTATCAACTCGTCCCCACCGACACCCCCCTCGAACCGCTGCTCCGCGAGTTTCTAACGGCACGGCTGCCGAAGGGCAAATGACCTGCTGACATGTACTTCCAGCAAACATGGATGCTCTGGGGGCTGCTTGCGGCCTCCATCCCGGTCATCATCCACCTGCTCAACCGCCGCCGCCACAAGACGGTGAAGTGGGCGGCGATGCAGTTCCTGCTCAAGGCGACCCGCGAGTCGCGCGGCAAGAAGCGGCTGCGACACATCCTCATCCTGATCTGCCGCACCCTGGGCATCGCCGCGCTGGTCGCCGCCGCCTCGCTGCCGCTCGTCGGGGGATTCTTCGGACTCGGGGCCGGAAGGCCCGACCTGGTCGTGCTCGTCCTCGACCGCTCGGCGAGCATGGAGAGCAAGCCGGAGAACGGTGGACTCTCGCGAAGGGCGCTCGCCATCGACCGGGTCGGCGACGCGATCTCCGACCTCAGCGGCACCCGGTTGGTGCTCATCGACAGCGCCTCGGGAACACCACAGGAGGTCCCCTCGCCCGACGTTCTGGCGGAACTTTCCTCGACCGCGGCGACCGACTCGGCGGCAGACCTTCCCGAACTCCTTTCCTCCGCCGCGGGATTCCTCGCCGAGACGTCCGGCCGGGCCGAAGTCTGGATCGCCTCCGACCTGCAGGTCTCCAACTGGTCGCCGGAGGACGACCGGTGGAACAAGGCCCGGGCATCTCTCGCGAACCTTCCCCAACCACCGCGCGTCCGGGTGCTCGCGCTTGGCGGGGAGAGCGCCTCCAACCAAGGCCTCCGGATCCTGGGATCGAGGAGAAACGGCGACCGGCTCGAACTCGACCTCGAGGTCGCACGCAACGGGGCGGCCCGCTCGCCCCTCAACCTCCCCCTCACCACCACGCTCAACGGAGCCCGATCAACCGACAGCCTGACCGTCACCGGCCAGCGCCTGCGCTTCGTCAAGACCCTGCCGACACCCGAAACCGACGAAAGCGGATACGGCTGGATGTCCATCCCGGGCGACGGCAACCCGCGCGACAATGTCGCCTACTTCGCCTACGGCCCCGCCCTGCCGGTCGCCTCGAAGGTGGTCGCCCCACCGGGCGAGGCGGCCGATTACCTGATGCTCGCGGCCGCTCCGCAGGGATTCGGCGGGCAGACCGCCTCCCTCATCGACCCGTCGTCCGTGCCGCCCTCTGTCGCCAAGGAAAGCGCGGCGGTCTTCTGGTCCACGGGTCTTCCAAAGGGCGCGACGGCCGACCAACTGGAGACCTTCGTCCGCGAGGGCGGGCAACTCGTGCTCTTCCCTCCCGCTTCCGACTCCGACACCGAGTTTCTCGGCATCTCCTGGTCGGAGGTCCAAAACGCCCCGGCCGACCAGTTCTTCATTCTCGACAGTTGGGACCGCGCCGATGGACTGCTGCGCGACGGTATCGACGGCACTCCGGTGCCCGCCGACCGGCTCCGCGCGGTGAAGCGCCGCATCCCGCAGGGGGAGTCGTCCATCCTCGCCCGCTGGGACGACACCGAGCCCTTCCTCGTCCGACGCATCGTCGGCAGGGGCACCGCCTGGTTCGTCGGCCCGCTGCCGGACTACACCTGGTCCAACCTCGGCGACGCCGACGTGCTCCTTCCGCTCGCCCAGAGGGCCGTGGTGCGCGGCGCGGAACGATTCGACAGCGGCTACCTCGTCGAAGTCGGCTCCCCCGACGCGACGCCCGGGCCGAATGAAACGCGGGAGCGGCTCGATCGTTACGACGATGCCACCGGAGCCCGGATCGACCACGTCGCCGGAGTGTATCGTTTCGGCGACCGCCTACGGGCCGTCAACCGCCCGCCCGAGGAAGACCTCGCGGGTCAGGTCGAGACCAACGCCGTCGCTCCCCTTTTCGACGGCCTGAACTTCTCGCTCTTCGAGGACCGCAGTGGCTCCGCCCAGGAAAACATCTCCCGCAGCGTCTGGCGGGCCTTCCTGATCGCCATGCTCTTCTTCCTCCTGGCCGAGGCCCTGCTCTGCCTGCCTAAACCCATGCCAAAAGTCGAAACCCCGACCGCCGGCCCTCAGACTCCCGGCCTCCGCTGAATTCCCGATCGCATGCACCTCCTCCTGAAGAACACCCTGATCGTCGTTATCGCGGCCGGAGTCCACTTCGGCCTGCTCTTCGGCTCGGCGATCGCGATCTTCATGTTCGGCAACCCCCTCCGATTTGGCCCAACAGAAGACGACCCGATCCCTCTCTGGGAGTCCGTCTTGAACGGCTTCACTGACGTTCTGTCCCAGCCCGGCTCCTACGTCTATGAGAACGTCCTCAACTATGGGGGAAACCACATGATCATCGCCGGCTTCAACTCCCTGCTCTGGGGGCTTGCACTCCTTCCGCTCGTCCGGTTCCTCCTCACGAAGCGCCGCCAGCGCATCGAAAACCGGATGCCCGCTCCCAATGACGCCTAGCTTCTTGTCCTTCACACTCTTCCAGAACCTGCATTTCTCCCCGACCCCGCTCACGCTGGTGATCGGCCTCGTGACGCTGGTCGCGATCGGGGCGCTGTGCCTGCTCACGTGGAGCCGCAGTCCGCACCGCGGACGCACCGGCGCGCTCGAACTGCTGCGCTTCCTGGTCGCCCTGCTGATCGTCCTGCTGCTCTGGAAACCCGAGTGGCGGACCATCATCAACCCCGAAAGCAAGCCCGCCATCGCGATCCTCACCGACGCCTCGGGATCGATGGAAACCCTCGACGCCGAACTGCCGGTCGCCGCCGATCCGGAGCAGCCGGTCGTCACCCGTTCGGAGTGGATCGACCAGGTCATCGACGACGAACTCCGCGCGACCCTCCGGGGCGACGGCCGCAATGAACTGCTCGAGCGCCGCATCGCGATCCCGCCCGACGACGAGTCCCAACTCGCCGGCACCGATCTTTCCGAGCCGATCACCAAGCTGCTGGACGATGGCGACAACCTCCGCGCCGTCGTGCTCTTCTCCGACGGCGACTACAACCTCGGCCAACCGCCGGTGGTCGCCTCGCAGAAGCTGCTGCAGCGCGGCGTCCCGCTGTTCACCGTGCCCGTCGGCAGCGAAAAGCGGCTGCCCGACCTCGACCTGCTCTCCGTCACCGCCCCGACCTACGGCATCGTCGGTGAAAAGGTCCAGATCCCCTTCACCATCCGCTCGTCGCTCGAGCGCGAGGTCCGCACCGTGGTCCGCCTGCGGGACGAAAACGGCCGCGAGCGCACCAAGGAGATCGTCCTGCCGCCCGGGGCCGAAACCTACGAGTCCATCCTCTGGCAGATCGACGCCGAGGGATCCGCCACGCTGGAGCTCAACATTCCCGTCGCCGAAGGCGAGCGCATCGAGGCGAACAACCGCCGCAAGTTCACCCTCTCCGGGCGTCCCGAATCGATCCGCGTGCTGGCGATCGAAACCCGGCCCCGCTGGGAATACCGCTACCTGCGCAACGCCCTCTCGCGCGACCCGGGCGTCGAGCTTTCCTGCCTGCTCTTCCACCCGCAGCTCGGCATGGGCGACGGCCCCGACTACATCCAGGAGTTCCCCTCCGAGCCCCAGGACCTCGCCCGCTACGACGTGATCATGCTCGGCGACGTCGGCACCGACCAGCTCACCCCGGAGCAGTGCGACATGATCGCCGGCCTCGTCGAGAACCAGGCCAGCGGCGTCGTCTTCCTTCCGGGTCCGCAGGGCAACCAGCGCAGCCTGCTCGACACCAAACTCGGCGAGCTCATGCCCGTCGTCCTCGATCCCGAGAATCCCGAGGGCATCGTCGACCAGGTGGCCTCGCCCCTGGAACTCACCGGCGAAGGCCGCGGGTCGCTGCTCACGCTGCTGGCCGACACCGAGGAGGGCAATCCCAACGTCTGGCGTTCGCTGCCCGGCTTCTACTGGCACTCCGCCGTCATCAAGGCCAAGGGCGGCGCCGAGGTGCTCGCCGTCCACGCCAACCGCCGCACGAATTTCGGCCCGACGCCCATCATCGTCACCAGCACCGCCGGCACCGGCAAGGTGCTCTACATGGGCATCGACTCCGCCTGGCGCTGGCGCCGCGGCGTCGAGGACAAGTACCACTACCGCTTCTGGGGCCAGGTCGCCCGCTGGATGTCGTACCAGCGCAACATGGCCGCCGGCCAGCGCATCCGCCTGTTTTTCGCCCCCGAGCGACCCGAGCCGGGAGACACCGTCACGCTCAACGCCAACGCCTTCGACCCCAACGGCGCGCCGCTCGAGGACGGGCGGGTCGCGGTCGACGCCACCCTGCCCGACGGCAGCACCCGCCGCGTGATGCTCGAGAAGAACAACAGCGCCTGGGGATCCTTCAGCGGCCGCATGCGCATCGATCAACCGGGCGAATGGACGCTCTCGGCCCGCATCGAGGGAGAGGAGGCCGAGGCGGTCGAAACCAAGCTGCTCGCCCAGGGGGTCGAACTCGAGAAGGTCGGCCAACCGGCTCGTCCCGACGTGCTCGAGGAAATGGCGCGCATCGCCCGCGGCCGCATGATCGAGCCGGCCAGCCTCGGCGACCTCGTCCGCGAGATCGCCGCCCTGCCCGAGCCGCGCCCCATCGAGAACCGCATCCCCCTCTGGTCCCAGTGGCTCACCGTCGCCCTCGTCGTCCTTCTCCTCGCCATCTTCTGGACCGGCCGCAAGCTGAACGGGATGTTCTGATCGGAGTGCTCACCACGGCATCGGAAACGCCCGCATGAAATCGTGCACGCGGTCGCGCAGGGCGTGGAGCGCTTCCTCGTTGCCGACGTTCGACAGGCCTTCGGCGATGAAGTCGGCGACCTGTTCGATGTCCTTCTCCTTCATCCCGCGGGTCGTCACCGCCGGCGTGCCGATGCGAATGCCGCTGGGCTTCATCGGGGTGCCGGTGTCGAAGGGGATCGCGTTCTTGTTGACGGTGATCCCCGCCTCGTCGAGCGCCTCCGACGCCTCGGCGCCGTTGAGTTCCTTGCAGCGCAGGTCGACCATCATCACGTGGTTGTCGCTGCCGCCCGAGACGATCCGGTAGCCGTGCCCGGTCAGCCGCGCGGCCATGGCCCGCGAGTTCGCCACCACCTGCTCCTGATAGGTCTTGAACCCGGGCTTGAGCGCCTCGCCGAAGCACACCGCCTTGGCGGCGATCACGTGCATCAGCGGCCCGCCCTGGATGCCGGGGAAGACCTGCGAGTCGATCTTCTTCGCGAACTCCTCCTTGCACAGGATGATGCCGCCGCGGGGGCCGCGTAGCGACTTGTGGGTGGTCGAGGTGACGAAATCCGCGTGCGGCACCGGGCTCGGATGGACGCCCGCCGCCACCAGGCCGGCGATGTGCGCCATGTCGACGAACAGGTAGGCCCCGACTTCGCGGGCGATCACCGCCATCCGCTCGAAGTCGATCACGCGCGAGTAAGCGCTCGCGCCGCAGGTGATGAGCGCCGGCTTCGTCTCGCGAGCCAGCTCGGCGAGGTGGTCGTAGTCGATTCGCTCGTCCTCCTTGCTCACGCCGTAGTGGGTGACCTCATAGAACTTGCCGGAAAAGTTCGCCTTGTGGCCGTGGGTCAGGTGCCCGCCGTGGGCGAGGTCCATCGTCAGGATCCTGTCCCCCGGCTTGAGCACGGAGAAATACACCGCCGTGTTCGCCTGCGATCCGGAGTGCGGCTGCACGTTCGCGTGCTCGGCGCCGAAAAGCTCCTTGGCCCGCTCGATCGCCAGGGTCTCGACGACATCCACGTTCTCGCAGCCGCCATACCAGCGGCGACCGGGATAGCCCTCGGCATACTTGTTCGTCAGCACCGAACCCTGCGCCTCCATCACCGCCGGCGAGGCGAAGTTCTCCGAGGCGATCAGCTCGATGTTGAAACGCTGCCGCTTCTCCTCATCGACGATCGCGGCGTAAACATCGGGATCCGTGACCTTGATGCGCGAGCCGGATGCCTTGCACACCCGGCGCTCATGACGTCCACCCTCGAAATCCGTGGCAAGGAAGGCATCGACCATTTCCAGGCCCGTTTTTTCATCGACCGTCTTGCCGCCCAGGCACAGCACGTTGGCGTCGTTGTGCTGGCGGGTGATCACCGTCTCCTCGACGGTGCGCACGTTGGCGCCGCGGACGTGCTCGTGGCGGTTCACCGCCATGCAGACACCGACGCCCGAGGTGCAGCAGAGAATGCCGAAATCGTGGGTGCCGTCGCCGACGTTGCGACCGACCAGATCGGCGTAGTCGGGGTAATCGACGGAGTCCTTCCCGTGCGTGCCGAAGTCCGTCAAATCGTGGCCTGCGGCCTTGAGGTGGGCCACGATGGCATCCTTCAGTTCCACTCCGCCGTGATCGGCGCCGATCGCAATTCGCAGGGTCTTCTCGCTCATGAATGGGTGGGGCTTGGCCGCCGCAGGGAAATGACCCGCGACCCCCGGAAATGCAACCCCCGACTCACTTCGCGGTCTGATCGATGAACGCGATCAGCGTGGGAATCGCCAGGTCGAGCGTCTCCGCCACCTCGCGATACGCGTCCGGACCGCAGCCGATCGGATCCGGCACGTCGCAGCCGACGCCCTTTCCCGGCAGATCGACGAACTCGCAGGCCAGGTAGAACTTCCCCTCATACTCCGGGAACATCCGATGCAGCGACGCCAGGTGCTGGTGCGTCATCGCGAAGACATGGGTCGCCTGTTCGATCAGATCCCCGGTGACGGGCCGGCTTGAGAAACCCTCAACCGCCGCGTCACGGCTCCGCAGGATCGCGTCCGTCTCCGGACTGATTGCTCCACCGGGAGCGGCGGAGACTCCTGCGGACCCCACTTCGAAATCGTCACGGTTCCCCACCGCCGCACGGAACAGACCTTCCGCCATCGGACTGCGGCACGTGTTTCCCGTGCAGACGAAGAGCACCGATTTCTTTGCCGCCATGGCCGGGAGCCTGCGTAGGGATGCGGCGGGGGTCAAGTGGCGTGCTTTGGAGGCGCGCCCCCGCGCCACAATCCTCGCGGCGCGATCATCAAAAGGTTCGCAATGCAAGGAAGACGCCGGCCTGAAAGATTGCGGCGATCAAGCTGGGGAGAGAATGAAGCGGAGTGCTGGAAATCAGGTGGCTCGATGAACCTGATGGGCAGGATGAAGAGGATCTTTCCTTGTATGCGGTGTCTGCATCGGGAGCGCTGAGGACCGGCCAGGCTCCCATCTCCGAAATTCATCCTTTGCATCCTCTCCATCAAGCATGCTGCCCCTCCCCCGCTTGATCACCCTGAAAGATTGCGGCGCGGGGCGCGCCGCCTCCTACCTCGTTGCCTGCCAATCGCGGATCACGTCGAGAAATCCCCGCAGATACCGCTGGGCCTTCACCTCGCCGACGCCCGGAACGGCCAGGCCCTCGTCCAGGTTCTTCGGTTGATACCGCGCCAGCGCCTCGAGCGTGCGGTTTCCGAAGATCACGTAGGGCGGCACGTTCTGCGCCTTGGAGAGTTTCATCCGCAGGTCGCGCAGGGCGGCATACAGCCCGGGATCGAATCCCTTGTCCTCCAGCTCCACCTCGCTCTCGCCGCCCCTTCCGCGCGGCGGCCAGGCCAGCCGGTAGCTCCTGCTCCCCTTCATCACCCGCTCGCCGCGGTCGCTCAGGGTCAGCAGCGGATACTCGCCGGTCTCGACCCGCAACAGGCCGGCATCGGTCATCGCCCGGAACAGGCTGTTCACGTAGCCAGTCCCCAATTCCTTGAGGAGTCCGTAGGTCGAAAGCTGATCGAGCCCGGCCGCCGCCACCTCCTGCGAGCGGCTACCGGTGAGCATCAGCACGATCTTGCCACGGCCGTAGCGCCCCTCCCAGCCGGCCGACGCCCGACGTGACATCCGCGCCACCCCGCTCAGCGCCTTGCGCACGATCAACTGTTCCTCCTCGGTCGGCTCGCGCTCGTCGCCACCGTCGTCGCGACACACGTCGCAGGTACCGCAGGTGTCGGCGTCCTCCTCCCCGAAATACTCGAGGATCCACTGCTGGCGGCAGGCACGGGCGTAGCACATCTCGACCATCGCCTTGAGCTTCTCGCGATCGCGCCGCTCCTTCTCCTCGAGCGCCTGCTCGTCCAGATCGAGCGACTCGGGAAAGACGTCGGGCCGCTTGATCCGCGTGCCGCGCATCCGTTTCCCCGGAATGTCGAAGCGCTCGATGTAGCGCGCCCGGGCCAGCGTCGCCAGCGCACTGCTCACCGCCATGCTGTTCTTCAGCCCGGCTCCGTCGGTGATGTCCTCGATGCTGCGGTGGACCTCGTGGTCGCCGTCGGCCTCGTCGAGCAGGTAGCGGTACACGTCGCGGATCGCCTGCGCACCCGGGTTCGCGCCCTCGATGAAGAATTCCTGGGTACGGGTGTCGGCGTAGTTGAAGAGCAGCTCACACACCGCCGCCTCGCCGTCGCGACCGGCGCGACCGGCCTCCTGGTAGTAGGCCTCGATGCTGCCGGGCACCTCGTAGTGGATCACGAACCGCACGTCCGCGCGGTCGATCCCCATGCCGAAGGCGTTCGTCGCCACCGCCACGTCGGCCTGTCTCTTCAGGAACACCTCCTGCGCCTGTTCGCGCTCCGAGTCACTCATCCCGCCGTGGTAGGCGATCGTCTTCACGCCCCACGAAGCCAGCGTCTCACCGACCTCCTCGACCCGCTTGCGCGTCGCGCAGTACACGATCCCGGTCCTGTTCGCCGTCACCACCTCGCGCAGCCGCGCCAGCTTCTGCGCCTTCTTGTCCACCGCCGTGATCGTCAGGGAAAGGTTCGGACGCGAGAAGCCGCTCACCACCTCGAAGGGCTCGCGCAGGCCCAGCACCTTGAGGATGTCCTCGCGCACCATCGGCGTCGCCGTCGCGGTGAGCGCCACGCACTGCGGACGGCCGATCTTCTCCAGCGCCCGCCCGAGCCGCATGTAGTCGGGACGGAAGTCGTGACCCCACTGGCTCAGGCAGTGCGCCTCATCGACCGCGAAAAGCGAGACCTCCACTCCGTCGAGCGCGCGCACGAACGACTCGGCGCGGAAGCGCTCCGGGGCGATGTAGACCAGCTTGAATTCCCCACCGCGCATCCCGTCGAGCCGCCGGCGCTGCTCGTCCCACGGCACCGACGAATTGATCAGCGTCGCCGCGATCCCCTTCGCCACCAGCGCGTCCACCTGGTCCTTCATCAGCGCGATCAGCGGCGACACCACCAGTGTCACGCCCTCGAAACACAGCGCCGGGAGCTGGTAGCAGAGCGACTTGCCGCCACCGGTGGGCATCACCACCAGGCCGTCGCGTCCCGACACGATCTCGGAAACGACCCGCTCCTGGCCATCGAGAAACCCGGAATGCCCGAAGTGCCGCTTGAGCGCCTCAAGCGGTTGCTGGGTCAGTGTTTTCTCGGAAATCCCGGACATGAATCACTGTTCAAGTGAATATGTTTCCCGCCTTGCGGTCAACCCGACATTGCTTGATCCGCAGCGGATGGCCACCACGAATCCCATCCACCCGCGCCGGCTTTGCCGCATCCCCTCTCCACATTGCCAGCCCGGTGGACATCTGCTAAAGCTTCCGCATGACCGCCCTGGAGAAGCCGGACTTCATCTCCATCGCCGAATACCTCGCCGGCGAGGAACTCGCGGAGGTGAAACACGAATACGTCGGCGGCACCGTCCATGCCATGGCCGGCGCCACCAACCGCCACAACGCGATCGCGGTGAATGCGATGGTCTCGCTCGGATCGCAGCTCCGCGGCAAACCCTGCCGACCCTTCAACAGCGACACCAAGGTGCGGATCGACTTTCCCGACCACACCCGCTTCTACTATCCCGACGCGATGGTCGTCTGCCGCTCGAATCCGGCGGGCGATCATTTTCAGGAAAGCCCGGTGGTCATCATCGAGGTCCTCAGCGACTCGACCCGCCGCACCGACCTCGAGGAGAAGCGCGAGGCTTATCTCGCCCTGCCCTCGCTCAAGGTGCTGCTTTTCGTCGAACCCGAAACCCCGCGCGTGACCCTCCACCGTCGTCGTGACGAGGGTGGCTTCGCCCCGGAAATTCACTCCGGCCTCGACGCGGTCATCCCGTTGGCGGAGATCGAAGCCGAACTGCCGCTGGCCGAGCTCTACGAATCGGTCGAGGGGTGACTCACCCGACCAGATCCCCGATCGAGCCGAAGTCTGGGGTGAAGAGCCGTTGGTACATTCTCGCGGCGTAGCCGTCGCTCATGCCGGCCAGGAAGTCGCACACCAGCCGCGCCCGCTCCCACTCGCTGCCCGCCGCCGCGATCTCGTCCGCCGCATCCTCGGGCAGCAGTTGGAACTTCTGGCCGTCGATCCCCTCGCCCTTCACGTAGCGGGTTTCCAGCACCTCCCACAGGCGACGCAGCATGTGGCTGCCCTTGTGCTCGAGCTGCTTGAGCTGGGGGGAAAGGAACACCACCTCGAAGGCCAGCCGCTTGAAGACCTCCGACTCCGCCTTCACCTCCGGATCGACGACCAGGCGGAACCGGTAGCGGTTGGTCGTGCCGCTCATGAAGTTCGCGTCACCCTGCAGCGAGGTCGCCCGGATGTAGCGGCCGATGCGCTTGCCGACGAAGGGGTCGACCCGCCCGCGCCGGATGGCGGTCCTCAGCTCGCCCAGCGGGGTGCCTTCGCCAAACAGCTCGCCGGTCTTCTCCGCCCAGCGCTCGATGCGCTCGAGATTCAGGAATCCCGCGCGCACGCTGTCGGAGAGGTCGTTCAGCGAGTAGGCGGTGTCGTCGGCCCAGTCCATCACCTGGCACTCGATCGACTTGAAGCCGTCGCGCTCGTCACCGGGCGGCAGTTCCGCGGGGAAGTCGTTTCCACCAAGCGTCCAGTCGAGTTCGCCCTGCTGGAAATCGTAGAGGAAATGATTCTCAGGGACCTCCTTTTCCAGATACTTCCGCTCGCTCCACAGCGACTTGTACTTCAGCACCGCGTCGGTGAAGGCGCGGCTCGGGTCCATGCCCGTCCGCTTCGCGGAAAAGATCCGCTCGCACAGCAGCCGCAGCGTCTGGGCATTGCCCTCGAAGCCACCCCACCCGGCCATCAGGTGGTTGAGGGTGCGCTCGCCTGCGTGGCCGAACGGAGGATGCCCGAGGTCGTGCGAGAGGCAGGCCGCCTCGACGAGATCGGGATCGATGAAAAAATCCTCCGCCAGCGGATCGCCCTGCGCCCTCAGCCAATGACAGATCGAGCGCCCGATCTGGGCGACCTCGAGCGAGTGGGTGAGCCGCGTACGATAAAAGTCATACTCGCCGCTCCAGAAGACCTGGGTCTTGTTCTGCAGCCGGCGGAAGGCCGGCGTGTGCAGCACCCGGTCGCGGTCGATTTGGAAGGCGGTCCGGAAGTCCCCTCCATCGGCCCGCCCCGAGCGACGCTCGAGGTCGAAGGCTCCGTAAAACCGGTTCGTCACGGACCGTCCTTAGCCCGCCGGCGTCCCGGCGGGCAAAGGAATTCAGTCCGGAGGAAAATCACTGCTGTTCGGATTCGGCCGCCCTGATGTCCTCGAGGGTGGTCTCCTCCATGCCGGTCAGGGCCGTGGCCACCGTGCCCATCGACTTGAGCTTGCCATGGCGGATCGCGAAGCCGTCGGCCTCCTCGCCCATGAACTTCGTCATCTCGGCGGTCATCTGGAGGTCGTCGTCCTCCGACACGCTGTTCGGGTCGAAGCCGAGCATCTTGGTCGCCTCATCGACATGCTCGCCACGCGCCGCCACGCCCTTGAGGGCTTCGTCGAAGCTGTCCTTGGCGTTGGCCATGCTCTTCACGTCATCGACCCCCTCGCCGAGGTTCGTGGCGAACTTCTCGAACTTCGCGCGAAGCTCCGGATTCACCGCGACAACGGTCACCGGCGTGACGAACAGGGCGAGCAACGCCACGTTCGCCAGCAGGCGGACGCGGCCCTTGCGCTTGTTCAGGCGGCTGTCGCGCTCCTCGAGCATCGCGGCCAGTTCCTGGTCCTGCTCGGTGTGATGCTGCTCGACCTTGGCTTCCGGCTGCGGCGATTCCTCGACGCGCTCCGGGCGCTCGGCCGAGTCATCGACCTTTTGCCCGGAGGACGCCTCGACCGCGGCCCGCATCGCCGAGACCTTCAAACGGGAGGTCTCGGTGGCGGGACGCTCGGAACGGGTCTCAAGCGTCTTCTCGGTCACCGTGATGTCCGGCTTCTTCATGGCTTCATCGCACAGAGCTCTGATACGATCCGACTGGCTTACGAAGGGTTGTTGGGAAGGCATGAAGTTTTAGATATCCTGAATATGTGGAATTCTAAACTCCGTAATCACGTAAGCGCAAAAAATGCGGAGGATCCATCCCCGAAGCCTTGAGATTCCGGCAGATCGGGCGATTGCCCGGCCGATCCGTCTAGGCGGGTCCGGACCGCTTTTTGAATCGTCGGCTGGTCCGGTATCCGCTGACATCCCTCCCGATGCCCGATTTCCTTGCGCTGGCCTCCGGTGGCGGCATGTCCCCGCTCGTCTACCTGACGCTCGTCCTGGCGATCGGCGTGCTGGCCCAGTGGCTGGCGTGGCGATTCAAGCTGCCCTCCATCCTGCTGCTGCTCGCCTTCGGCTTCGCGCTCGGGCAGTGGACGGGCGTCAAGATCGACGACTACCTGGCCCAGGGCGACGCGCATTTCAATCCGCTGCTTTCCGCCGTCGGCCTGTTCGTGGCGATCATTCTCTTCGAAGGCGGGCTGACCCTGAAGTTCGGCGAACTCCGCGAATCCGGGCTTCCCGTCCTGCGCCTGTGCACCATCGCGGTCATCATCTCCATGGCGGCCACCGCCGTCTTCATGTCGCAGGCGCTCGGCTACGACATCCGGCTGGCGCTGCTCACCGGAGCCATCCTCACCGTGACCGGACCCACGGTCATCGCGCCGCTGCTGCGCCACGTGAATCCCACGCGCAAGATGGCCTCCATCTTCAAGTGGGAGGGCATCGTGGTCGATCCGATCGGCGCCATCCTCGGCGTGCTCGTCTTCAAGGCCGCGCTGGCATCGGATGCCGACGCCGCCTGGCTGCAGGTCTTCGTCGCGATCGGCAAGCTGCTGCTGATCGGTGTCGTCGGCGGCTTCCTGCTCGGCAAGATCGTCGAGGTCCTGCTGCGCAAGCACCTCATCCCCGACTACCTCCAGCCGGTCTTCCTGCTGGCGGTGGTCGCCGTCGCGTTCACCGGCTCGAACGTTTTCGAAAAGGAGGCCGGACTGCTGACCGTCACCGTGCTCGGCATCACGCTGGCCAACCAGCGCTCGGTCTCGGTGAAGCACATCCTCGAGTTCAAGGAGAACCTCCGCACGCTGATCATCTCCTCGCTGTTCATCGTGCTCTCGGGCCGGATCGCGGTCGATGACCTCACCGGCACCTTGTGGAAGGGCGTCGCGCTGCTGCTCTTCCTCATCCTGGTCGGCCGTCCGGTCTCGGTCTTCGGCTCGCTCCTCGGCTCGCACCAGACCACCAGCAAAGAGCGAATCTTCCTCGCCTTCCTCGCACCCCGCGGGATCGTCGCCGCCGCGGTGGCCTCGATCTTCGCCCTCGAGTTCGAGGTCGCCGCCACCTCCGGCGGCCACTTCGGAGACAAGGCGGCGATCATCGCCACCCAGTCCGCCGAGATCTCGGCCCTCATCTTCCTGGTCATCATCGGCACCGTCGCGGTCTACGGCCTCGGTGGCGCGCCGCTGGCCCGGGGACTGGGTCTGGCATCGAAAAATCCCACCGGCATCCTTTTCGCCGGGGCCGACGGCTGGGCGCGCCTCGCCGCCAAGGCGCTGGCCGACGACCGCCACCGGGTGATGCTGCTCGACACCAACTACGCGAACGTTTCCGCCGCCAAGATGCTCGGACTCGAGGCCCATCGCGCCAACATCCTCTCCGAGTTCGCCGAGGAGGAGCTGGATTTCAACGGCATCGGCTCGCTGATCGCCGGCACGCCCAACGACGAGGTCAACTCGATGGCCAGCCAGCGCTTCATCCACCAGTTCGGCCGCGCCGGGGTGTGGCAGCTCGCCCCGCAGGACCGCGAGGGCGGTCACAAGACCGCCGCCGCCTCGGACGTCCGCTCGCAGGTGTGCTTCACCGGCGCCCCCGACCACGCCACCCTCCAGCGGCTGGTCGCCCAGGGAGCGGTGGTGAAGAAATCGCAGATCACCGACATCTTCACCATCGAGGACTTCCGGCTCACCTACGAAGGCAAGCCCTACCACATCCTCTTCCTTTCCGGCGAGTCCAAGGGGCTCCGCCCCGCCCCGGTCGACCTCGAACGGGTTCCCCCGGGAACCACGCTCTACGTCCTTTTGCCGAAACCCGACGCCACGGGTGATAAACAGGCAAGCGCGGGGGAGTAAACCGCTTCAGCCATGATGCGATCCCTCAAGCACGTCTTCTTCTGGCTCTCCGGAGCCGGCACCGAAACCCTCGAGCAGTGCCCGAACTGGGAACAGCGCAAATACGTCGCCTTCGGCGCGACCGTGCTCGTCCCCTGCGCCTTCGCCTTCATCGCCTGCGCCTACGCGCTGTCGACCCTCACCGACAAGGCCACCGTCATCTACCCGGTCGCCGCCGTTTGGGCGTTCATCATCCTCACCATCGACCGCGCCCTGCTCGCCGGCTACCGCCCGTTCCTTTCCTGGACCCGGAAGCTCTCCCAGTTCGCCCTGCGGCTCGGAGTGGCGATCCTGATGGGCCTCACCATCGCCCACCCGCTGGTGCTGCTGCTCTTCCGCGACACGATCACCTCGGTCATCGAGGAAGACCGCGCCGTCGAGATCGAGGAGGCGCGCAGCGGCTTCGGCGAGACCAAGGAGCGCATCCGCGGCGAGATCGCCCGGCTGGAGCAGGCCATCGCCGGCCAGCGGGAGAAGTGGACCGAGAGCTTCCAGGCGCGCTTCATCATCCAGGACCGTGAGAATGCCGAGGACGCCATCCCCGGCCTGACCGCCGCGCAGCAGAAGGAACTCGACGCCGCCATTGCCGAGTCGGTGGCTCCGTTCAAGGAACGCCTCGAGATCGTCCAGCAGCAGCACGACGAGCTCTCGCCGCAGTATGCCAAGCTCCAGACCGAGCTTTCCTACTGGCAGACCGAATACGAGCGGGAGCTCAACGGCCAGCGGTCCGGCCTCGTCGGCGAGGGTCCGCGCGCCCGCTCGATCAAGGCCGACCAGCTCGAGCCCCGCCGCGCCGAGTCGCAGCGCATCGCCGGACTGCTCGAACACCTGAGCGCCGAGAAGGCCACCCTGCAGACCCAGATCCGCGAGGCGGAAAAGAACGCCATCGCCGCCTTCGAGGGCCGGCTGGCCGAGATCGAGGCCGCCAACCGCGCCGAGCAGGAACGCATCGCCGCGCTCAAACGACAGGTCGAGGAAGACCAGGCCCAGGCTTTCGTCACCCAGCAGAACGCCCTGCGCGACACCATCAAGCAGCAGATCGACTCGCTGCTCGCCGAGCAGGAACTCGCCAAGCAGGAGCTTGCCTCGGTCGGCACCGAGGAGCGCGAGCGGATCGCCGCGATCCAGGATGAACCCCGCCGCGACGTCCTCACCCAGACCCTCGCCCTCCACCACCTTTTCAAGCAGGGCGCCGAGGGCGGCAAGTTCGCCTTCTACACCTACCTCATCCTCACCGGCCTGTTCATGCTGGTCGACACCATCCCGCTGGTCGTGAAGTTCTTCACCAAGCCGGGGCCCTACGACACCCTGCTCGACCGCGACGAGATCTCCTTCGACTCCGAGCACCAGGCCTTCAAGCAGAGCCACGGCCGCTACATGGAGAAGCTCGCCGACGGCAACCTGATCGCCGTCACGCGCAACAAGCGTCTCGAACACGCGCTCGTCGACGGCGTCGAGCACTCCCGCGCCGCGCGTGAGTTCCTCGATTCCCTCATCGCCATGGAGCGCTCCTTCGCCGAGCAGATGCGCCTCGAGCAGGAGGCCCACGCCCACTCCGGCCCCGAGAAGCTCGCGATGCTCGAGAAGATGAAGGCCAGCTTCTACGAGGACCTCCACCGCCGCATGGAAACCTTCTTCAAGAGCGGCGTGGCTCCGGGCTGAGGGTGGCGCAAAGCGATGCTTTGCGAGAGATCGCCGAAGCACCAGCTTCGGCGCGACGCATCATGACCCCCTACACTTCCCTCGAAGCCGAGCTCCACGACCTCTTCTGGGAGGACGAGGAAACTCCCGAGCAGGCGTGGCTCGACGCGCTGCTCACCGAGTTCCCGGGGCGCGCCCTCGAGGTCGGCTGCGGCTCCGGACGCCTGCTGCTGCCGCTGCTGGAGAAAGGTCACACCGTCGAAGGGCTCGACCCATCCCCGGACATGCTCATGCTCTGCCGGGAAAAAGCCGGCGGCCTCCAACCCGTCCTCCACGAGGCCACCATGGCCAACTTCCGAAGCAACTCCCCCTACCGGTCGATCCTGATTCCCTCGTTCACGCTGCAGCTTTCAAGCGACCCGGTTGCGGACCTCCGACACCTCCGCGGGATGCTCACCGACGACGGCGTCCTCTACCTCACCGTGTTCCGCCCCTTCGCCGAACTCGACGGCGAGCTTCCCGAGGACGAGTGGTATCTCGATCATGAGGCGGACCTGCCGGGAGGCGGCCGGGCCACGCTCCACACCCGCCACCACCTCGACCGCGGGAACCACGTCCTCCACCGTGAGCATCGCTACCGGCTCGATAAGGACGGAGCGATTCGCGAGCACCGGTCCGAACAATCGATCCGCTGGTTCGAGCCCGGACCGCTGGCCGGGATGCTCGACGACGCGGGATTCGAGATCGACCGCGCCTGCGCGGACTTCGACGAGGCCGAGCCCGTCACCGACGAAGCCCAGATCATCACCCTCATCGCCCGGCTGCGGCGGTGAGTCGTCCTACTCCTGCTCGTCCGACCCGCTCACGGCAGCCGCATCCTCGACCACCGGCTCGAGCTTGCGGAAATGCACCTGGCCGACCCTTCGGCCGTCGGTGCTGGTGACCTTGGCCTCCCAGCCGAGAATCTCCATCGCCTCGCCGACCTCGGGAAAGCGGCCGAGTTGTTGCGTGATGTAGCCGCCGACGGTGGTCACCTCGCCACTCTCCAGTTCGAGGCCCTCCTCGATGTCGGAGAGATCGTTAAGCGTCAGCGTGCCGTCGACCACGAACTCCTCGTCGTTCACCCGGACGAACTCCGGCCGTTCGTTGTCGAACTCGTCCTGGATGTCGCCGACGATCTCCTCGATCACGTTGTCGAGGAAGACGATACCGACCGGCGTGCCGAACTCATCGACCACCAGCGCGAGGTGGGCTCGCTCCTTGAGGAAGAATTTCAGCAGTGTGTCGCGCGGCATCGTGTCCGGCCCCACCTTCAGATCGCGGCGGATCTTCATCAGGTCGGGGTCCGGACCGCCGACCAGCTTCAGCACGTCCTTGATGTGGATCAACCCGATGTGGTTGTCGAGGTGCCCGCCCTTCACCAGGGGAAAGCGGGTGTGCTTGGTGCGGCGCGCGGTCTCCAGCGCCTTCTCGAAGTCCTCGTCGGCATCGAGCACCACCACGTCCTGGCGGGGGGTCATCACGTCGCGCACCCAGAGTTCGTTCAGCTCGAGCGCGTTGACCGCGATCTCGCGCTCGGTGTCCGTCACCTCCATCGCCGCGCCGCTCTGCGTCACCAACAACGCCAGTTCCTCGGCGGAGTGGATGTGCTCCCCCTCGGAAATCGGGTCGATCCGGAAGAGATTCTTGAGCAACAGGTTCGCGGTGCCGTTCAGCACGCGGATCGCCCAGTGGAAGGACTTGTAGAAGACATGCAGCGGCTTCGCCAGCAGCAGCGTCGTCGCCAGCGCCTTGCGGATCGCGATCGACTTCGGCAGCAGCTCGCCGATGACGACGTGAAGGAAGGTGAACGACACGATCGCCAGGCCGAAGGAGAGCCAGCCGATCAGGGGGATCTGCAGGCTCGCAAGCGCCACCACCTCGGGCACCCCGAGCCGCAGCAGCACCGGCGAGACGAACGCCTCGACGAAGGGCTCGCCGAGAAAACCGAGCGCCAGCGAGGCGATCGTGATGCCGAGCTGGTTCGCCGAGAGGTAACCGTCGAGCGACCCGACCACGCGCGTCGCCGTCGTGGTGCTGCCCGGCTTCTCCTTCTCGACCGTCTCGAGCTGGCTCGGCCGCACCTTCACGATGGCGAATTCCGACGCCACGAAGAAGGCGTTGAGCAGCAGGAAAAAGGCGATGCCCGACAGATAGAGCAGGGTCATCGGCAATGAGGGGAAATCCTTGGAAATCTCCCCCGCGCCCGCCGCCAACAGCGCGAAGCTTTCTGAAAACCAAGCGATCACCGGCTCAAAGTTTTTCGTACACGCCCCGGTCCCGCTTCTCGAGGATCGTGAAGCCCGCCTTCTTGGCGTCGCTCACCGACAGCGGCTTGGCCACCTTCGGGGTGTTGACCCTCGAAATGACCTTCCGGACGGGATTCCGGCAGGCGAGACACTTTTCAAGAGGTGCCCGGTCGGCGGGCCGACGGAGTTCGAACCCCTCGCGACAGATCCGACAAGATCGCTCGGGATCGTCGGGTTGCTCGGAAACGTATTCGTAGATCGGCATGGCGGGACGGGAGGACGAGCGGTTTCCGCCTCCCGTCGAGGGTAAGGATGATGCCTTACCAGCTCGACTTCGTCACGCCGGGAATCATCCCGTGCGAAGCAAGCTCGCGGAAACTGATCCGCGAAAGCCGGAAGCGGCGGATGAACGCGCGGCGACGGCCGGAGTACTCGCAGCGGTTGACCACCCGGGTCGGGCTGGCGTCACGCGGCAGCATCGTGAGACCGACATAGTCCTTCTCCGCCTTCAGCTTGTGACGGAGGTCGGCGTATTTGGCGACGGTGCGCTTCTTGCGCTCGTTGCGGGCGATCCAGCTCTTCTTGGCCATAATTCGGGGCGCGGGAGATACCCCATCGGGACCCCAATGCAAGCCAAATCCGGGACTTTTTCCCGCCTGCGGACCGAGGGCCCGGCCATCATTCCCACTTGAGGCCCTCGGCGGATGCGGTTTTCATCCCCCGCATGTTCCGGCGCTTCCGCCCGCTCGCCCTGCTCTGCCTCGCCGCCCTCAGCTCCTGTGGCGGCGAGCCCCGCAGCGGCCCCTACGTTGAAAACTACCCGACCCGCGCCGCCGCCCCGGCCAGCGACGGCATCCCGGCGATCGCCCCGCCCCAGATCCATGGCGAGAGCGCGATCGTCATCGACGCCAGCAGCGGCAAGGTCTTCTACGCGAAGAACGCCGACAGCATCCGCCCGGTGGCATCAACCCAGAAGATCGTCACCGCCCTGGTCGTCCTCGACGCCGGCAGTCTGTCCAAGCCGATCACCATCCAGCAGAGCGACACCGCCTGCGAGCCGACCAAGCTCTACCTCCGTCCCGGCGAGGTCTACACCCGCGGCCAGTTGACCAAGGCCCTGATGGTCAAGAGCGGCAACGACGTCGCCCGCGCCCTGGCCCGCGACGTCGGCGGGTCGCAGGAGGGGTTCTCCGCCCTGATGAACCGCAAGGCCGCGTCGCTCGGCATGCGCAACTCCCATTTCATCAATCCCAACGGCCTCCCCGCCGAGGGCCAGTACTCGACCGCCCGCGACATCGCGATCGCCGCCCGCCACGCCTACCGCAGCGGCACCATCCGCTCGTGGACCAACACCCAGAAGTACACCTTCCAGTATGCCAGCGGCCGGACCAAGGTGCTCGAGAACACCAATAAGCTGCTCAAGAGCGTGCCCTACTGCGACGGGATGAAGACCGGCACCACCAACCGCGCCGGACGCTGCCTGGTCGCCACCGGCACCTACAACGGCCGCTCGGCCATCTCCGTCGTCCTGAAAAGCAACTCCCGCCACATCTGGGACGACTCGGAAAAACTGCTCCGCTGGGCCCTCGAGTCGCCCCGACGCTGAGCCCGCCGTGGCGGCGGATTCCATCCGCCATGCCGAAGAAATCCCCAGTCAGCGAACTGAGCGACCTGGCCGAATCCGGCCTGCTGCGCCGGCTCCGCGAAACCACGCCGCTCGAAGGCCCGCGCGTCCTCCGCGACGGTCGCGAACTCTGGAATTTCGCCAGCAACGACTACCTCGGTCTCGCCTCTCACCCCGCGATCCGCGAGGCCTTCCACGAGGGTCTCGACCGCTTCGGCCACGGTGCCGGCGCGTCGCGCCTGATCACCGGCAGCCAGCCGCCCCACCACCGCTTCGAGGAGCAGCTCGCCGCCGCCAAGGGCAGCGAGGCGGCGCTGCTCTTCTCATCCGGCTTCGCCACCGCCGCCGGCGTCATTCCCGCGCTGGTCGGCAAGGATGACTTCATCGTCCTCGACAAGCTCTGCCACGCCTGCCTCATCGACGGCGCCCGGCTCTCCGGCGCCACCCTGCGCGTCTTCCCCCACAACGATGTCGCGAAACTCGGAAGGCTGCTCGCCGGCATCCGCGACAAGCATGCGGACGCCCGCATCCTCATCCTCACCGAGTCGGTCTTCTCGATGGACGGCGACCTCTGCCCCCTCGAGGAAATCCTCGAACTCAAGGAAAGGCACGAGGCGCTGCTGCTGCTCGACGAGGCACACGGCTTCGGCGTGCTCGGCCCGACCGGGATGGGCCTTGCGGAGGAACTCGACGTGCAGGACCGCATCGACTTCCAGATGGGCACCCTGAGCAAGGCCGCCGGACTCTCCGGCGCCTACATCGCCTGCCCCGCCGTCTGGCACGACCTGCTCGTCAACCGCGCCCGCTCCTTCATTTTCTCGACCGCTCCGTCGCCCGCCCTCGCCCATGCCGCTTCGGCGGCGCTCGGCGTGATCCATTCCGACGAGGGAGCCGACCTCCGGAACCGGCTCTCATCGAAGATTTCGATTCTCCGTCCCGATGGTCCGTCCACGCCCATCGTTCCGATCATTCTCGGCAGCAGCGCCGCCGCTCTGGAGGCCTCCGAAGCGCTCGCCGACGAGGGTTTCCTGGTACCGGCGATCCGCTACCCGACGGTTCCGCGCGGCACCGAAAGACTCCGCATCTCGCTTTCGGCGGACCACCCGACGGATGCCGTCGAAGCCCTCGCGGCCCGACTCACCCGATTGGGGTGAAAACTTGGTCCTTGCCGACCGTAACCCCTACGGTCTCCAATCTGTCCGACAAATCCATGAAAACGATCCTTCTTTCGCTCGCCCTGATCCTCCCCGCCGCCGCTCTTGAGGAGGGCTTCACCGCGCTCTTCAACGGCAAGGACCTGACCGGCTGGAAGAAGGTCAACGGCACCGGCGAATACAAGGTCGAGGACGACGCCATCGTCGGCTTCGGCAAGAACATCAAGGGCAACACCTTCCTGATCACCGAGAAGACCTACGGCGACTTCGATTTCCGCTTCGAGATGAAGTTCGACAACCTGTCGGGGAATTCCGGCATGATGTTCCGCGCCCAGCAGAAGGAGGGTGAGAACGGCCGGGTTTACGGCTACCAGTGCGAGCACGACAACGGCAAGGACCGCGCCTGGACCGCCGGCCTCTACGACGAGGCCCGCCGCGGCTGGCTGTTCCCCGACAAGGCCGACAAGGAACAGTGCAAGGCGTTCACCAAACAGGGCAAGGAGATCATCAAGTGGGACGACTGGAACGAGATCCGCATCCTCTGCGAAGGCAAGCGGATCCAGATCTGGCTCAACGGCGAACCCCGCGTCGCTTACACCGACGAGGGCGAGGACTTCACCCCCGAAGGTTTCTTCGGACTCCAGGTTCACGGCGGCAAGTCCTGCAACGTCCGCTGGCGCAACCTGCGGATCAAGGAGCTCGGCGCGGAAAGCTGAAGCCTCGCTCCAGAGGTTCCCCCGTCCCATCGGGACGTTTCATACCAGCCCGGCACGCAGTGCCGGGTTTGACGCGTCCACCCAATCCCGCGTCCTGAAGGGACGCCTCATGCGGGGTGGATCTCAGTCCCACACATACCGCTCGTCATACTCCACCCCATACCGCTCCAAAAATCCTCGATACTCGTCCTGAAACCCCTTGGTGCGATGATGCTCCTCTTGCCTCTCGATGTACTCCAGCAAAGCCGACAATTGCGAAGCCCCCACCGAAAAGGCACCATATCCCGCCTGCCAGGCGAACCCGGCATGATTCCGCCCCTCGCGCTTGATCCAAACCGAGGACGTCTGCTTGACCACCTTGACCAGGTCGGCAACGTAGATCGTGCGCCCAAGTTGCACGCCCAGATGCACATGGTCCGGCATGCCGCCGACCCGGTGAACCTCACAACCGTGATCCCTCCCCACTTCGGCCAGATAGGCGAAGGCCCGCGGACGCAGGTCGTCATCCAACCATGGCTCCCGGTTTTTGGTGGAGAAGACGAGATGGACAACGATCCGGGCGAGAGACTGGGGCATGGGTGATGCTACACGATTGGCGGGGCCGGATGAAGCGTCCCTTCAGGACGCGGGTTGTTGAACCGACCCGGATACCCGGCACCCGGTGCCGGGCTGGTATGAATGGCCCCGTTGGGGCCTGAGATCACACACACTCCTTCGGACCCGCGGTCGCCGCTCACCCCAACTCCGGCACCTCGATCCAGCGCCCTTCGGCATCGGACTGCAGGCTCAGCTCGGCGAGTTGCACGCCCTTCGCCCCCTCGCGCAGCGTCCACGGGAAGGGCGCGTCCTCGGCGACGTGCTTGAGGAACAGCTCCCACTGCACCTTGAAGGCGTTGTCCATGGGAAGCTGGTCGGGCACCTCGTTCCAGTCGGCGTAGTAGTCGATCGGACTGTCGATGTCGGGATTCCACACCGGCCGCGGGGTCATCGACTCGTGCTGCACCCAGCACTTGCGCAGACCGACGATCGCAGAGCCCTTGGTGCCGTCGACCTGCATCGTGAACAGGTCGTCGCGACGCACGCGGACGTTCCATGACGAGTTGAACTGGCAGGTCACCCCGCTGTCGGTCTCGAACACCGCGTAGGCCGAGTCGTCCGCCGTGCAGGGATAGATCTTCCCCTGTTCGTCGCGCCGCTCGGAAATGTGCGTCGCCGCCTTGCAGAAGACGCGCGTGACCTTGCCGAAGCAGTTGTCGATCACGTAGCGCCAGTGGCAGTGCATGTCGATGACCAGCCCGCCGCCGTCCTCCTTGCGGTAGTTCCAGCTCGGACGCTGGATCGGCTGGCCCTCGTACTCGCCGGTGAACACCCAGTAACCGAACTCACCCCGCACGCTCAGGATGCGGCCGAAGAATCCCTGTTCCTTGAGAAGCTGGAACTTGCGGATGCCCGGCAACCACAGCTTGTCCTGCACCGTGCCGTTCTTCACGCCGGCCTTCTCCGCGGTGTCGGCGATCGACAAGGCGTCGGCGACCGTGGTCGAGATCGGCTTCTCACAATAGACATGCTTCCCGGCCGCGATCGCACGCTCGAGAAAGGCCTTGCGGTAGGGCGTCCCCGAAGCGTCGAAGAAGATCGGATAGGCCGGGTCCGCCAGCGCCGCGTCGAGGTCGGTGGTGTAACGCTCGACGCCGTGCGCCTCGGCCAGTCGCCGGAGCTTGTCTTCGTTGCGCCCGGTCAGGATCGCTTCGGGCATCAGGCGGGTGCCGTCGGAAAGCACCACGCCGCCCTGCTCGCGGATCGCGAGGATCGAGCGCACGAGGTGCTGGTTGGTGCCCATGCGTCCGGTGACGCCGTTCATGATGATGCCGATGGTCCTGTCGCTCATGGTGTTCGGTAAATGGATTCGTATTGCCTGAGGATGTAATCGAGATAGTCGTGCTGGTTCTCCGACCACCACCTGCGGGAGAAGATCTCGACTTCGGTGAAACCGTCGAAGCCGGTGCCCTTCACCAGCGCGTCGATCTCGCGCAGCGGCGCGCAGCCTTCCCCCATGACGCCACGGTCGAAGAGCATGTCCTGCTGGTCGGGCTTGTAGTCGCAGATGTGATAAGCGAGCAGCCGGCCGTTGTCGGCGCAGCGCTTGGTCTCGGCCTCCAGTTCCTGGTCCCACCACACGTGATACACGTCCAGCGCCACGCCCAGGTTCGACGCTCCGATCTCCTCACAGAGATCGTTGGCGGTCTTCATCGTGTTGATCGCCGATCGGTCGCCGGCATAGACCGGATGCAGCGGTTCGATTGCCAGTTTGCAACCGGCCTCCGCCGCCCAGCCCGCCATCTCGGCGATTCCGTCGCGGATCTGCTCGTAGTTTTCCCTCGGCGTCTGACCCGGCGTCGCCCCGCAGACCAGCACGATCATCGGCAGCCCGAGCGCCTCGGCCTCCCGCACGCACTCCCGGTTTGCCTCCATCGCCTTGGATCGATCCTCCGCCGTCCTCCCGGTGAAGAATCCACCGCGAACGTGAGCCACCGGCCGGATGCCCGCGTCGGCCATCTGCCGTCTCACCTTCGCCAGGTCCTGCCCGGCGATCGTTTCGCGCCAGATCGAGATGCCGCCGATGCCGCGGCGGGCGTAGTGCTCGATGCACTCCGAGATCGACCACGGCCGATTCGTGAAGGTGTGCAGCGCCAGCTCGGGATATTCCATCGCGTCAGGCGTTGGCGATGCGTTCGATCGCCTCGCGGGTCATCTGCGTGATGGTGTCGAAGCGGCCCTCCTTGATCAGGGCGGGACTCACGAACCACGACCCGCCGATCGCGGCGACGGCCCCGAGCTTCGCATACTCCGACGCCTTTTCGGCGTTGATGCCACCCGTCGGCACGAAGCGGAGTCCGGTGTGCCCGTAGGGACCGATCAACGCCTTCAACATCGGCACGCCGCCGAGCGGCTCCGCCGGAAAGAACTTGAGCGTCGGCACACCCAGCTCCCGGTCCAGCGCGCTCTCGGTCGGACTCGTCACCCCCGGAAAGATCTCCAGGCCCGCCTTCTGTGCCGCCTCCACCACCGGAGCGCTGATTCCGGGCGCCACGGCGAACTCCACCCCCATGTCGGCGAGCCGGGGAACCACCTCGGGATCAAGGACCGTCCCGGCACCGACATGCATGTCGGGAAACCGCTCACGAATCCGCCGGATGCCCTCCAGCGCCGCGTCGGTCCGCAGCGTCAGTTCGATCACGTCGAGCCCGGCCGCCAACAAGGCCTCGGCGAGAGGTTCCGCGTGCTCCTCATCCTCGAGGACCACCACCGGCAGCAATCGTTTTTCAAGCATCGTCGGATCGGATCTGAAGGTTAGCGCCGCCATTCAGGCAGAGGCCGAAATCAATCATCATGGGTTTTTCTTGCAAGTGAAATTTATAGGGTATTTCCTGCTCCTAAGAAATGCCGGACGGTCCCGCCATCGAACATCTCGACTTCAGCATCGTCCGCGATCTCCGCAAGCGGGAGGGACTGACGCTGGAGGAACTTTCCCGGCGGAGCGGGCTCTCGGTTTCGGTGCTTTCCAAGCTGGAGCGAAACCAGAACCTCGTCGAACTCGAAACCCTCTATCGCCTCGCCCGCGCCTTCCATCTCTCGGCCTCCGACCTGCTCGCCTTGTCGGAGTCGGTTTCCGCCCACCACAAGACCGCCGAGCGCTATCGCTCCGGTCCCTTCGACTTCGAGAAGGTGGGCTTTCACGGAATCGACTGCTTCCACGCCACCGCCAAGGCCGGCGAGTCGCTCACCCACCCCGAGGCCCATGGTGACGAGTTCGAGATCTGCTGGGTGTTGCGTGGACGGGTGCGGATTTCCCTGCCCCGCGAAACGCATGAACTCGCCGCCGGCGAAGCCCTCAAGTTCGACGCCATCCTCGAGCACACCTATGAAATCCTCGAAGATGCCGAACTGACCATCGTCCACCTGACCAAACCCCACCGATTCTAGCATCCATGATCGACCTCACCAGCGCCCCCGCCCTCCCCGATCTCAAACCCGCCCTCGACCGCTTCTTCGAGCTCACGAAGTGCAAGATCGCGGCGCTCGACGCCGAATACGACGAGTCGAAGGGCTCGCCCGTCTTCACCGTCGAGGGGAAATACACCACCCGCGGCTGGACCGAGTGGACCGAGGGATTCCGCTACGGCATCGCGATCCTGCACTTCGACGCCACCGGCGACGAATCCTCCCTCGAGAGCGGCCGGTCGAGGACGGTGAAGCGCATGGCTTCGCACGTCTCGCACATCGGCGTGCACGACCACGGCTTCAACAACCTATCGACCTACGGCAACCTTCGTAGGTTGATGCTTGAGGGCCGCCTGCCGCAGGACGAATGGCAGCGCCACTTCTACGAGCTCGCCATCAAGGTCTCCGGCGCCGTGCAGGCGTCGCGCTGGACCCGGCACCAGCACGGCGGGTTCATCCATTCCTTCAACGGTCCCCACTCGCTGTTCGTCGACACCATCCGCTCCTGCCGGATTCTGATGGAGGCGCACCGCCTCGGCCACGTGCTGATGGCCGAGGGCGACAAGCCGGTCTCACTGCTCGGCCGGGCACTCCAGCACATCGAATCGACCGCGAACTATTCCGTCTTCTACGGCGAGGGACGCGACAGCTACGACGTCCGCGGCCGGACCGCGCACGAATGCGTCTTCAACACCACCGACGGCGCCTACCGCTGCCCGAACTCCCAACAGGGCTACACCGGCTTCTCCACCTGGACCCGCGGACAGTCGTGGGCCTGCCTCGGTTTCGCCGAGGAACTGGAGCTGCTCGAACACATGGACGAATCCACCTTCGCCGACTTCGGCGGGAAGGAGAAATGGGAGGCCCTGATGCTGAAGGCAGCCACCGCCGTGGCCGACAACTTCATCGAGAACACGCCCACCGACGGCATTTCCTACTGGGACCAGGGGGCCCCGAAACTCCACCTGCTCGGCGACTACCTCGATCGCCCGGCAGATCCGTTCAACGCCCACGAACCGGTCGACAGCTCCGCCTCGGTGATCACCGCCCAGGGCCTGCTGCGCCTCGCCCGATACCTGCGCGGCAAGGGCGACACCTCCAGCGCCGACCGCTACGAGCGGGCCGGACTCGTCACCGCCCGCTCGATCTACTCCGAGTCCTACCTTTCGACCGACCCGAGCCACCACGGACTGATCCTCCACTCGATCTACCACCAGCCCAACGGCTGGGACCACCAGCCCGATCCCGGCAAGGCGGCCTACGGTGAGTCCAGTATGTGGGGCGACTACCACGCCATGGAACTCGCCGTGTATCTCCAGCGCCTGATCGAGGAAAAACCCTACCTCACCTTCTGGACTTCATGAAAACCGCCCTCATCACCGGAGGCTCCCGGGGCATCGGCCTCGGCTGCGCCAAACACCTCGCGGCCGACGGCTTCGCCATCGCCATCAACGGCGTGCGCCCCGAAGACCAGGTCGCCGACGTGCTCGCAGAGATCCGCGCGGCCGGCGCGCCCGAGGTCATCTACTGTCGCGGCGACGTCGGTAGTCCGGAAGGCCGCGACGCCGTCCTCTCCAGCCTGTTTTCCCGCTTTCCTCACCTCAACCTGCTCGTCAACAACGCCGGCGTCGCCCCGCTCGAGCGCCTCGACCTGCTGGAGACCACGCCCGAGTCCTACCAGCGACTGATGCGCATCAACCTCGAGGGACCCTTCTTCCTGTCCCAGGAAATCGCCAACCGGATGATCGCCGAGCGCGAAAACGATCCGGCATTCGAGGCCTCGATCATCAACATCAACTCGATCTCCGCCACCGTCGTCTCGACCAACCGCGGCGAATACTGCGTCTCGAAGGCCGGACTCGCCATGGTCACCCAGCTCTTCGCCACGCGCCTTGGCGAGTTCGGGATTCCGGTTTACGAAGTCCGCCCGGGCGTCACCCGCACCGACATGACCTCCGGCGTGACCGAAAAATACGACCGGCTCATCGAGGAAGGCCTCTGCGTCACCCCGCGCTGGGGGACGCCCGAGGATGTGGGTCGGGCCGTCGCGGCCCTCGCCGCCGGCCGGTTCCCCTACTCGACCGGCCAGGTGATCATGATCGATGGAGGACTTACGATTCCCCGTCTCTGAAAATGGGAGGTCATCATCAGTCCGTTGAGCCCCCCGGCTCCCAGACCCGCCTCCCGTGAAAGGCTTGACGCCCGAGCCGTCGAGTCTCTGACTTGTCCGACAAATTCCACGGATTGACAGACCCGTGGAACTCTCCCGTATCGGCGCTCTGGCGACGACACGGTCCGGGCAACGGCCCTAACCTGGATTCTCCATTCCCGACCCAGAACATCATGAGCGACCCGAATTCGAATGAACCCGCCGACATGTCGGTGAACTCCCAAATCGAGGAACACCGCCAGATCATTCTGGACGGCGAAGCCAAGGGCGGCGCCGGCAAGTTTCTGGCCTACGCCCGCCTCTCGGGTCCGGGCTGGCTGCAGAGCGCCATCACCCTCGGTGGCGGCTCGCTCGCCAACGCCCTCTACCTCGGTGTTCTCGGCGGCGTTGCCTTCATGTGGCTGCAGCCCATGGCGATGATGTTCGGCATCGTGATGATGAGCGCCATCGCCTACATCACGCTTTCGACCGGCAAACGCCCGCTGCGCTCGATCAACCAGCACATCAGCCCGATCCTCGGCTGGGGCTGGCTCGCCGCCTCGATGATGGCCAACATCGTCTGGTCGCTGCCGCAATTTGCGCTCGCCGTGGCGGCACTGCGCCAGAACCTGCTGCCCGGGGTGCTCGGCGCGGAGTCCGGACTCTCCGAGTTCTCGGGGATGCTGATCGCCGCGGTCATCGTCCTCGCCCTCGTGATCACCAACGTGATGATCTACATCTCCGGCGGCAAGGGCACCAAGGTCTTCGAGATCATCATGAAGCTGATGGTCGGCACCATCGTGATCTGCTTCTTTGGCGTCGTCGTCCAACTCTCGGTCGCCGGCCAGATCGACTGGGGCGCCATCGGTGCCGGAATGATTCCCAGCTTCGAAAGCCTGTTCACCCCCGCCCCGACCTTCGCTCCCTTCCTCGAGCAACTCGATGAAGGCGGCCGGCAGTTCTGGTCCGACCTGATCGTCGGCCAGCAGCGTGACGTGATGATCGGTGCCGCCGCCACCGCGGTGGGCATCAACATGACCTTCCTCCTTCCCTACTCCATGCTGCGGAAAGGCTGGAACCGCGACTTCCGGGGGCTCGCGATCTTCGACCTCTCCACCGGCCTGTTCATCCCCTTCATGCTCGCCACCGGCTGCGTGGTCATTTCCGCCGCCTCGCAGTTCCACGCCAAGGCCGCTCCGGGACTGATGAGCACCACGGACCCCAACGGCGCGATCGTCGAACCGCCCAAGAATCTCGTCGGCCCCTACAACGGGCTGCTCGCCGAACGCGTGAAGGCAGACATGGATGCCGAAGCCCTGGCGGCACTCGCCGCGCTGCCGGAGGATCAGCAGAAGGATCGCATCGCCGAGAAGGCCGCGCTGCTCCCGGTCGGGGAGCAGCAGATGGCCGCGATGCTGGTCAAACGCGACGCCTTCAACCTCGCCCAGACCCTCGAGCCGCTGGTCGGCAAGAAGGTGGCCAACTACGTCTTCGGTTTCGGCGTGCTGGGCATGGCGCTCAACGCCGCGACCATGCTGATGCTCATCAACGGCCTCTGCTTCTGCGAGCTGCGCAACCGCGCTCCCAAGGGCTGGACCCAGCGTTTCGGCTCGCTCATGGTCTGCGTCGGCGTGCTCGGACCCTTCTTCTGGAAGGGTGATGCCCAGATGTGGCTTGCGGTGCCTACCTCGGTCTTCGCCATGGTGCTGCTGCCCATCGCCTACGTGGTCTTCGCGCTGATGATGAACAACAAGACCATCCTCGGCCAGGACATGCCCGCCGGTCGCCGCCGCATCGTCTGGAACGTGCTCATGATCGGCTCGTGCACCTTCGCCGGCATCGGCAGCATGTGGGCGCTGTGGTCGAACTTCGAGAAGTGGACCGGACACGGCTGGTACGGCCTCGTCCTTTTCGCGATCTTCATCGTGATCGTGCTCACCACCCGCAAAAAGGTCACTCCCGACCCCGCCCCCGTCGTCAACTGATCCCCCGATCGGTTTGGCAACGCATGACCCCATGAACCCCTCCACCCTCTCATGAAATTCGGAATCATCGGCGCCGGCATGATCGGCCAGTTCCACGCCAAGGCCATCACCGCCATGACCGGCGGCGAACTCCACTCGGTCTTCGACCTCCGCGCCGAGGCCGCCGAAAAACTCGCCTCGGAATACGGCGTCAAGGCCTACTCCAACATGGACGCCTTCTACGCCGATCCCGAGCTGGAGATCGTCACCGTCGGCACCCCCAGCGGCGCCCACCTAGAGCCCTCGTTGGCCGCGCTCAACGCCGGCAAGCACGTGATCTGCGAGAAGCCCCTCGAGGTCACCACCGAGCGCATCGACCAGCTCATCGCTGCCGCCGAGAAGAACGGCAGGACCCTCGCCGCTGTCCTCAACCGCCGCTTCCACCCGGGCATGGACGCCTTCAAGAAGGCCGCCGACGAGGGCCGCTTCGGCATTCTCACCAACGCCTCCTGCTACGTGAAATGGTACCGCGACCAGGCCTACTACGACTCGGCCGGCTGGCGCGGCACCTGGGCGCTCGACGGCGGGGGCGCGCTGATGAACCAGTCGATCCACACCGTCGATGCGCTGCTCTATCTCGCCGGACCGGTGAAATCGGTCCAGGCCAACACCGCCTGCCTCGCCCACGAGCGGATCGAGGTCGAGGACATCGTCGTCTCCATCGTCGAGTTCGAGAACGGTGCCCGCGGCGTGATCGAGTGCTCGACCTGCACCTGGTCGAAGGACGGCCACCCCGCCCGCGTCCAACTCTCGGGCACCGAGGGCTCGGTGTTCCTAGCCGACGAGGCGTTCGAAATCTGGGACTTCATGTACGAGAAGCCCGAGGACGCCGAGATCCGCTCGACCCTGATGAAGGGCCAGCAGGCCGGCCTCGGCGCCAACGATCCCAAGGCCATCAACTTCTACCAGCACCAGCGCAACTTCGAGGAGGTCGTCAGCGCGATCGCCGAAGGCCGCGAGCCGAGCACCTCCGCCGCCGAGGCCCGCAAGCCCGTCGCCCTGATCCAGGCCATCTACCAGTCCGCCCAGAACGGCGGCACCAAGGTCGAACTCTGACCGTGGCTGCCCCGGCCCGGGGCAGGCCGTCCAGGCGGCGGCCCGCCGCCCATCCTCTTTCAGCAAGCCAACATGTCTCAAACCGCCAAACTCACCGGTTTCGCCGACGAAGCCTCCCGCGACCTCTCCAAGCAGATCGCCGCCACCAAGGCCATCGGCTGGTCCGCCATCTCGACCCGCATGATCGGCGGGCACAACATCCACGAGATGCCCGAGGCCGAGTTCGACCAGGCCGCCGACCAACTTGACGCCGCCGGCATCCAGGTTCCGGAGTTCGGCTCCCTCATCGGCAACTGGGGCAAGACCATCGACTCCGATTTCGCCGTCACCCTCGCCGAAATCGACCGCGCCATCCCGCGCATGCAGCGGCTCGGCACCAAGCTGGTCCGCGTCATGTCCTACGCCCAGCAGCCGTGGGGCGAGGACCAGCACGAGCAGGAGCGCTTCCGCCGCCTGCGCGAAATCGTGGGCCGCTTCGCCGACGCCGGCCTCACCGCCATCCACGAGAACTGCATGAACTGGGGCGGCTTCTCCGCCGACCACACCCTGCGGCTCGTCGACGAGGTCCCGGGGTTGAAGCTGGTCTTCGACACCGGCAACCCGGTCTTCCAGCGCGACCGCTCAAAGCCCGAGCCGTATCCGTGGCAGGATCCCCTCGAGTTCTGGGAAAAGGTCCGCGACCACGTCGTCCACATCCACATCAAGGACTGCCTCAACCCCGTCTCCGACGACGTCGAGCCGGAATACACCATGCCCGGCGAGGGTAAGGCGCGGCTCCGCGAAATCCTCGGCGATGCAAAATCCCGCGGCTACGACGGCTGGATCGCCATCGAGCCCCACGTCGCCACCGTCTTCCACGCCCCCGATCCCGACGCCGTCGATTGGCAGCAGTGCTACGACTCCTATGTCGAATACGGCAAGCGCCTCGAGGCGCTGTGGAACGCCCTACCGTAGCTGCCCCGGCCCGGGGCAGGCCGTGCCGGCGGCGGCCCGCCGCCTTTCCGGAGCATCGACATTCCTGTCGATCTTCCCCATGCCCACCCTCGACCAACGCCTCGCCCTCCGCGAACGGCCCCGCGGACCGATCGTCATGCGCCAGCGCTGGTCTTGCCTGCTCTTCCTCCACTGGCGGGTCGATCCCGACATGCTCCGGGCCCGCCTCCCCGACGGCCTCCACCTCGATCTCCACGACGGCGAAGCCTGGCTCGGCATCGTCCCCTTCTTCATGCGGCGGGTCCGCCCGTCGTTCCTACCCCCTGTCCCCGGCCTCTCGTGGTTCCTCGAACTCAACGTCCGCACCTACGTCCACGACGACCGGGGCGTGCCGGGCGTCTGGTTCTTCTCGCTCGACTGCGACCAGCCGCTCGCCGTCGAGTTCGCCAGGCGCTTCTTCCACCTCCCCTACGAACACGCCGCCATGTCGGCGAGAACCGGGGACTTCATCCACTACACCTGCCGTAGAAAAGGGTGTGCTGAAACCGCGGCCTATCAATACCGCCCGGCCGAGGATGCCCGGCCCGCCACGCCCGGCTCGCTCGAATTCTTCCTCGCCGAACGCTACCTGCTCTACTCGGCGGACCGACGCAGTCGCATCCATCACGGTCGCGTCCATCACCGCCCCTACCACCTCGCCCCGGCCGAATGCCCGGGGTGGTCCGCGGCTCCCGCCACCTGGGATGGAATCGACCTTCCCGACACACCTCCCGAATCCGCGCTCGTCGCCACTCCGGTCGACGTCTCGGTCTTCCCGCTCCGCCGGACCTGACTCCCGCTACATGGCCTCCTTTTTCAGGGTCCCCACGTAGGGCAGGTTCCGGTAGCGGCCCTGGTAGTCGAGCCCGTAGCCGATCACGAACTCATCTCCGATCTCGAAGCCGACGTAGTCCGCCTCCACCTCGACCGCCCGCTCGCGGTCCTTGGCGAGAAGCACGCCGGTCTTCACCTCGGCCGCACCCTCCGCCACGAGCCGGTCGGCCACCGCACGCAGCGTGCGGCCGGTGTCGAGAATGTCATCGAGCACCAATACCCGCCGGCCTGCGACCTCCGGCAGTTTCCGGTCGAGGAAATCCACCCGCCCGCTGCTTTCGGTCCCGCCATGATAGCTGGCGACATTCAGGCACTCGATCTCCAGCATCCGTGGCAGCCGCCTCAGCAGGTCCGAGGCGAAAACCAGCGCCCCCTTGAGCAGCACGATCACCACGATCACCTCGCCGGGGAAGTCGTGCCGGATCTCCTTCGCCATCGCGTCGAGGCGCTTCTCGATCACGTCCTCGGCGATCAACACCCGCTCGACATCGGCCTCCATCAACGCGTCCTTTCGGGCCGGTAGATCTTCTCGTCCGGGTGGTGGAGGTTCAGCCGGTCCCGGGCGTGCAGCTCAAGATACTCCTGGTCCTCGCGCAACGCCCTGTAGCCGGCCTCGGCGTCCTCCTTCAGGGCGATCACCTCCCGTTCCTTCTCCTCGATCCGGAGGAGTTCCATCCGCTTGTCCTCGAGCTGCCGCATCTGGGGCAGCGCGGATGCCACCGCCAACGCCCCGAGCGACAATCCGAAGAGACACAGCACGAATCCGTTGATCCAGTGGATCGCCCTGGTCTGCGCACGCAGACGGCTGATCCTGGAGGCGGCGGGATGTCGACGCGAAGGCATTGCTTGAGGATTCTTAACAAATCCCGGCTTGTTGATGAATCAAAAATCTCCGGTTCCGGGAAAACCGCCGGAGCCCCTCAGCGCCAGAGGGTCGAAAATGCGCGTCCTAACGGATTTCCCGGGTTGCAATATGTGGTGATCCTGCCTCTCTAAGCACGTTTCAAACCCTCATTCCATGACCAAAGAAGCACTGATCTACTCGGTTCCCGTGTTCGGCGTTCTCGCCCTCGCCTTCACATTCTGGAAATCCTCCTGGGTCGCCAAACAGGACGCCGGCACCGATCGGATGAAAAAGATCGCCGGAGCCGTCCAGGAGGGAGCCATGGCCTTCCTGAGGGCCGAGTACAAGGTGCTGGCCATCTTCGTCGTCTGTGTCGCGGTCCTGCTGATGATCGGCGGGTTCCGCTCGGATCAGTCCCACCCGCTGGTCGCACTGTCGTTCATCGTCGGCGCCTTCTGCTCGGCGCTTGCCGGCTTCATCGGGATGAAGGTCGCGACCAAGGCCAACGTCCGTACCACCAACGCCGCCCGCACGGGCCTCGGTCCGGCGCTTGAGATCGCCTTCTCCGGCGGCGCCGTCATGGGCCTCGGCGTCGTGGGTCTCGGCGTCCTCGGCCTCGGCGGACTGTTCGCCGTCTTCTCGTCGGTCTTCGGCACCGATACCGCCGACAATGTCCGGCAGGTCATGACCATCGTCACCGGCTTCTCCTTCGGAGCCTCTTCGATCGCTCTCTTCGCCCGCGTGGGCGGCGGCATCTACACCAAGGCCGCCGACGTCGGCGCCGACCTGGTCGGCAAGGTCGAGGCCGGCATCCCGGAAGACCACCCCCTCAACCCCGCGACCATCGCCGACAACGTCGGTGACAACGTCGGCGACGTGGCCGGCATGGGCGCCGACCTTTTCGAATCCTACGTCGGCTCCATCATCGGCACCATGGTGCTCGGCGCGGTCTTCGTGGGCATCCCCGAGATGCAGGAAAGCTTCGGCGGCCTCGGACCGGTGCTGCTGCCGCTGGTCCTCGCCGGCCTCGGCATCGTGACCTCCATCGCCGGCACCTTCTTCGTGAAGGTGAAGGAAGGCGGAAGCCCGCAGACCGCCCTCAATGTCGGCGAGTTCGGCTCCTCGATCGCCATGATCATCATCACCTGGTTCGTCATCCAGGCGATGCTGCCCGGTAGCTGGACGGTCGGCGAAATGACCTACACCGCCAACGGCACGTTCTTCGCGATCATCTTCGGACTCGTCGCCGGACTGGCCATCGGCAAGATCACCGAACACTACACCGGAACGGGCACCAAGCCGGTCCGCTCGATCGTCGACCAGTCGGTCACCGGATCCGCCACCAACATCATTTCCGGCCTCGGCGTCGGGATGGTTTCCACCGCCCTCCCGATCCTCGTGCTCGCCGCCGGCATCCTCGGCGCCTATCACTTCGCAGGCCTCTACGGGATCGCGATCGCCGCCGTCGGCATGCTTTCCAACACCGGCATCCAGCTCGCGGTCGACGCCTACGGCCCGATCGCCGACAACGCCGGCGGCATCGCCGAAATGAGCGAACTGCCCAAGGAGGTCCGGGGCCGCACCGACAAGCTCGACGCGGTCGGCAACACCACCGCCGCCATCGGCAAGGGCTTCGCGATCGGATCCGCCGCACTCACCGCGCTGGCGCTTTTCGCGGCCTTCAAGACCTCCTACGAACTCTCCCACCCCGGGGGCCGCGAACTCAGCATCGAGATCACCGATCCCAAGGTGATGGCAGCCCTGCTCGTCGGCGGCATGCTGCCCTTCCTCTTCTCGGCGCTGTCGATGGGTGCGGTCGGACGCGCCGCGATGTCGATGATCCAGGAAGTCCGCCGGCAGTTCCACTCCATCCCCGAACTCGGCGCGGCCCTCGAGGCGATGAAGCGCAACGACGGCAAGGAGGTGAAGGACTGGAGCCCCGAGGACCAGAAGATCTTCGAGGCCGCCGACGGCAAGGCCGAGTACGCCAAGTGCGTCGCGATCTCCACCACCTCGGCGATCAAGCAGATGGTCCGCCCCGGCCTTCTCGCGGTGCTTGCCCCGGTGCTCGTCGGCTTCGTCGGCGGCGGTGCCATGCTCGGCGGCCTGCTTGCCGGTGTCACCGTCTGCGGCGTGCTGATGGCCCTCTTCCAGTCCAACGCCGGCGGCGCCTGGGACAACGCCAAGAAGATGATCGAGGAAGGCGTGACCATCGGCGGCGAGAGCTACGGCAAGGGCTCCGACCCGCACAAGGCGGCGGTGGTCGGCGACACGGTCGGCGACCCCTTCAAGGACACCTCCGGCCCCTCGCTGAACATCCTGCTCAAGCTGATGTCGGTGGTGGCCCTGGTGATCGCCCCCTTCATCGGCTGATCCGGCCATCCGGCCTCTCTCCTCACAACGCGCGACCGTCCCCGTGGCGGCCGCGCGTTTTTGCGTTTGCGTCGTCGGTGGACCTCTATGACCAGAACCTTGACTTTTTTAAAAAATATTGGCTCACTGATCTTAAACACTCCCA
>ERZ869936.417-NODE-417-length-41422-cov-14.981797_pt1 | contig 41422 bp, 25 predicted proteins | sample MGYA00520876_ERZ869936 | MGnify/ENA primary metagenome ERZ869936 (study PRJEB32218, sample SAMN09650985) | biofilter metagenome | isolation source: enrty point of leading RO module | place: Saudi Arabia: Thuwal, RO plant located on Red Sea | collected 2016-02-17 ... | reverse complement strand
GCAGCGCTCACTGGCTCGCACTGCCGGCCCTGCGGCTCAGCTCGCGGCCGCTCGCGTCGGCCTGTGGGGGTGTCCCAGTCGACGATCGCGTTCCGCCTCGTTGCTCTCCCCGAGCGGGCAGCAGTGGTGCCCGCTCAGCGCTCGAACAGCAGGCGCATCTCGATCGCCTCGCTGTCGGCCGGAAGCTCGTAGAGCTGACCGTCGGCGGCGATCTCGGCGCCCTCGGGCAGGCCCTGGCGGAACGCCGCCTGCACCATCGGGTTCACGGCCGCCGGCACCAGGTGGTAGAGCACCAGCTTGCGCACCTGCGCCGCCTCGGCCGCGGCGACGACGTCGGCCACCGGGGCGTGGTACGTCTGGATGTCCTGCAGCAGCTTGGCGAGGCGGGGCGGCCCGGTCTCGGCTCGCGCGGCGGCGAGCAGCTGCACCACCGGCAGCGCCATCGCGTCGTGCAGCAGCAGATCGGCGCCCTTCGCCGCGGCGATCAGGCCGTCGGTCTTCACCGTGTCGCCGCTGACCACCACGGAGCGGCCGCGGTAGTCGAAGCGGTAGCCGAGCGCCGGCGCGATCGGATCGTGGTCGACCTCGAAGGCGGTGACCTTCACGCCGTCGTGCTCGAGCACCACTCCCGGCTCGACCGCCTTCGCCTGCATCGGCCCGGTGGCCGGCGGCAGCATCTCGGCGCCGTGGTGCTCGGTGCGATATCTGCGGTCCAGCGCGTAGGCCTCGTTGAAGCCCGCGACCACCCGCTCCACCCCGCCGCCGCCGTACACGGTCAACGCATCGGACCGGCCGGCGACCCACGACGCCAGGTTGACGTCACCGAGACCGGAGATGTGGTCGGAGTGGAAGTGGGTCAAGAAGACGCCGCGCAGATGCTCGAGCGGAATCCCGCCCAACGCCAGGTTGGCGCCGGTGCCGCCGCCGATGTCGACCAAGAAGATCCGCCCGCCCGCGATGACCGCGACGCAGGCCTCCGGTTGGGCGCCGAGCGGCGAGGCGGAGCCGCACACGAAGACGCGTAGCGCGCCGGGATCGACAAGGGCCCTCGACGCCGCGGCCTGGGCCTCGAACTGCTGTTGCAGCATGCGCTGTTGCGGGTTCTGCGCGCTGGCGGGCAGCGCGGCCAGAGCCGCCACGAAGAGGAGTGACAGAGCCAAGACCATCGCCCGGCAGCAGAGTGCCGAGAAGAGGACTCGGGGAGCTTCGGGGCCGCTGCGGTCGATCATCGTCGGGCTCCTTGCGGTTCGCGCGCGGGCACCGCGGTGCCCGGCCCTGAGGTGGTGCCGGGTTCCGGGGCGCCAGGGCGCGGTCGTTGCGGTCGTCGGGCGCGGTCGCGTTCAGTCGGGTCGCTGGTTCCTTCGTCGCGGTGAGTCGGTTCGATTCACCGCGGATCGTTCTCGTCGTGCAGCCCGAGGTCGCCGTAGCCGCCGCCGCCAGGGGTCTCGATGACGAACACATCGCCGGCCCCGACTTCGACGCTGGCGGTGGCGCCGAGCTCGACCACCGTGCCGTCGGCGCGTTCGAGACGGTTGCGACCCGGCGCACCGGAGGCGCCACCCGCCAGGCCGTAGGGCGGGATCTCGCGGTGCTGCGACAGGATCGAGGCGCGCAGGCCGGGGCGCAGGAAGCGCACCCGACGCAGCACGCCGTCGCCGCCGCGCCAGCGCCCGACGCCGCCCGATCCGCGGCGCACCGCGAAGCGCTCGAGCAGCACCGGGAAACGCCACTCGAGGACCTCGGGGTCGGTGAGCCGGGTGTTGGTCATGTGGGTGTGCACCGCGCTGGCGCCGTCGAAGCCGGGGCCGGCGCCGGCGCCGCCGCAGATCGTCTCGTAGTACTGGATCGGCTCCGCTTCGTCGTCGCTGTCACCTTCGTCGCCGCCCTCGTTGCCGAACGTGAAGTTGTTCATCGTGCCCTGGCACTCGGCCATCAGGCCGAGGGCGCCGAGCAGAGCGTCGGTGATCGCCTGCGAGGTCTCGACGTTGCCCGCCACCACCGCCGCGGGATGCCTCGGATCGAGCAGGCTGCCCGGCGGCACCCGGATCTCGAGCGGCTTCAGCATGCCACCGTTGAGCGGGATCTCGGCGTCGACCAGCAGACGGAACACGTAGAGCACCGCCGCCGACGCCACCGCCGAGTTGATGTTGAAGTTGCTGCGCTGCTGCGGAGAGGTGCCGGCGAAGTCGATCACCGCCGAGCGCGCCGCGCGGTCGATCTCGATCGCGACGCGGATCTCGGCGCCACAGTCCATCGGCAGGGTGAAGGTGCTGCGCTGTCGCCCCTCGCCCCCGCGGCTCTCGTCCGAGGCGCCTTCGCTGGTGCCGGGCGGCAGCTCGAGCTCGGCGAGGGCGCGCCGCACCGACTCCTCGGCGTTGTCCTGCACGTGACCCATGTAGCGCCGCACCTTCGCCAGACCGAAGTGCTGGACCAACCGGTGCAGCTCGCGCACGCCCTTCTCGTTCGCGGCGATCTGTGCCTCGAGGTCGCCGAGGTTGTGGCGCGGGTTGCGCGACGGGTAGGGGCCGGAGCGCAGCAGCGCCAGGGTCTCGTCGCGCCGCAGCAGGCCCTGCTCGACGAGCAGGAAGTCCTCGATCAGCACCCCCTCCTCGTCGATGTGGGTCGAGTGCGGCGGCATCGATCCGGGCGTGATGCCACCGATCTCGGCGTGGTGGCCGCGCGAGGCGACGAAGAAGAGCAGCTCGTCGCCGCCAGCGGCGAAGACCGGGGTGACCACGGTGACGTCGGGCAGGTGGGTGCCGCCGTCGTAGGGCGAGTTCAGCATGTAGACGTCGCCGGCGCGCAGCGCTCTGGCGCCGGGCGCGTTTCGCCGGCGCAGCACCGTGCGCACCGACTCGGGCATCGAGCCGAGGTGCACCGGCATGTGCGGCGCGTTGGCCACCAGGTCGCCCGCGGCGTCGAACACCGCGCACGAGAAGTCGAGCCGCTCCTTGATGTTCACCGAGTAGGCGGTGTTCTGCAGCACCACGCCCATCTGCTCGGCGACCGACATGAAGAGGTTGCCGAATACCTCGAGCAGAACGGGATCGACGACGTCGTCGGGAGTCTGGTCTGCGCTCGCGGCGAGCCGGGTCTGCGAGTCGGTGCCGGCCTCACCAACCTCCAGGACGAGGTCGCCTCGCTCGCTGACCCGGGCGCGCCAGCCGGGCTCTACCACCGTCGTCGCGTTGGCCTCGATGACGATCGCCGGCCCCGGGAGGCGCCCGCCGCGTGGCAGATCGTCACGCCGGAAGACGGGCACCTCGCGCCAGGCGCCGCCGAGGAAGGCGCTGACGCGCTCGATGGGCTCGCTCGCCTCCACCACCTCGGCCACGGCCTGCTGTCCGGCCGCCGGCCCCTCGGCGCCCCGCGCCCTTGCCTCCTCGCCACCGGCGATCGCCTCCACCGCCACCGCCTCGACCACCAGGCCCGGCGACGCCGGCTCGAAGCCGAACTGCTCGCGGTGGCGGCGCGCGAACTCTGCCCGCAGCGCCGCCTCGTCGCCCATCGGCACCGCCAGATGCGTGTCGCTGCCCTCGGTGCGCAGGTGGAGTCGCACCCGTTCCTCGATCGCTCCCGGATCCGCTCCCTGCCCCGCCAACGCCTCGCGGCACTCGCCGAGCAGGTCCTCGGCGCAGCGCTCGAGGCGCGGCATCAGCCCGGTGTCGAGCGTCGCCTCGACGGCACGCTCGCGCAGCTCGCGCAGCGCCGCCACCCCCATGCCGTAGGCCGACAGCACCCCGGCGAGGGGATGGATCAGCACCGACCGCATGCCCAGCGCCCGCGCCACCCGGCAGGCGTGCTGCCCCCCGGCGCCACCGAAACAGTGCAGCACGTACTCGGTGACATCGTGTCCAAGCTGCACCGAGATCTTGCGGATCGCTTCGGCCATGTTGGCCACCGCGATCTCGACGAAACCGTCGGCGACCTGCTCGGGGGAGCGCTCGACGCCGCTCTGCTCGGCGATGCGCGACGCGAGCTCGGTGAAGCGGCGCGCGACCACCTCGGCGTCGATCGGCTGGTCGCCGTGTGGCCCGAAGACGTGCGGGAAGTGCCGCGGCTGCAGGACGCCGAGCAGCACGTTGGCGTCGGTGACGGTGAGCGGGCCGCCGCGCCGGTAGCACGCCGGCCCCGGATCGGCCCCCGCCGAGTCGGGGCCGACCCGCTGGCGCTGGCCGTCGAAGTGCAGGATCGAGCCGCCGCCGGCGGCCACCGTGTGGATGCGCAGCATCGGAGTGCGCATGCGCACCCCGGCGACCTCGGTCTCGAAGGCGCGCTCGTACTCGCCGGCCCAGTGCGCCACGTCGGTCGAGGTGCCGCCCATGTCGAAGGTGATGACCTTGTCGTAGCCGGCGGCGCGGGCCGTCGCCACCGCGCCGACGATGCCGCCTGCCGGTCCCGAGAGGATGCTGTCCTTGCCGCGGAAGGCCTGGGCCGCGGTGAGCCCACCGCTCGACTGCATGAAGAAGAGGCGAGGCCCCGAGGAGCCCTCGGGAGGGTCGATCGCGCGGCCACTGCCGCCGCGGCGGGATCGCGCCGCGTCGGGTGAGCCCGCGGCGCCGAGCGCCGCCGCCACCCGGTCGACGTAGCGGCGCAGGATCGGCGACAGGTAGGCGTCGACCACCGTGGTGTCGCCGCGACCGACCAGCTTCATCAGCGGCGACACCTCGTGCGACAGCGAGATCTGGGAGAACCCGACCGCCGCCGCCAGCTCGCCGAGGCGTCGCTCGTGCTCCGGGTAGCGGTAGCCGTGCACCAGCACCACCGCCACCGCGTCGATGTCGTCGGCCCTGGCCCGCTCCAGCGCCGCGCGCGCCCCGGTCTCTTCGAGCGGCCGCAGCACCTCGCCGTCCGCGGCCAGGCGCTCGCCGACCTCCTCCACCCGCTCGTAGAGCAGCTCGGGCAGCACGATGCGGCGCGCGAAGAGGTCGGGCCGGTTCTGGTAGCCGATGCGCAGCGCGTCAGCGAACCCCTCGGTGATCAGCAGCAGGGTGCGCTCACCCTTGCGCTCGAGCAGCGCGTTGGTGGCCACCGTGGTGCCCATCTTCACCGCCGCGATCGGAGCCTCGGCCAGGCTCTCTCCGGCGCCCAGCCCGAGCACCTCGCGCATCCCCTGCAGCGCCGCGTCGTCATAGCGCTCCGGGTTCTCCGAGAGCAGCTTGTGGGTCTCGATGCGGCCCTCCGGCGAACGCGCCACGACGTCGGTGAAGGTGCCGCCGCGGTCGATCCAGAAGTGCCAGCCGGCGGGGCTCTCGGCGCGCTCGCTCATCGGGGGAGCGAGCATAGCGGGCGCGTCGCAGCGTCGCCGGTTCGAGGCGGAGGCTCCGGTGGGCCGGGAACTCCACGTCGGCGATCCGGGTCTCGAGGAGCGAGCGCCGGCGGCGCTGCCCTCGCCTCGGAATCGTCGACCGCCCAGCCCGGATTATTCATGAACGCCGTAGCGAGCCCGTGGAGGCGCCCGTCTGGCGGGCACCGCAGGGCCGGAGGCGTTGAGTCGTACTCGAAGTACGTCGCAGGCGCCGGAGGTCCGAGGACGCCCGTCAGACGGGATGCAATCTGCGGGCGCAGTAGGTGGCTCATGAACAATCCGGGCAAGGCTCCGTTGTCCCGCTCGACCCCCTGGGAGTGCACACCCCTTGCGTAGAGCCTCGACCACCTTCGTTGCCGCGGCAGCAGTGCTCAGCCTCTCGATGCCGCACGCCGCGGCGCCTTGCTCGATCCTCGCCGGGCCTGCGTCGCAGACACGGCTGGGGCTCGACGGCCTCGGCCACTGGGCAGAGCCACCGCTGCGCTCGGGTGAGCGTACGGTCTCCTGGCTGACGGAGGCGGGCGAGGAGCCCCTGGTCGAGCAGATCGCCGGGCCTGCCACCCCCGAAGGCCAGGCGAACCTGCTCGCCGTCCTCCCCGACGGCACCGCGTGGTGGTGGGTGTGGTGCTCCGACTGGGACCCGCCGTCCGACCCGTTCTGCAGCGCCTGGGTCCTCACCGATTCCGCCGGCCAGCCGATCGGCCGGCTCGACGGCTTCTCGGGCGACGCAGTGGGCGAGGTGCTGGCGGACGGGACAATGCAACGGCTCGAGGTCCACGCCCCGAGGCTCCCTCAGGCCCCAGACCAACCTCCTCTGCTCCGCCTCTGGCGGGGAGCGCCACAGTCCCTGGACGACTGGCAGCCGACTGCCGATCGCGACGCCTGGATCGAGCGCCTGCAACGCCGTTTCGATCGCGGCGTCACCGGCGTCACCGAGGAGCCACCCGGCTGGGAACTGCTCTGGCAGACGCCCTTCCCGCTGGAGGCGACGGGCTGGGCGCAGCGCGCGGCGACCCTGCGCGGCGACCTGCTGGCGACCGTGCTCACCGACCGGGATCGGGTCGAAGCCGCGGTGTGGCGCGTGCACGTCGACAGCGGCCGGGCCGAGCTCGAGAGGCGCTGGCAACACCGCTGGCCGCTGGCGCAGGAAGGCCTCGCCGAGACCGCCGATGGAGCCATGGCGATGGCACAGCCGGGGCGGATCGAGCTCGGGCCGGGCGGCGAGCTGGCCCTGGGGGGCTGGGCGATCGAGGCGGACTGCTCCAGCGGCAGGCCGAACGGCTTCGTGACCTTCGATCGCGAGGGCAACCTGCTGGCCGACGTGCGCACCGAGCACCGCGTCGAGGCGCTCTTCTTCCGTCCCGACGGCACGATCGCCGTGGGCTCCTGGGACCAGCTCCACACCTACGACCCGGAGGGCAACCTGCTGCGCAGCGCGCGTCTGCGCTCGAGCGAGCTCGAGAGGGCACGCGAGGAGCGGGCCGCGCGGGCCCAGGCACTCGACGAAGGGTCCGACCCAGCGAGCTGGGTGGAGCTGTGGGAGCTCGCCGACCGGGTGCTGGGCAGTCGGGTGCTCGCCGAGGCCTGGCCCCGGGTCCAGATCCCCGCCCGCCTCTGGCCGGAGTTGGCCGAGACCCTGTGCGCGGCCGATCCGCAGGCAGCTCCCCGCGAGTTGCTGCTGCACTACCAGTCGGCGCGAGGGGAGCTCCACCGAGAGCTGCTTGGCGCGCTGCCGGCGTGCTTCGCCGAACCGCCGCCCGGTGCCATCGAGCACGCCCGCGAGCTCAGTCGCCTGCGCGAGCGCGAGAAGAACGAGATCGGCCGACGGATCCTGGCGCACTGGCCTCGCCGGGATCACTTCGAAGAGCTGTGGTCGGACGTGCTCGTGGGAGGGGGCAGCGACGCATCCCACGTCGAGCGCGAGCGGGCCAGGATCGCGGGCCGGCAGCTCCTCGAGGCGTTCGTCACCAGCCAAGGCAGCTTCGAGGAGCGGCTGCGAGGCACACCCGAGGAGCTCACGGCGGCCCAGACCCTGCTGCTCTCGGCACCGCGCCACGTCTCGCTCGAGCACCTCGGGACCGAGGGGCGTGCGGCCCACGAGGCGCTGCGCGCCGCCGCCGGCCGATGGTCCGGCTCGATGCACGGACCGACGCAGGAGACCGGTGCTCTCCTCCGACTGGCGCACGACCGCGTTCTGCCCGGGGCAGTCGCCAGCTCTCTCATCCGGCGCAGCGAAGACGACCTGATCCTCCGAGTCCGCTTCGCCATCGCCCTCGAACACGCGTTGACCGACGCGAACCGGGGAGGGTACGCCCGCGAGCTGCCAGAGAGCATCGAGCTCGACGACGACTCGATCGCCGAGCTGGTGCGTCTCTTCGACCCGACGACGATCTCCACCGGGCAGTGGCGCGGCCTCGGCGGAGGCGCGTCGCTCGGCCGATTGGGCCACGTGATGGTTCTGCTGCTCGGAGATCGCGGTCGCGAGCTGCTCTGGCGGCAGCTCACCGAAGGTGGCGACGCGCTGCGGCGCCGCGCGGCTCTTCCCGAGCTGGCCCGCTGGATGGCGGAGGAACCAGCGAGCTGGCCCGAGGCGAGGATCCGTCGAGTCGTCGACGAGCTGGTGGCGATGCCCGCCGGTCTGCGCGCCGACGACGCTCCCCTGCTCGGCCTGCTCGGTGCGCTGGGGAAAGAGTTCGGCGACGAGCACCCGCTCCACCGGATGGCGCGCCGGCGCTTCGACGAGCTCGTGGATGGGCAGATCGACGCCGTCGCCGACGGCAACGCGCCGACCTCGTTGCCCCTCCTGACGAGGCTCGCGCAGTACTCCGACCTGCGCGCGACGCCTCTCGCCGACTGGCTGACGCTCGATCAGGTCGACGCGCTGCTGCCCGACCCACTCGCCGCGCACGACCTGGAGCAGGCGCTCACGGTACTGGTGCGCACCGGCCCACCGGTTCGTGCCGTACCTCAGCTCGAGCGCTGGCTCACGATCGACCGCTTCGGTCCGCAGAAGGTCGGCGCCGCGATCACCCTCTCCCACCTCGGCGATCCGGCGGCCCTGCCGGTGTTGATCGAGATGCGGACGAACCCCTTCTACTCGCCGCTCGAGGTCGTCGTGGCGGTGTCGCGGTACGGCCACACCGGGTTGACCGAGCTGCTCGGGGAGCTCGAGAGCACGATCGCCGGCCTCCTCGACCAGGCACGAGCGGAGCGGTCCGAGGGGCCGGACGCAGCGTGGAGGTGGCACTCGTTGGCGGCAGCGCAGTGCGCCGTCGCGGTGCACGCTCTGGCCCGCCTGCCGGTGGAGCCGCCGCGACGAGGGGACGCGTCGCTCCGGGAGTCCGCCGCCTGGCTGCTCGAAGACGCGCTGCGACGAGGGGAGTGGCCGCCCCTCGCGGTGGTCGCGCTGCTGGAAGCGCACGGCGAGGAGGCGCTGCAGAGGGTCCTCGCCCTGTCCGAGGCTCTGCCGACGAACGAGCGGCTCCTGTGGCGCTTTCTCGGCGACGATCCGGCGCTGTACGGCATGCTCGTGCGACGGCTCCGTGCGATGCAGGACGAGACCGAGGACGGTCTCGGCGAAGCCGGTTCGCTGCTGCTCGAGCGGCTCGAGGAGCTCGGCGTCGCTGACGCGTGAGGAGAGGGCACCCGCCAAGACAGAGCTCTCGGCAAGCAGGGCACCCGGCGAGCTCAGTCGCTCCGGCCGCCTTCTGCCGAGTTCCCGACCGACGTGGAGCGCTCCGAGGTCCACCCGAGCTCGACGCTACGCCCCAGTGCCTCGGCCCACGCCGCGACGAAGCCCAGGGTGGGGTTGCTCTGCCAGCGCTCGGCCCGCGAGACCGCCTGCTGGGTGCAGCCGAGGCGCCGGGCCAGCTCGGCCTGGGTGACGCCGCACTCCTCGCGCAGCGCGCGCAGGCGATAGCCCCACACCGACTCCTCGCCCGGCGCCAGCTTCCCCCACTCGCGCAGAGCCTGCCACTCGACGAAGACGCGCGGCTTGCGGCGCGGCAGGGGCGGCAGATCCGGGGTCGCCGGCCAGCCGCCCTCGGGCGCCACGATCCGTTCCAGCTCGGAATCTAGCCCTGTCTCTCGCGCAGTGCGCTTGCCGCCCATCGGGCGTCCTCCTCCCAGTTCTCCGGCTGCGGATCTGGGATGAGGTCGCAGAATCCGGTGCTTGGTCACAACTCATGCATTGTATCTGCCCCAGGGCCGACACCCGCTCCTCCGAATGACTCGGGGCCCCTCTGCAGGAGCATCGCCGCTTTGGCTGACGGGTCGATTCCCAGCAGAACCGGACCCGCCATCGCTCCCGCGGCTCCTGAGCCCGCCGTGTTCCGCGAGGGGATCGGAGCGCCCGGCACGTTCCTCCTTCGGCGGCAGCAGTCGCGGACGACGAGGTCTGGCCGGCCGCCGTGCTCAGGAGGAACGCCATGCCAGCCGCAGAGACCCGCTCGACACCGCACCCTGGCCTTCAGCCCGCTCGCTGCACCTCCCAGGTGGCGCGACGGTGCACGATCCTCGCCGTGGTGGTGGTCGCTGTCTTCGGTTCCGGTGCCGCTGCCCAGCTCAGCCTCGAGGGCGCGAGCCACTACTCGGGCTCGCAGCCCGGAGCCCGTCTCGGCCAGGCGGTGGCCGCGGCGGATCTGGACGGCAACGGGCTCGACGAGCTGATCGCCGGCCGCCCGCTGCTCGGAGACGACTTCGAGGGCTCCGTGCTCGTGACGACGACCAGCAACGTCCTGCTCAACGTCGCCTTCGCCTACGACAGCTGCGGCGGCGACGACGGTCTGCGACTGCTCGGGTTCTCGCTCGTGGTGGGCGACTTCGACGGCGACGGCTTCGAGGACGTTGCCATCGGTGCTCCTTCCTCGATCGTCGACGGGCATCCAGGAGCCGGAGCGGTGTGCGTGGTCTACGGCGACGCGGATCTCTTCACCATCGATCCCGACCAGGGCCAGGTGCTGTCGCAGGCCAACCTGGTGGGAGCGGTCGAGGACGGCGATCTGGTCGGGTTCGCCCTCGCAGCCGGAGACCTCGACCTCGATGGCTACGACGACCTGGTCATCGGCGCCGCCGGCGAGGGGGTCGCGATCGACGGCACGACCTACCAGGACGCCGGCGCGGTGCACGTGGTCTTCGGCGGCCCCGGCGGTCTGCAGCCGGGCGACGACCTCCTCCTCACCCTCGACCAGTACGGCTTCGGCTACGCGACGCACGCCGGCGACGGCTACGGCAGCGCGGTCGCCGTGGGCCAGGGCAACGGACCGCTGCCGACGGTCTTCGTCGGCGTTCCCGGGCACGATCTGGGCGGGCTCGAGGACACCGGCCTGGTGGCCCTCGCCGGCTTCGACGGCCGCGAGGTCGCCTACGACTGGGCCTACCGCCAGGGCGTCGGCTTCCCCGGCACTCCGGGCGCCTACGACGCGTTCGGGACCAGCCTGGTGACGGCCGACTTCAACGGCGACGGGCGCCTGGACGTCGCGGTGGGGTCGCCGGGCGAGTCGGAAGACGGCGTCGACGGCGCCGGCGCGGTCTACGTGCTGGTCGGCGCCCCGATCTTCCTCCACGACGGCACCGCCCAGACGATCACCGAGCTCGGCGGCATCGCCGACGACGACGACGGTTTCGGCTTCGCCCTGGGTGCGGGGGACTTCGACGGCGACGGACGCAGCGATCTGGCGATCGGATCGCCGCGCGACGACTCGCTCGGGGTGCACGACGCCGGCCAGGTGACGGTCGTCTACGGCGCCGAGGGGGGTTTGACCGGAGACGGATACCAGCTCTTCGCCATGATCCAGTTCGGCGGCTACGGCACCAGCGACCACTTCGGCCTCTCCCTGGCGTCCGGGAACTTCCTCGACCTCGGCTCCGCCGACGATCTCCTGGTCGGGGTGCCGGGGCGGGAGAACGGATCCGGAATCCCGGCGGGCCGCGCGCAGATCATCCAGACGACGGTCTTGTTCCGCGACGGCTTCGAGAGCGGCGACCTGTCGCGCTGGTCGGCCTCCACACCCTGAGGGCCGCGCAGCTTGAAGGGCTGCCGCGCGACGCACGACGGGTCGCCCCGGTCGACGATCCGGCCTCCGATCCTGCGACGCCAACCGCTGTGTCAGGCGACGAAGTCGAGCCCGAGGTCGAGCGCCGGGGCGCTGTGGGTGAGGTAGCCGACCGAGATCAGGTCGACTCCGGTGCGCGCGACGTCGGCGACGGTCTCGGGCGTGATGCCTCCAGAGGCCTCGGTGCGCACCCGGTGACCGCTGCGCTGGTGGTGCTCGCGCACCAGCTGCACCGCGGTGCGCAGCTCGTCGGGCGACATGTTGTCGAGCAGCACGATGTCGATCGGATGGCGCAGCGCCTGCTCGAGCTGCTCGAGAGTGTCGACCTCGATCTCGACCTTGACGGTGTGCCCGACACGGGCGAAGACGCGCTCGAGGGCGGCGTCGATGCCGCCGGCGAGGGCGACGTGGTTGTCCTTGATGAGGATCGCGTCACCGAGGCCGAAGCGGTGGTTGTGTCCGCCGCCGCAGCGCACCGCGTACTTCTCCAGCGCCCGCAGCCCGGGCGTCGTCTTGCGGGTGCAGACGATCTGCGCCTTCGCTCCGGCCGCGCTCACCAGATCGACCAGCTCGCGGGTCGCGGTGGCGATGCCCGAGAGTCTCCCGAGGAGGTTGAGGCAGGTGCGCTCGCCGATCAGCAGCGCCGCCGCCGGACCCTCGATCTCGGCGACCTCGCTGCCGGCGGCCAGGAGCTGGCCATCGCTCCTTCGCGGCCGCGCGCGCACCGCGGGATCGACGAGCGCGAAGGCCGCCACGGCCGGTTCGAGACCGGCGAGCACGCCGGCCCGCCGCGCCCGGATCGCCACCCGGGCGTTGCGCTCCGGATCGACGGTGGCTTCGGTGGTCAGGTCGCCCCCGGCGCCGAGGTCCTCCCGCAGGGCCTGCTCGAGCAGCGGCAGCCAGAGAGAGCGCGGCGGCGGCTGGAGCCGCTGCGCCTCGCCGGACCTTCCGCCGCCACCGGGCTCGCCCTCGACGGGGCGTCGGTGTTGCCTCACCCGCCGGCTCCGGCGGGCGCGGCGGTCGGTCGAACGAGGCGGCGCCGGCCGGTCTGCACCAGCAGCTCGTCGGCGGTGGCGAAGCTGCGACGCGCCCAAGCGGGATCGGTGGCGGGGAAATCGCTGCGGTAGTGGGCACCCCGACTCTCGCTGCGGCGCGCCGCGGCAGCGACCAGCAGTCGCGCCACCAGCAGCAGGTTGCGCTCCTCGCCGGCGACGCCAGCGAGCCGTGGCTCGAGCTCGGCGAGCCGACGGGCGGCGTGACTCAGGCCCTCGGCGCTGCGCACCAGGCCCGCGAACCGCCACATCAGATCGCCGATCTCGCGGCGCAGAGCGGGATTCCGCTCCACCGCGACGTCGGCACGCGACCAGTCGATCTCGCCGGCGGCCAGCGATCGGCTCGCCAGGTGGCTGAGCGGGACCCGCGCCAGGAAGCCTTCCGCGGCGACGGCGCGCTTCGCCACCCGCTCGCCGAAGACCAGCGCCTCGAGCAGCGAGTTGCTGGCGAGGCGGTTGGCGCCGTGCACTCCGCTCGAGCTCACCTCGCCCGCCGCCCAGAGCCCGGGAAGGCTGGTGCGGCCGTCGCCGTCGGTCCATACGCCGCCCATGGTGTAGTGCGCCGCCGGAGTCACCGGAACCAGGTCGCGGCTTGGGTCGAGGCCGGCCTCGGCGCAGCTCGCCGCGGCGGTCGGGAAGCACTGTTCGAGAGGCCCGTGGGCGCGGATCACCGGGCGCAGATCGAGGAAGCTGGCGAGGCCCTGCTCACGGCGTTCCCAGAGGGTCCTGGCGACGACGTCGCGGGGCGCCAGCTCGGCGAGCTCGTGCACCTCGGGCATGAAACGTTCTCCGTCGGCGCAGACGAGCAGCGCGCCGGCTCCGCGCAGCGCCTCGGTGAGCAGCGGCGCCGCCACGTCGCCTCTGTCCGCCATCGGAGCGGCCGCGTCCGGCGTCGCGGAACGGTCCAGCGCTGTGGGGTGGAACTGGAAGAACTCGAGGTCGGCGAGCAGCGCGCCGGCCCGCGCCGCCATCGCGATGCCGTCGCCGGTCACAGCGGCCGGGTTCGTGGTGTGGGAGTAGAGCCGGCCGGCGCCGCCGCAGGCGAGCACCACGGCGCGGGCGACGTAGGCGATCCGGCGCCCCCCTTGGATGCCCACGAGACCGGTGACCCGGCGCCCCAGCGCACCGTCCCAGAGCAGCAGGTCGGCAGCGAAGTAGCCTTCCTCGACCCGAATGCCCGGGTGCGCAGCCACCGCGGCGACCAGGGCACGGCTGATCTCGGCACCGGTGCGGTCGCCGCCAGCGTGCAGCACCCGGTTCCGGGTGTGGCCGCCCTCGCGACCGAGCGCCAGCTCGCCGTCGGCGTCGCGGTCGAAGCGGGCGCCGCCTCCGATCAACCGACGGATCGCCGCCGGGCCTCGACGGGTGAGATCGCGAACCGTGCGCGGATCGCACAGGCCGACTCCGACCTCCGTGGTGTCGTCGGCGTGCTTCCGTGGCGAGTCCCCGGGCCCGACCGCGGCGGCGATGCCACCCTGGGCCCAGGCGGTGGAGCCGCCGGCGCCGAGGGCGAGCTTGGTGATCAGGACGACGTCGGCGCCCGCCTCGCCGGATGGCTCTGCCGGGTCACCCGCCGGGTCCTCGTGCCCGGCGTCCAGGCTGCCGGCTGCGGCGAGGGCGGCCGAGAGCCCCGCTGCGCCACTGCCGACGACCAGAACCTCACACCAGCGCACCTCGTCGAAGTCGACCAGGGCTCCTTGCGGCGCTCCGCTGTCGCTGACGGGGGTCACGACAACGGTCCGGTGGTGCTGAGACCCGTCAGCGAATCGGTGACCGGAGCGCGTGCGATGAGCTCGGGCTCCACCGGGCTCTCGGAGCGCGAGCCCCGGTGTAGGCCGTGGGTGGGGATGGCCAGCATGCGCTCGACGGCGCGGCGCGCCCGCTTCGCGACGTCCGGCTCGACGGTGACCTCGTCGCGCAGGTGGATCAGGCTGTCGAGGATCTTCGGCAGCGTGATCCGCTTCATGTGCGGACAGAGGTTGCACGGCCGCACGAACTCGACGTCGGGGTGGGCGACGGCGACGTTGTCGCTCATCGAGCACTCGGTGACCATCACCACCTTGCGCGGCTTGTGGTCGCCGACGTAGCCGATCATCGCCGACGTCGAACCGACGAAGTCGGCCTCGTCGAGCACGTCGGGCGGGCACTCCGGGTGGGCGATGATCTGCAGGCCAGGATCGTTCTCACGGTAGCGCCGCAGCTCGTCGCCGGTGAAACGCTCGTGCACCTCGCAGTGGCCCTTCCAGGCGATGATCTCCTTGTCGGTCTGCGACGCCACCCAGCGCGCCAGGTACTCGTCGGGCAGGAAGAGCACCCGGTCGCTGTCGAGCGACTCGACCACCGCCAGCGCGTTCGAAGAGGTGCAGCAGACGTCGGTCTCGGCCTTCACCTCGGCCGAGGTGTTGACGTAGGTGACCACCGGCACACCGGGATAGCGCTCCTTGAGCAGCCGGATGTCGGCGCCGGTGATCGAGTCGGCGAGCGAGCAGCCGGCTCGCCGGTCCGGGATGAGCACGGTCTTCTCGGGATTGAGGATCTTCGCGGTCTCGGCCATGAAGTGCACGCCGCAGAGCACGATCAGGTCCGCCTCCGTGTCGGCCGCCTGCTGCGCCAGCGCCAGCGAGTCGCCGGTGAGGTCGGCGACGCCGTGGAAGATCTCCGGCGTCTGGTAGTTGTGCGCCAGGATCACCGCGTTGCGGCGCTGCTTCCACTGCCGGATGGCGTGGATCAGCGGCGCGTGCACCGGCCACTCGATCTCGGGCAGCACCCCGCGCACCCGCTCCCAGACGTCGGCCGTCGCGGCCTTCACCTCCGGAGTGAACTCGAGGTTCTCGGATCGGTCGCTCCGGAGAGTGTCGTCGGCCTTCATGTCGCGGTCCCTTCCGCCGGCAGGCGTCGACTCCGACGTTTCGTCGTGTCGGCCAACCGGCTTTATGCTCATTCGGAGTATTACTGGAGCGCAAGAAAAGTCGAGAAGATCCCTTCTCGACAGCTTAATGCTACTTCTGAGTATAAGGGTGTGTCAAGGGGTGGCGGAAGGGGTTGGGGGTTGGGGGTCAGGGGATAGGGGTTGGGGGCAAGGGGGGTTGGGGGTTAGATCAGGGATCAGGATCAGGGAAGAGTCGGAGAACGGAGGACAGGGAGTCGAGCCGGATGCCTGGGACACCCCCACCCGGCCTCCCCCTGAAGGGGGAAAAGCTGGCGCTCGCCCGACTTCACGAGCTCGTGGCCGGGAGTCAGCACCGAGCCGCCCTCGGCGGGAGCTCCTCGAGAAGTCCTTTGTCCCGCCCTTCCCGCTGCCCTGCCGCCTGCCACTTGCAACTTCGCCTTCGTCCCGAAGTTCCCTTGGGCACTCCTGGCTCTTTGCAGATCTCCCTCTTCCCTGACCCCTGACCCCTGACCCCCTGACCCCTGACCCCTAGCCCCTCCGCTTCCCCTGACCCCTAACCCCTGACCTCCCGTCGCGCCGGCAGGCCGACGCCCGGAGCGGCACGCTCACGCACCACCTCGCGGCGGAAGCGGAAGAGCTCGGCGGGTCGGCCGCCGGTCTGGGTGTGGCGGCGTCCGGTGCCCTCGACCAGGCCGCCTCGCTCCACCAGGCGGCGGAAGTTCTGCTTGTGCAGGCGGACGCCGGCGAGCGCCTCCACCGCCCGCTGCAGCTGCAGCAGGGTGAACTCGTCGGGCATCAGCTCGAAGACCAGCGGCCGGTACTTCAGCTTGCCGCGCAGCCGGCCGAGGGCGGTGGCGAGGATGCGGCGGTGGTCGACGGCCATCGCCTGCGAGGTGTAGATCGGATCGCCGGACGCTCCGGCCTCGCCGGCTCCGCGACGCCCCTCGTGCACCAGCCGCGCCTCGTAGAGCAGCTCGTAGCGCTCGAGAACCCGCTCGGTGTCCCAGCCGCCGGGGCCGAGCCCGAAGGCGATCTCGATCCGCTCGCGCCGCGCGGCGCGCTGTGCCGGCACGCCAGCCGCCCACTGCTCGAGCTCGGCGAGCAGTCCCTGCAGGCGCTTGGTGCGGCCTTCGCGGCGATCCTCCCAGGGTAGGAAGCGGTAGCAGTCGCTCCACTCGGCGCGTGTGGTAGCGGCGACCTCGCGCTCCTCGACCAGCGCCAGATAGGCGATCGAGAGGATGCGCTGCGCGGCGCCTCTCTCGCCCGCCGTCGACGGCGCCTCGACGCGACGGCGGTCGTCGCGATCGCGGTCGCCGAAGGTGTAGAGCTGCTCCACGTAGCCGAGCTCGAGCCCGGACTGTTCGCGCACCCACTTGCGCAGCGCGATCTCGAGGGTGCGGTCGGCGACCGGATCGAGGGCGCCGAACGGCAGCGCCGGGTCGTCGGAGCGGCCGAGCTCGCTGCGGTCGACGGTGAGCACCCGAGGCACCTCGTTGGTCACCGCGAGCAGCACGCCGCTGAGCACGATCTGGACCCCCGAAGCGGCGCCGGCTGGCGCAGTGGGAGACTCGCTCACCGCACCGCCTCGGGAGCGTCGCCGTAACGCCCTCCGAGTGGACGCCCGAAGACCTGTCGGAAGTGCCGGTCGAGGACCGCGGCGACCTCCTCGAGGCGTGGCGCAGCGCCGGTCTCGCGTTCGATCGAGGTCAGCTCGACGCCGTGCAGGCCGCAGGGCACGATACCGCCGAAGAAACCCAGATCGGGGGCGACGTTGAGCGCCAAGCCGTGGGTGCTGGTCCAGCGCTTGAGGTGCACGCCGATCGACGCGATCTTGCGGCGCATCCGGAAGCGCTCCGGGTCGGGTCGCGTCCACACCCCGATCTCGTCACCCTGACCCGCCTCGGCCTCGACGCCGTACTCGCCGACGGTACGCACCAGCACCTGCATCAGGTCGGCGACGAAGCGGCGCACGTCGCGCCGGTCGGGCTGCAGGCTGATGACGGGATAGCCGACCAGCTGGCCGGGGCCGTGGTACGTGACCTTGCCGCCGCGGTCGCATTCGACCACCTCCACCCCGCGCGCGGCGAGCCACTCGTCGCTCGCGACGATGTCGCCGCGCACCGCGTTGCGACCCAGGGTGAAGACGTGATCGTGTTCGAGCAGGTAGAGGGTCTCGGGGCGCTCACCGCCGGCCGCCAGCACCGCCTCGCGGCACCCCTCCTGCACCGCCAACGCGTGGCGGTAACCGCAGCGACCCAGCCAGACGGTGCGCAGGGGCCTTTCCGAGCTCGGCGTCTCGCGCAGCGAGAGGCGAGCGGGCGCTCCTTCCGGTTTCGCTTTCGCGACCTCGGTCATCACGGTCCGCAGGGGTGACGGCGCCGACCGCTCAGCGGTACGACTCCAGCTCCTCCCAGCGCGAGCCGGTGAGCGTCTGCTTTACCCGCACCATGAACTGCTCGGCGTCGGCGCCGTCGATGAGCCGATGGTCGTAGCTGAGAGCCAGGTAGGCCATCGGTCGGATGCCGATGCTGTCGTTGCCGTTCTCGTCGGTGAGCACCACGGCGCGCTTCTCGATCGCACCGAGACAGAGGATCGCCACCTGCGGCTGGTTGACCAGCGGAGTGCCGAAGAGCGAGCCGAAGACGCCGGGGTTGGTGATGGTGAAGGTGCCTCCCTGGACCTCGTCGGGCTTGAGCTGCCGCGCCCGGGCTCGATCGGCGAGATCGTTCGCGGCGCTGGCGAGCCCAACCAGGTTGAGGTTCGCGGCGCGCTTGATCACCGGCACGATGAGGCCGTGTTCCATCGCCACCGCCATACCGAGGTTGATGTCCTGCTTGTAGACGATGTTGGTGCCGTCGACGGAGGCGTTGAAGACCGGATAGGTCTTGAGACCGTCGATCACCGCCTTGAAGAAGAACGGCATGTAGGTGAGTTTGGTCTTCTCCCTGGCCTGGAACCCCGCCTTGGCGCGATCGCGCGCCGCGACGACACCGCTGAGGTCGACGTCGAAGACGGTGGTCACGTGGGCCGACGTCTCCTGCGAGTACAGCATGTGCGCCGCGGTCAGACGCCGGATGCGCGACATCGGCTCGATCTCGACCCGTTCGTTCGGCGTGTAGGCAGGCACGGAGAAGGAGAGCTCGTCGCGGGAGGACCTCGCCGCCGGCGCGGCGCCGGTGGCCGGCGTCTCCGCCTGGCGGCTGACCATCTCCTGGCTCGCAGTGGCTCGCGGCGGGGCTTCCGCCCGCGGCTGCTCCGCGCTCGCAGCAGCGGCAGCTCGGGCCGGCTCTTCGGCGGCCACTCCCGGTCCGTGCTCGGGCCTCGCTTCGTCGGGCTGCTGCTCCAGGTAGGCGAGGATGTCCTGCTTGGTGACCCGGCCACCGATGCCGCTGCCTTCGATCTCGGCGATGTCGACGCCGTGCTCGGAGGCGATCTTGCGTACCACGGGCGACGAGAACCGACGGGTGCGCTCGTCGAGGCTCATCGGACCGTCGTCGGAGTCGGGCTGCGCCCCGGCGGCGGTGGCGCTGCCCGGCGCCGCAGCTGCGGCCCGATCCTCTGCCGCCTCACCCGCCTGGCTTGGCGCTGGCACGGCATCCTTCGCCGGCTCCGACCCGGCGGCGCCGATACGGCCGATCACCGCATCGACCTCGACCGTCTCGCCCTCCTGGAAGAGGATCTCGAGCAGGGTGCCGGATGCAGGCGACGGGATCTCTGCGTCGACCTTGTCGGTCGAGATCTCCAGCAGCGGCTGATCGCGCTCGACTCGGTCGCCGACGGCGGCCAGCCACTTGGTGATCGTGCCCTCGGCGATCGACTCGCCCATCTGGGGCATGATGATTTCGGTCGACATCTCTGCTCTCTCCGATCGTGCTGTCGAGCCGCGCGAAGTAGCTCGAATCTCTCTGGTGGTCGGATTGTCTGTCTTCTGTCAGGAACCTGGTTCGCGGCTCTGGGGGCTCTGGGGGCTCTGGGGGCTCTGGGGGATGGGATCGCCGAGGCTCTCTGCTCACGATCTCCGTGCCGGCCCTTGCGCTGGGAGAGAGCTCAGGCCTGGATCGTTCAGGTGTGGATGACTCAGATGTGGATGGCGTGGCCGGCAGCGGCGTGGGCGGCCTCTGCAACCGCCTCGGCGAGAGTCGGGTGGGCGTGGATGGTGCGGATGATCTCCTCGTTCGTCGACTCGATGCGTAGCGCCACGCAGGCTTCGGCGATCAGGTCGGTCGCCGAGGGACCGATGATGTGCACCCCGAGCACCTGGTCGAAGCGCTTCTCGCGCACCACCTTGACGAAGCCCGCGGTCTTGCCGAGCACGGCGGCCTTGCCCAGCGCCGAGAACGGGAACTTGCCCACTGCGACGTCGAGACCGCGTTCGCGAGCCGCCTTCTCGGTGAGGCCGACCGAGGCGACCTCCGGGTCGCAGTAGGTGCACCATGGCACCTGGTCGTAGTCGATCGCACGCACCGCCATGCCGGCGATGTGCTCGACCGCCAGGATCCCTTCGGCCGAGGCGACGTGGGCGAGCAGCGGCGTCGCGATCACGTCGCCGATGGCGTAGACGTTGGGCTGGGCGGTCTGCTGGTAGCCGTTGACCACCACCCGGCCGCCTTCGAGCTGGATGCCGCACTGCTCGATGCCGAGCCCGCGGGTCACCGGGCTGCGACCCACCGCCACCAGCAGCTGATCGGCGGCGATGGTCTCGGCGCCGCGCGCCGAGCTCACCGACGCCTCGACGCCGAGCCCCACCCTCTGCACCGCCTCGAGCCGGGTATCGACACGGACGTCGATGCCGCGTCTGCGCAGCGCCCGAGCCAGCTCGGCGCTGACCTCCTCGTCCTCCAGCGGCAGGAGTCTCGGCATCACCTCGACCAGGGTCACTTTGCTGCCCAGTGAGGCGAAGATCGATGCGAACTCGACTCCGACCGCGCCGCCGCCGAGAACCAGGAGGCGCTCGGGCACGCTCGTCGACTGGAGGATCTGGTCGCTGTCGAGCACCGATCTGCCGTCGGTGGGCAGGCCGTCGAGCTGGCGCGGCACCGAGCCGGTCGCGAGGAGCACGTGCCGCGTCGGCAGGCTGCGCGGGCCGTCTTCCGCCCCACCGTCGACCGGCTCCACCTCGACCTCGGTGGGAGAGCGCAGGCGTCCGCGACCGCGCACCGTGGTGACGCCGTTCTTCTCGAGCAGGTAGGCGACGCCGCGGGCATTTTTCTGCACCACGTCGCGGCGGTAGGCATGGCCGGCTGCCGGATCGAAGCTGACGTCGCCGCCCACCTGGACGCCGAAGCGGGAGGCGTCGCGGGCCGACTCGAGCACCTCGGCAGAGTGCAGCCATGCCTTGGTGGGGATGCAACCGCGGTGAAGGCAGGTACCGCCGAACTGGGCGTCCTTCTCGACCAGCGCGGTGCTCAGGCCGAGCTGCGCGGCACGGATCGCGGCCACGTAGCCGCCGGGACCGCTGCCGATGACCACGAGGTCGTAGGTCGAGTCGTTGGCTTCGCTGTCGGACACTTCGATCTCCCTCGAGAGCTCTCGGATGTGTGGCGCCGGCCGGGTCCCGGAAGGCAGCGATCGGCCGCTGCAAGGGCCCGCGCCCCAGCCCGGCAACGCGGTCTCACCGACGCCTCGCCGCAGATAGGCTGCTGCGGCGGCCTGCGCGAGCCGGGGACCTCCCGCCGCCGTGCTCCTCCGCAGCGGCTCTCGGGCCTCGCTGAAGCAGCTGCCGCTCTTGCCAGCCTCCGGTCCCCGGCTTCCTCCACCGCGGGACCGAGCACGCTGCGCGGGCGCTCGCGCCAGTCTACCAGCGGGCCGCGCCCGGCCCGCCGGCTCTTCACAGCGCCACCGGCCCGGGCATGGTAGCGGCCCGCACCGCGAAGGGCATCACTCCCAGCGCAGAGCGATCGCCGGGTCGACCCGCGCGGCGCGGCGAGCCGGCACGTAGCTGGCCAGAGCCGCCGCCGCCAGCAGGACCAGCGGCACCGCCACGAAAGTGAACGGATCGAGCGGGCTGACCCGGAACAGCAGCGAGGCGAAGAGCCGGGTCAGCGCCAAGGCCCCGAGCATCCCGGCAGCGACGCCGAGCGAGCACAGCACGACGCCGGAGCGGAGGACCTGGTTGCGCACCCCGCGCCGCCGGGCGCCGAGCGCCAGCCGCAGCCCGATCTCCCGGGTGCGCAGGGTGACGACGAACGACAGGACGCCGTAGACGCCGAGCGCGCCGAGCACCAGAGCGAGGACGGAGGCGAGCAGCAGCAGGGACATCGAGAAGGCGGTGGCAGCGCGCGCCTCGTCGGCCAGCTGCTCCATGGTCATCATCCGGGTGATCGGCACGTTGCGGTCGGCCGACCAGATCGTCTCGCGCAGCGCGCCACCGAGCGACGATGGCTCGCCACCGGTGCGCGCCAGCAGCATGAAGCCGCCACGCAGGCCGCCTTCGCCGTCTCGGTTGCGCAGCGGATAGAAGACCTGCGGCAGCACCTCGCCGCGCAGGTCCTCGTCGACGGTGTCGCCCACCACCCCGACGATCTCGTACCAGTCTTCACCTTCGGCCTCGGGCGGAGCGCCCTGACGCAGCCGCTTGCCGACCGCCGTGCCGTTCGGCCACCAGCGCTTCGCCAGAGTCTGGTTGACTACGGCGACGCCGCGACGATCCTGCCAGTCGGCGGCCTCGAAACCGCGGCCCTCGAGCAGCGGGATGCGCAGGGCCTCGAAGTAGCCTTCGCTGACGGACTTCATGCGGAACACCGGCGGCAGCTCGTCCTCAGCGAGCGGATGGTCCTCGAGGCTGTGTCCGGCGCCGGTGCCCCTGCCCGACAGCGGCAGCTCGCTGGAGACCGCGGCGCGCTCGACGCCGGGCAGCGCCTCGAGCTCGGGGATCAGCCGGTCGACCAGCGCCGCCACCTCGTCCTCGCTCGGGTAGTCCGAGGTCGAGAGCGAGGTCTGCAACGTCATCACGCCGCCGGGATCGAATCCGAGGTCGACGGCGCCGAGCTCGGCGAAGGTGCGCACCAGGAGCCCTGCGCCGACCAGCAGCATCGAGGCGAGCGCGACCTGCACCGCCACCAGGATCTGCCGCGTCTGCACCCGGCCGCGCCCCCAGCCGGCGCCGCGGGTGCCGTCCTTGAGCGCCGAGGAGAAACGGCTGGAGATCGACTGCAGCGCCGGCAGCAGCGAAAACGCGACCGCGGAGGCCAGAGCCACCACGAGGGCGAAGAGCAGCACCGGCGGATCGATCGACACCGAGTCGAGGCGAGGCACGCCCTCGGGCGCGAAACTGCGCAGCGCCCGTAGCCCGAGGTGAGCGATTCCGACGCCGAGTGCTCCTCCGCTCAGCGCCAGCAGAACGCCTTCGAGCAGAAATGAGCTGGCGACCGTGACCCGGCTGGCGCCGAGGGCGGAGCGCACCGCGATCTCCTGCTGGCGGCGCTCGGCCCGCACCAGGAAGAGATTGGCGACGTTGGCACAGGCCAGCAGCAGCACCATCGCCACCGCTCCGAGTGCGACCCACAGCCCGGTGCGCAGATCGCCGACCATGCGCTCGTGCAGCGGCATCAGGCGGGGGATCAGCCCGCTGCGAGCCAGCACCGGGACGGCCGGTTCGTCGGGAAAGTAGCCCTCCAGATCGTCGGTGACGCGGCGCAGATCCGTCGTCGCGGACTGCAGATCGGCTCCCGGCGCCAGGCGCCCGAGCAGCGACGTACCAAAGGCGCCGAGCGCTCCCGGCTGGGTCGGCATCGGCAGCGGCAGCCAGACCTCGGTGCGCTCGTCGGGGAACTGGAAGTGCGCCGGCATCACGCCGACCACGCGGCGCGCGGTGCCGTCGAGCTCCAGATCGCGCTGGAGCACGTCCTCGGCACCGCCGAAACGTTGCTGCCAGGCTGAGTGGCTGATCACAGCCACCGGCGCCGCTCCTTCCTCGGCGTCGCCCGGCTGCAGGCCGCGGCCGATCTGTGGCGCGGTGCGCAGCAGCGGGAAGAACGTGGGCGTCACTCGGCCGAGGCGCAGGCGATCGGGGACCTCGGCGCCGGTCAGCGTGATCATGCCGTCGGCGACGAGCGCCAGCTCTTCGAAGGTGGTGGTGACCTCGGAGTATCGGACGTAGAGCGGCGGCGAGGCGTTGATGTCCTCGAGGTCGAGCCCCGGCGCATCGTGGGAGATCGCCACCAGACGGCCCGGCTCCGGATAGGGCAGCTGCTGCAGCACGATGCCGTGCACCAGCGAGAAGATGGCCACCACCATGCCGATGCCGACGGCCAGCGTCAGCACGCAGATGACGGAGAAACCTGGCGCGCGCAGCAACCTGCGCAGCGCGACCTGGAGCTCGTGCATGCAGACCTTCCTCGTGTCCGTATTCGTCGTGCGGGCGGCCGGCCGTGCACGCCGGCCGCTTCGGACTCACCCCAATCCAACGAGGTCCCGGGTGCGATGTTTCGCCGGACGGCGCCCGGCGGAAGAGCGCCGGCGCAGCAAGCCGCCGATGACGAGCTGGGCAGGCGGCCGCGACCTGGCCACAAGGTCGATAGTCTCGCACCATGCCCCGCACCGCTCTCGTGCTCACCGGTGGCGGCGCCCGCGCCGCCTACCAGGTCGGCCTGCTGCGCGCCGTCGCCCGGCGTTTCCCCGACTGGCAGTGTGACCTGTTCTGCGGCGTCTCGGCGGGAGCGATCAACGCCACCTACCTGGCGGTGCGGGCCGGGCACTTCGGCGCCGCGACGGAAGAGCTCTGCGATCTGTGGACCGGCCTGACGCCGGCCAGCGTCTTCGATCCCCAGCTCGGCATCACCCTGCGCTCGGCGGCGCGGCTGCTGAAGCGTTTCCTGCCCTGGCGCACCCGACCGCCGCAGCGCAGCGCCGAGGGCCTGGTCGACACCGCGCCGCTGCGCCGGTTGCTCGGCGAGGCGCTCGGCGCGCTACCCGACGGCTCGATCCCCGCTCTGCGCGCCAATCTCGAAGCCGGGCTGCTGCACGCTCTCTCGCTGACCACCATCGACTGGGCCACAGGGCGCAGCGTCACCTGGGTGGACGCCAAGGAGATCGAGCTCTGGCGCCGACCCAGCCGCGAGAGTCGCCGCAGCCACGTGACCGTCGACCACGTGCTGGCCTCCTCGGCGCTGCCCTTCCTCTTCCCCGCGGTCGAGATCGGCGACTCGTGGCACGGCGACGGCGGCGTACGCCTCGTGTATCCGCTGGCGCCGGCGGTGCACATGGGGGCAGACCGCATCCTCGCGGTGTCGACGCGCTACCGCCCACCGGGCGAGCGCGACCCCGACACCGTCGGTTACCCGCCACCGGCGCAGTTGGCCGGCGTTCTGATGAATGCAGTGTTCCTCGATCAGCTCGACCAGGATGCCGAACGCCTGCGCGAGATCAACCTGCTGCTGCGCGGCGCCGTCGACGAGGAGACCCAGCTGCGCCCGATCGACCTGGTCTTCATCCGCCCCTCGCGCGATCTCGGCCGGCTCGCCGGCGAGTTCGAGCCCGAGCTGCCGGCCTCGATGCGCACCGTGCTGCGCGGCCTCGGCACCCGCCAGACCGCCTCACCCGACATCCTCTCGATGATCATGTTCCAGCGCGACTACGTCGAGCGCCTGATCGAGATCGGCGAGGCCGACGCCGAGAAGCACGCCGGCGAGCTGGAGATGCTGCTGGGAGGTTAGGGGGCAGGGGTTGGGGGTTGGGGGTTGGGGGTTGGACGGAGGGCACAGGGCAGAGGAGTCCTCGCTTCACGCGACACCCCCACCCAGCCTCCCCCTGAAGGGGGAGGAGCTCGGAGTTCGCGGGTTCGGGCTGGGCTCTGATCTCCAGTCTCTGGTCGCCCTTCCCTGTTCCCTGTTCCCTGACCCTGACCCCTTTCCCTCTTCTCTTGCCCCTCTTCTCTTGCCCCTTTTCCCTTTTCCCTTTCCCTTTTCCTAGCCCCTGATCCCTGACCCCTGACCCCTGACCCCTGACCCCTGGCCCCTGGCCCCTCGTCCCTTCCCTACCCCCCAACACTCGCCGACCACGCCGCCGTATCGCCGCCCTCGAAGCCGTCGCGGAAGACGACGCCGTCGAAGCTGTCGGGCACGGTGGAGAAGTGGCGGTGCACGCGGGTGACGTTGCCCTGCAGGTCGGCGACCTCGACCGTAACGGTCTCGTCGCTCACGTCGCCGAGCGGCGCGCCGAGATCGATCTCGAAGACACCGTCGCCGAGGTGCAGGGCGAGGTCGGCCAGCTCGGCACCGGGCGGTCGGCCGGCGACCTCGAAGGAGGCGGCGACCGAGACGCTGGTGGGGTCGATGCCGCTGTTGGCGTCGGCGACGCCGTAGCGGATGGCGCTCACGGGTTGGGGGTTCCAGCCGCCGCGCGGCGCGTCGAGGTGCAGCGCCGGACGCAGGTCGTCGAGCATCCAGCCGTACTCGGTCTGCGGTCCGTCGAGGTCGACCGGGGCACCGAGATCGATCCAGCGCGCGAAGAGCCTCTGCTCGTCGGCGCTCAGCGGCGTGGCGCCGCTTCCCGGCGGCGGCATCCGGGTGCCGGTGAAGTCGAGGTCGGCGTCGTTGGCATCGGTGCCCGCCGGCAGCGTCGAGGCGTCGCCGGGAACCGACTCGGTGGGATGGTCGGCGTTGCTCCAGCCGTCGAGGCGCTCGCCGAAGATCTTCCAGATCAGCAGCGAGCGTCGGCTCTGGAAGGCGCGCACGTAGCGCGACCGGTTGGTCTGCCGCCAGGTGCCGTTGGCGATCACCGGAGGGTGACCGAAGTCGGCGCCGGTGTCTGCCGCCAGTCGGTAGTAGTCGCCGGGAAGCCCGTCGATCTCGGCCAGGTCGTCGAGCACGAGGTTGCCGGGTGGGCTCGGATCGTCCTGGGTGTGGCAGGAGACGCAGCTGCGCTGCAGCAGGGGCCGGATGTGGCGCAGGAACTCGACGTCGAAGACCGGCTGGGCCAGCTCGACGGTGATCGGATTGCCCTGCGCATCGGCGCTGAGCAGCGGCGTCGTCGCGGCGAGGTCGACCGCGGGGAAGCCGGGTTGACCCGCGGCGGTCTGCTCGAAGGCCAGCGGCTGCTGCGAGTGCGCGTGGCAGCCACCGCAGTCGACCCGCACCTCACCGGGACGCACCTGATGCCAGGTCTGCGAGGCGTTGAGCACCAGGCCGCGGCGGTCGAGGGTCTGGAAGGTGAACGGAGTGTCGGCGGGGATCTTGACCAGGAAGCTGGTGTCGGGATTGCCCTCGGGATCGAGCAGCGGGCCGCCGCCGTCCGTCTTGCGCACCGCGACCTCGCCGAGGATGCGCAGCCGTTCGTTGGCGTGGCTGTCGAAGCGGCGGCCGGAGTTGGGGCCGTAGCTGCGGTGGGTGTTCGGCTCCATCGCGACGACGCGCACCGCCCAGATGTCCGAGTCGGAGTACAGGCCGGCCTCGGCGCCCTGGGTGCCCCAGTTGCTCGACTGCCCGTTCTCCGAGGTGTTGAAGGCGTCGAGGCCGTCGAAGCTGTTGGCCCACGAGGTCACGTGCCCGGGGAAGCTCTCCCGCTTGTAGAGGCTGCTCGAGCCGACCAGGCCGTGCGCGGTGCCGGCAGGTAGGGCCGGGTGCAGCGTGCCGTCGCCCGGCAGCCAGGGCAGACGTTGCGGCTCGACCACTCCGTGGATCGCCGAGTAGGGCAGCACGGCGCGCGGCCATGCCTCGTTGTAGGCCGGATCGTTGACCAGCTCGAGCAGCTCACCCGGATCCCAGATCGGCTGCGCACCCGGCATCAGGTAGAGACCGGCGTCGTAGTACGGCAGCGGCGTCGGGCGATTGAGGTCGTTGGCCGGGCCCGGGCTCCACACCACCAGCAGGTCGTCGCCCGGTGCGGCACTCGGGTGGGTCAGTTTGCCTACCCGCGTGCTGCCGTCGCCGCCGACCGGAGCCGCCTCGTCGTTGCCGTGGGTGAACGGCGTGATCGAGTGCAGGCCCCGCGGGGTGAACGGCATCTTGAACGGATAGAGGAAGCCGCCGCCCACCGTCTGCTGGATCGGCGGGTTGTCGGCCGGGAAGGCGCTGTGGAAGCGCGGCTCGCCGGGCGGCGGGTCGAGCGGCATGCGGTAGAGCGACCCGAATCCGTTGTTGTTGAGGTTGTAGTAGTCGACCACCACCAGGTCTCCGCTCGACAGCTGGGTCATGAAGTGGAAGGCCTGCGGCGAGCGGAAAGCGCTGATCAGCGGCGCCCAGCCGGTGCCGTCGGGGCGGATGGTCCAGATCCCCCACAGCCGGCGGTCGCGCAGGCCCTGGCTCTCGTGGGTCGAGAACATCAGCCGGCCGTCGCGCAGCACCGTCGGGTGCAGCGCGCTCGAGATGGTCATCGGCGCGACCGGCTCGACGTTGCTGCCGTCGTGGTCCATGACGAACAGCTGCAGCGTCGGCGCGGTGAAGCCTTTCGGCGGCTCGAAGGCGTTGCGGTTGCTGGTGAAGGCGATCTTGCCGCCCGGCAGCGGCATCGGCCCGAGGTTGAGGATGCCGTAGCCGAGACGGTTGAACTGCGGCGGCGGATCGAGCGGATTGCTCTCGTCCCAGTGACCGGCGCCGGTGTTGGGCGTGAACTCGCCGAAGGTGAGCTGCTCGACGTGGCGATCGGACAGGCGGATGCGGAAGATGTCGGCGCCGAGGTACGGCAGGTCGTCGCGCTGGAAGTTCAGCGCCCCGGGGCTGAGATCGTGGAAGAGGCTGTAGTACACCCACTCGCCGTCGAGCGAAAGCACCGGATCGGTCACCGAGCCGACACCACCGGCGACCAGCAGCTCCTGTGAGCCGTCAGGGTGCAGGAGCATCAGGTCGGCGCCGGGATCGGCACGAGCCGGATGGAAGACCTCCGGCCAGAGCGAGTTGTCGAGATCGCCGAAGCGCGGTTGACGCACGTAGACGATGTCGTAGTCGATGCCGTGATCCGCCGGTGCCGCGAGGGCGGGCACCGCGGCGAGCGCGCTCAGGGCCGGGAGCGCGAGACCGGTGGCGACCACCTTCCACAGCTGGATGCAGCAGGGCCGACGCCCGGAGCGACCGGAAGCGGCGGAGCGATCTGTGCGCTCGACACGACGGTGTCGACCACGAAGGGAGGGGAGCATGGGGGGATCCCCTGAAGATGAATATGCACATCGACACTAGCGCATATCAGGGCATGGTGGAAGCTCTCGCGGGCGCGATCGTCTCGCCCGCCGGATCCGCTTCCTTCCCTCCCAAGCCCCGGCCACGACGCCCGGGACCGCGGGCGGCCTCAGGCGATCGTCACCTCGTCGCAGAGGAAGACGTCCTGGATGGCATTGAGCAACTCGACGCCCTCGGCCATCGGGCGCTGGAAGGCCTTGCGGCCCGAGATCAGGCCGGCGCCGCCGGCGCGCTTGTTGATCACCGCGGTGCGCACCGCCTGCGCGAGATCGCTCGAGCCCTTCGACGCGCCGCCGGAGTTGATCAGGCCGACCCGGCCCATGTAGCAGTTGGCCACCTGCCAGCGCACCAGGTCGATCGGGTGGTCGGAGGTCAGCTGCGAGTAGACGAGATCGTGCGTCTTGCCGAAGCCGATCGCCGGATAGCCGCCGTTGTTGGTCGCCATCTTCTGCTTGACGATGTCGGCCTCGATGGTGGCCCCGAGGTGGTTGGCCTGGCCGGTGAGGTCGGCCGCCGCGTGGTAGTCGATGCCGTCCTTCTTGAAGTCGGGGTTGCGCAGGTAGCACCAGAGGATCGTCGCCATGCCGAGCTCGTGGGCCTGCTGGAAGCACTCCGAGATCTCGACCAGCATCTCGTTGCAGTTCTCGGCGCCGAAGTAGATGGTCGCGCCGACCGCACAGGCGCCGAGGTCCCAGGCCTGCTCGACCCGGGCGTAGAGCACCTGCTGGTAGTGGTTCGGGTACTTCAGCATGTCGTTGTGGTTGATCTTCACCACGAACGGGATCTTGTGGGCGTAGCGCCGACCGACCGAGCCGAGCACACCGAGGGTCGAGGCGACCGCGTTGCAGCCACCCTCGATCGCCAGGCGCACGATGTTCTCCGGATCCATGTAGATCGGGTTCGGCGCGAACGAGGCGGCGGCCGAGTGCTCGATGCCCTGGTCCACGGGCAGGATCGAGAAGTAGCCGGTGCCGGCGAGTCGGCCGTGATCGACCAGACGTTGCAGCGAGACCAGGGTCTGCGGGTTGCGATCCGACGGCCCGAAGGCGCGGTCGACGTGGTCGGGCCCCGGCAGCGTCAACAGGTCCTTGCCGACGCCCTTGCAGACGTGCCCCAGGAGGCTGCCGGCCTCGTCGCCGAGGTGTTCTTCGATCTTCGCGAGGTCGCTCATTCGTCGCTCCCGCGCCTGGCGGCGCCGTTCTGGTTCGGTGGTCGGCCGGGCGACGACTCGGCGAGTCCGCGAGTCGGCGACGGTCGGGTCGCGGCACGCGGGCCGGCGCGCGGTCCTCGACACTGCGGACGGCACCATGGGACCGTCGCTCGGTGGGAGGAGCCGGGGGAGCGCTCGACTTCGGCGTTGCCGGGTCGTGTGGAAAGTATCCTTCCAGGAGAGCGCAGCGGCGGCAAGCCGAGGGCCGGCTCCGCCGCTCAGGCCGCACCGAGGCGCTCACGCAACGCCTCGAGCATCGCGAACGCCGCCGCCGGAATCCGCCGGCCGCCGACGTAGGCGCGATGCAGGGTCTCCTCGAGCCCGTCGACGGTCACCGTCTCGGCCTCGACGTGGTCAGGGTCGGCCAGCTCGTCGAGAGGCACCACCATGACCGCCTCGCGCTCCTGCAGCGCCTCGACGAGGAGGCGCGGCACGGCCACCACCGCGGCGGTGCAGCGCCTGCCGATCAGGAGCTGGTCGTCGAGCTCGCCGACGCGCAGGGCGACCCGCACCTCCTCCGTGAAGTGCTCGCGCACCAGGGCCGCAGCAGCGCCCCAGACCGGATCGGCCACAGCGTCCTCACCCGGCCGTCCGCGATCCTCGGCCGCGTCGGCCTCGTCAGGGTCGTCAGGGTCCGGCGCGAAGAGATCGAGCGGGGCGAACCACTCGTCGCGCGGGTCCTCTCCACTCTCTCCTTCGCCGAGCGCCTCGCGCGCCGGCAGCCGCGCCTCGACGATCTCGCTCGCATCGACCGCCGGCTCGTCGAGCACCAGACTGACGCAGAGCGCCTCGTCGACCACGCAGAGCGCGATCAGGAAGACCACTCGTGGCTGCTCGCCCGAGCCCTCGACCCCGGCCGGCAGGAGCAGCGGGGCGCGGTCGGAGAACTGGGCTCGCAGGTCGAGGACCCAACTCGACAGCAGCAGGTCGGAGTCGTCGTGAGGGCCTTCGCCGCCTCCCGAATCCGGATCGCGATCGAAGTCGTCGTCCAGGTTCGCGTCGTCTTGCTCAGATGCACGCATCGCCGACTCCTCGAGTGGACTCCAGCTCCGAGATCCTCGCCTCGCTCCCGTCCGGCGGCAGGTCCACCCTCAGACCGCTGCCGCGCAGCGCCCGCAGCCCGACTCCACCCACCAGGTGAGGCTCGATCTCGAGCCTCGCCGCGGCGAGCGGTCTGCGCAGCGGCAGGCGCACCCGCCAGGTCGAGCCGGGATCGAGGCGCCGCGACAGCCCCGGCCAGCGCCGCGGCCCCCAGGCATCGCCGTGCTCGTCGCGCAGGTCCACCTCGAGCATGAGGCCTCCCGGGCCGGCGGACGACGGCAGCCAGGTCGCGAACCCGTCGTTGCGCACCAGCAACTCGAGCGTGCGCAGCTCTCCCGGCCGCCAGCCGTCGAGCCCGCTCAGCGACAGCGAACACTGCAGCTCGCCCCAGGTGAGGCTGGTCGGGGCGGCGACATCGGGCGCGTCCTGCGTTTGCGAGGCAGCCCCGGCCCAGTCTCCCCGACCGCCGCGACCACCACGCGTCAGCTCACCGCACGCTGCGAGCAGGACCTCGGCGCAGCGCCCCGGATCGTGCTCGCGTTCGATCCACAGCCGCGCGGCACCGCCGCGGTCGCGCAGCTCCTCGGGCCTGGCCAGCGACTCGCCGCAGACCCGCGCCAGCGCGAGCACCTCGGGCGCATCGAGCGACGGATCGGCGGGGTCGTCGCCTAGCGGCACGCGCAACGCGAACGCCCCTGGCAGGTCGCGGAACTGCGCGTAGTCGGAGACCACCGTGGCTCGGCCCAGTGCGAAGATGCGCAGCAGCGATGCCGAGGTCTCGCCGGCGGTGGGATAGCGGAGGTTGACGCAGAGGTCGCACGCACGGATCGCCGGTGCGAAGTCGTCCGCCGGGAGGAAACCGACCAGGTGCACCCGATCCGCGACGCCGAGCTCGCGCGCCAGGAGATCGAGACCGAGGCCCGGAGACTGCTCTCCGCCCACAACGAGGTGCGCAGTCCGCAGCGGCTCCCGGGTCAGCGCCCGCACCGCGCTCGCGGTGCGCTTGATCGGCGTCTGGAAGCCGAACGATCCGAGCAGCGGTGCGTCATCGGGCACGCCCCACGAGCGCCGCAGAGCGTTTGCGCGCTGCTCGGTGCGTTCGTCCAGCGGCGGCGCCGGCATCGGCATCGGCACCACCGCGACCGCGGCGCGGACCCCCTCCTCGACCAGGGTGCGACGCGCCCACTCGCTGTGCACCACCACGCCGGCCTGACGCTCGAGCAGGCTGCGATGAGCGGGCAGGGCGAACATCCCGGCCTGGGCGTAGACGCTCCAGCGCGGTGGCAGGGCCACCGCGGCCCCCACCCACCCGTGCTCGCGCCGCATCTGCTCGACGTAGGCCTCGAGGTCGGTGCGGCCGAGAGTGCGTTCGATCAGCAGATGGTGGAGGAAGACGTCGTGCAGGGTCACCAGTCCCGGTCGCTCGATCGCGGACTCGACGATGCGCTCGTGGTGCAGGTTGTTGCCGACCTGGTAGAGCGGCGTGCGCCCGTCCTCACCGAGGCGCTCCCAGGACACCGGCCGGAAACGCGCCGCCACCTCCGGAGCCACCTGCTGCCCCCCCACCCGCACCACCCGTACCGTGCCGCCGCGGTCGTCGGACGAGGCGTCGGCGAGCGCGCCGAGCCGTTCGAGCCCGGTCAGCAGGTCGACCGAGTAGTCGGAGATGCCGGTGCGCACCGGCGGCAGCGGCGAGACGTAGTCGAGCCGCAGGTCGCTGGGTGCAAAGGAGCTCATCGTCGATCCGGGCTGCATCCCTGGGCTAGGCGCCGCCGGCCTCCTCGCTGCGCATCTGGTCCTTGAGGAAGGCCTCGATGAACGCCTGCAACTCTCCGTCGAGCACGCTGTCGGTGTCGCCGACCTCGACCCCGGTGCGGTGGTCCTTGACCATCCGGTACGGGTGCAGCACGTAGCTGCGGATCTGGCTGCCGAAACCGATCTCCTTCTTCTCGCCCTCCTTCTCGGCCAGCTCCTCGGCCCGCTTCTGCAGCTCCAGGTCGTAGAGACGCGCACGCAGCACCTTCATCGCCGTCGCCCGGTTCTTGTGCTGGCTGCGCTCGTTCTGGCAGCTGACGACGATGCCGGTCGGCAGGTGGGTGATGCGCACCGCCGAGTCGGTGACGTTGACGTGCTGGCCTCCCGCACCCGAGGAGCGATAGGTGTCGACGCGCAGGTCCTTGTCGTCGATCTCCACCTCGACGTCGTCGTCGATCTCTGGGTAGACGTGCATCGAGGCGAACGAGGTGTGGCGCCGCTTCGCGGCGTCGAACGGCGAGATGCGCACCAGCCTGTGCACCCCCGACTCGCCCTTGAGGTAACCGAAGGCGTAGGGACCGCGCAGCGCGCAGGTGGCGCTCTTGAGGCCCGCCTCCTCACCGTCGAGCCGGTCGAGGATCTCGACGTCGTACTCGTTCTGCTCCGCCCAGCGCAGGTACATGCGCAGCAGCATCTCGGCCCAGTCCTGCGACTCGGTGCCACCGGCGCCCGGGTGGATCGAGAAGATCGCGTTGCGTTCGTCGTCCTCGCCGGAGAGCTTGAGCTCGAGGTCGAGCTTCTCGAGGTCGCCGTCGAGCCGCCTGGTGAAGCGCGCGACCTCGGCACTGCTGTCGTCGTCGGTGGCACCCTCTCCGATCAGCTCGCGCCAGGTCTCGATCTCCTCGAGGTCCTCGTCGAGCTGGTTCGCGGTGTCCACCTTGCGCTGCAGCGCGCGGCGACGCTGGACCAGCGGAGCGCCCTTCTGGGGGTCGTCCCAGAAGCCGGGCGCCTGCATCTCGTGGTCGATGGCGCCGAGCTCCTCCTGGTACTGGGCGACGTCAAAGATACCCCCGGAGGGAGGTCAGCCACTTCTCGAGCCGGTCGAATTCCTGCAGCGTCGTCTGTTTCTCGTTCATCGGATGATCTTCCTGATCGGTGTGGGGAGGGCGCTCCCGGGCGCCGCACGAGACTCGGCGTGCCTCTGCCGTCGTTCCGCCCAGCGGTGTCAGCGAGCGGCCTGGCCCGGCGCGCCCGGACTGGCCCGCCGCCGGCCGACGAAGCCCGCGCACGCCAGGACAGCCAGGCACGAGGCCTCGACCCAGAGAGGGAAACGGCTGAACCACGTGAGCTGTTGCCGGGGCTCGACCGCCGCCTCGATGGTGCCGCTCTCGGAGAGCTCGAGGCTCTCGCTCAGCCTACCCAAAGGATCGATGCGTGCCGAGATCCCGGTGAGAGCGGCGCGCAGCAACCAGCGACGGTTCTCCGCGGCCCGGAAGCGCGCCGCCCGCAGATGCTGCCAGGGCGCGGAGCTGTCACCGTACCATGCGTCGTTGGTCACCGTGACCAGGACGTTGGCACCCGCACGTGACCGCGCGGCCACCTCGTCAGCAAAGGTGATCTCGAAGCAGATCGACACCCCCAGGCGCAGCACCCCCCACTCGAGGATGGTCAGGTCGCTTCCCTTGCTGAAGGCGCCGGCATTGCGCGCCAGCTGCAGAGCGAAAGGCAGGATGTCGCCGTAGGGCACGTACTCGCCGAACGGCACCAGGTGCATCTTGTCGTAGCTCTGGGTGGCGCCGCCGGGCAGCGCCAGCACTGCGGTGTTGTAGGTGCGCTCGCCGTCGCGGCGCGAGCTGTTCAGCAGCAGGGCGCAGCCGGCGTCGGTGATCCGTGCCACGTCGGCGCTCAGCTGCGGATCGCGGGGAAAGACGAACGGCCAGGCGGCGCTCTCCGGCCAGAGCACCAGGCCCCCGACGCCGGGACACTCGGACAGCTCGAGCAGTCGGCGGTAGCCACGCTGGATCTCCAGCGCGTCGACGTCGAGCACCACGGCGGTGTTCGGCTGCACGATGCTGACCGGCGGCTCGAAGCGGGGTGAGCTCCCCTCCCCCACCGCGCCGGCTCCGATCGCCGGCAGAGCGGCCGACACCGCCGCCACCAGCGCCACCCCGGAGGCGACGACCGCACAACGAAGCAGGGCTCGGCGCCGGAAGCCGTCCACCCAGGCCCGCGCCAGCGCGCAGTTGACCAGCAGCACCAGCGCCGACCAGCCGCTCACTCCCAGCACCTGGGAAGCGGCCAGCACGCCGGGAACGTCGACCACCGAGTATCCGGCGAGATTCCACGGGAAGCCGCTCATCAGGGTGCCGCGCAGCCACTCGCAGAGGACCCAGACGGCGGGCGCGCTCCACCAGCCGACGCCGCGCCGGGCCAGCACTCGGCAGGCGAGCAGGAAGAGGCCATGGTAGCTGCCGAGGTAGGCGGCGAGCAGGGTCAGCAGCGCAACCGACAGGCCTACCGGGAGCTGACCGAAACGCACCAGCGTCGGCACGATCCAGGGAATGGTGAGCCACCAGAAGAGAATCCCGTGCAGCCATCCGACGAGCAGCAGGAAGCGGCCGGGAAGAGCGCGCGAGCCGACGTGTAGCGATGCCGCCACCAGCGGCGCCAGCGCTATCCACGGCAGCAGCAGGCGAGTCTCGGCCTGGAAGCACAGTGCCCACAGGAGTGCCGACAACGCCGCGACGACGAGCAGGGGCAGCCGCTGCTCGAGCGGCGAGGAGCGCAGCCAGCGGTCGCGTAGACGGCCGCCCGGCGACGGATTCGCGGCCTCGGTCCCGCTCACCCTCTCAGCTCCCCCAAAGGCGCTGTGGCGACTCAGTTGGTCGTGATCCAGGTGTCGAGCTTGAACTCGCGCTTGAGCACGGCGGCCTCGCGCTCGGCCTGGGAACGCTCGGTGAAGGGTCCGACGCGCACCCGGTACATGGTCCGCCCGTCGACCTGCACCGGCGAGATGAAAGCCCGGTGCCCGGCACCCTTGAGTCGGCGCAGCAGCTGCTGAGCCTGCCCCTCGTCGCCAGAGGAGAGCACCTGGATCACCGGCAGGTCGGAGACCTGGGGGACATCGACCTGCGGTGCGGGACGGCTCGCGGCGTCGCGCTCGGCGGCGGCCGCCTGTTCCGCGCGGCGGGTGGCGGCCTGCTCCGCGGCGCGCTCGCCCGCGGCCGCGCTCGGAGTGCTGGGAGCGTCGGCCTGAGGCTCGAAGGAGGCGCTGCCCTGACGGCCCGACTGGGCCGGGGCGCCGCCCTCCGCCTCCGTCGCGCCCACCGACGCCACCGGCTGGGTGGAGGGCTCCTGCGGCCTGTCGGCGGACGGGTCGACGGCCTGCTGTCCCGGATCCTGCGGGGTCACGGCGGTCGGCTCGGCGAAGAAGCGCACCGGCCCTTCGTCAACCCCGTCGCCACCTTCACCGTCCGACACCGGCTCGTCCGCGGCGGCGGAGCTGACCACCGGCGCCGGCGCCTCGCCGATCGCGCGGCCCGCGACCCACATGCCGGAGACGAAGGCGCCGAAGACCACCGCCAGCAGAGTGCCGAAGACGGTGAGCACCTGGCCGTTGGTCAGAGCGATCTCGTAGTAGCTGCGCTCGTACTCGCTCACCTGTCACCTCGACGCCGATCCAGGCGCCGGACAACGCCTTCACACGGCGCCCCGTGCGCCGCGTCGTGCTTGGATCCTAACAGCGTCGCGCCTGTGCCGGCTTCCCGCAAGTGACTGGTCTGGTGCCACTTGCAAGGGCCCAGGCCAGGCCGTTCGATGGTCTCAGGCGCCGCCGCCCCGGGCTCCGCCTGGTCCGGTCTGTGCGGGCGGCGCAGCAGAGCCAGCCTGCGGCTCGTTGCCCTGAACCCGCCGCATGAACGCCTGCATCATGTCGATCGGCAGCGGGAAGAGGATGGTCGAGTTGCGCTCGGTGGCGATGTCCGCGAGGGTCTGGAGGTAGCGCAGCTGCAGGGTGGTGGGATTCTGGCTGATCGCCTCGGCCGCCTCGACCAGGGCCTTCGAAGCCTGCAGCTCGCCGCTGGCGTGGATCACCTTGGCGCGCTTCTCGCGCTCGGCCTCCGCCTGCTTCGCCATGGCCCGCTGCATCTCCTGCGGCAGGTCGACGTGCTTGACCTCGACCATCGACACCTTGATGCCCCATGGATCCGTCTGCGAATCGAGGATCGCCTGGAGCTGGTCGTTGAGCTTCTCGCGCTCGGCGAGCAGCTCGTCGAGCTCTGTCTGACCGAGCACCGAGCGCAGGGTGGTCTGGGCCAACTGCGACGTCGCATAGAGGAAGTTCTCCACCTCGACGATCGCCCGGGTCGGGTCGATGACCCGGAAGTAGATCACCGCGTTCACCTTCACCGACACGTTGTCGCGGGTGATGATGTCCTGCGGCGGCACGTCGAGCACGACGGTGCGCAGCGACACCTTCACCAGACGATCGAAGGGCCAGAAGATCAGCACCAGGCCGGGGCCCTTCGGCTCCGGCAGCAGGCGCCCGAGCCGGAACACCACCGCCCTCTCGTACTCGCTGAGGACGTTGATCCAGCGGAGCATGAAGATCATCACCACCAGGACCATGCCCGCGATCACTCCGATCATCGCTTTTCTCCTTGAGAGTTGACGGGTGCGGCAGCGCCGCTCGACTCACGACGGTGGGCTGCCCGTGACACGCACCGTCAGGCCCTCGACGCCGGTGACCTCGACCCGGGCACCGGCGGAGATCGCTTCGGCGCTCGAGGCGTTCCAGATCTCGCCGTGCAGATCGACCTTGCCACGGAACTCCCCTGCGCCCGAGCCGGCCACGAAGTCGGCGCGGGCGATCGCCATGTCGCCGACGAGGCCCTCGCCGCCGGTGGCGACGCGGTTGCGGCGCGCCCTCCACACCAGCACTGCCAGCGGGGCGACGACGAGCGCCGAGGTGATCGCCATCGCGACGATCACCTGGGTGCTGACGCGCAGCGCCGGATCCGGCGAGCGGAAGAGCATCAGGCCGCCGAGCACCAGCGAGACGATGCCGCCGACGCCGAGCACCCCGAAGCCACCGGTCTTGACCTCCGCGAAGAAGAGCACGCCCGCGAGCAGCAGGAAGGCGATACCGGCGGTGTTCACCGGCAGTGCGGAGGTGCCGTAGAGACCGAGCAGGAAGGCGATGGCGCCCAGCACGCCGGGGAAGATCGCGCCGGGGTTGGTGATCTCGACCCACAGCCCGAGACCGCCGAGCGAAAGCAGCAGGTAGGCGATGTTGGGGCTGAGCAGCGCGCCCCGCACGCGCTGGAAGGGGCTGAGCTCGATGGCGCGGATCACCGGTCGGTCGAGGTCGAGCACCACGACGCTGCCGTCGCTGCGTTCGAGCGTGCGGCCGTCGAGCTGCGCCAGCAGAGCGTCGAGGTCCGGCGCCAGGGCGTCGACGAGTCCGGCAGCGAGCGCCTCCTCGGCGGTGAACGAACGGGATTCGAGGACCGCCGCCTCGGCGAGCTCGAGGTCTCGCCCGTTGCGTGCCGCCAGGGTGCGGATCCAGGCCGCAGAATCGGCCTCGACCTTCTCTCCGAGGTTGCCCTCGATGTCCTCGCCCTGGCCGCTCACCGGGTGGGCCGCTCCGGTGTTCGTGCTCGGCGCCATCGCGGCGACGTCGGCCGCCATCAGCAGGAAGAAGCCGGCCGAAGCCGCCTGCGCGCCCTGCGGCGCCACCCAGACGATCACCGGCGTGCGCGCCTCCAGCATCGCGGTGGTCATCTGGCGGGTCGAGGTCAGCAGACCCCCCGGGGTGCTGAGCTGCAGCACGACCGCCGCAGCGCCCTCGCGATCGGCCCGCTCGAGCACCTCGAGCAGGTGCTCGGAGGCCACCGGGTGGATGATCGAATCGACGGTGGCGACGAAGACGTCCTGGGCGGTGCGCACGGTGACGCCGGACGTCGCGGAATCGTCGGCGCCGGAACCCGGGCTCTCCGGCGGCGGCCGGGAAGCGGAGTCCGCTGGCTGCTGGGCGAGTGCCGCCGCGACGAGGAACACCGCACACGCGGCGACCACTGCGCTGCAGGCCGCGACGGGCAGTGCCCGCACCGGCCGGCTGATCGCGACGGTGCCGCGGGCTCGCCTCATCGCACCTCTTCGAGCGCCGACCAGTCCGGCGGCTCGGCACTCTCGAAGACCGACGACGGCACGTCCTCGTAGACCCGGATCTCGCTGATCTGCCGCTCGCCGCGGTCGCCGGACAGCAGCACGCCACCGTGCCGCGTCCACTTCGCCCACGGAGTCTTGAAACGGGGCTCGGGGTCGCCGGCGTCGGCGAAGAACGCCCACTGCTCGACCAGCCCGGTCTCCTTGGCGATCGACACGTGGTACTTGTTCTGAGGCGTCACGCCGACGCCCTCGAAGGTCAGCTGCACCACGTCCGCCATGCGTCCGTCCTCCATCGGCTGCTCGCCGACGTAGGTCAGGGTGACGCCGCTGTCCTTGAGCTTGTACGGCATCGCCAGCCAGTACATGTCGTTGATCCAGGCTTCGTAGGTCGCCTGCAGCGCCTTGGCCCGCGCCTCCTCGTCGGTGACCTCGACGCCATCCTCGAACACCCTGCCCTGGCGGCTGTTCACGTTCATCAGCACCGTGCGCTTCTGCTGCTGGAAGCGCAGGTCGCCGGTCCACTTGTCCCACAGGTGGGTGCGGAAGCCGAAGAAGTTCCAGTGGAGGAACCGCGTCTGGTCCCATGCCTGGCGTCCGCCCATCGCCTCCATCGTGGCGTCGGCGAGCTCGATCGCGCGCGCATCGGATGCCTCGACGTCGAAACCGTCGGCTGCCGGATTCTGGGCGAGCACGGGCACCGCCGCGACGAGCAGCGACAGGGTGAGGCAGGAACAGATGGCGAATCGGGATGTGGGATTGCGCTGCACGATAGCCCTCGGTTTCCGAGCATGGTCGATACACGAACGGCGAATGCCCTGAGCGACGCCACGGCTCCGGTCTGACCGCGAGTTCGCGTCTCGATCGTACAGCGGATGTGGCCGGCGCCCGGCCCGGGGGAGCCCGGCCGGGGCCCGAGACGCTTTGAGTATCATCCTGCGGCTCGCGGCCACATCCCCAGCGACAGCAACCCACGTCGGCCTCGGCGCAGATCCCGCCGAGGTCGCAGGCGACCGGCGTGCGACCGCGCCGAGGTCACGGGAGCCCAACATGACCGTGCACGATTCAGCGAAACCGATGCAGGCGGAGGGCCTCTTCGGGCATCCCAAGGGCCTGATGACCCTGTTCTTCACCGAGATGTGGGAACGGTTCAGCTACTACGGGATGCGGGCGATCCTGACCCTGTTCATGATCGCCCCGGTCGCGGTTGGAGGGCTCGGCTTCGACGCCCGCACCGCGGGCAGCATCTACGCCGTCTACACCTCGATGGTGTACCTGATGGCGTTGCCCGGCGGGTGGTTGGCGGACAACTTCTTCGGCCAGCGACGGTCGGTCCTCCTCGGTGGCGTGATCATCATGATCGGCCACATCCTGCTCGCCTTCCACGGCCTGGTCTTCTTCTACAGCGGGCTGCTGTGCGTCGTCCTGGGGACCGGCCTGCTCAAGCCCAACATCAGCGCCATCGTCGGCCAGCTCTACGTACCGGGAGACGAGAGGCGCGACGCCGGTTTCTCGATCTTCTACATGGGGATCAATCTCGGCGCCTTCATCGCGCCACTGATCTGCGGCTGGCTGGCCCAGTCGGAGACCTTCCGGGCCCAGCTCGCCAGCTGGGGGATCACGCCGCAGAACTCCTGGCACTTCGGCTTCGCGGCCGCCGCGGTGGGCATGTTCTTCGGCCTGGTCCAGTACGTGATCACCGGCCGCAACCTCGGCTCCGCCGGCCTGCGGCCCGCCAACGCGACGTCGCCCGAGCGCATCGCCGCGGCGCGCTCGTTGCTCTGGAGGGGGATCATCCTCGCCGGGCTGCTGATCGCCGTCGTCGTCGCGATCGCGATCCTGGCACCCCAGGTGCTCACCGAAGAGAACATCTCCAACGCCTTCGGCCTGATCCTGCTGCTGGTGGTGATCGGCTTCTTCTCCTACCTGTTCCGCTCCGGCGACTGGAGCGAGCAGGAGCGCAAGCGGCTCTACCTGATCCTGCTCCTGTTCGTCGGCGCCGCCATCTTCTGGGGCCTGTTCGAGCAGGCCGGCTCGACCCTGACCATCTTCGCCGAGCGCAACACCGACAACTCGTTCTTCGGCTGGAGCTATCCGTCGTCGTGGTGGCAGTCGGTCAACGCCCTGATGATCATCGTCCTGGCCCCGGCGTTCGCCTGGTTCTGGGTCAAGCTCGGCAAGAGGAACCCCTCGAGCCCGGCCAAGTTCAGCGTCGGCCTGCTCTTCGCCGGCCTCGGCTTCATCGTGCTGATCGGCGGCGCCGCCTTCTCGAGCGAGGGGCAACGGGCCAGCATGTGGTGGCTGTTCACCGTCTACCTCCTGCACACCATCGGTGAGCTCTGGCTGAGCCCGGTGGGGCTCAGCTCGATGACCAAGCTGGCGCCGGCCCGGGTGGTCGGGCTGATGATGGGCGTGTGGTTCCTCGCCACCTCCGTCGGCAGCTTCATCGCCGGCAAGGCGGCGAGCTTCTATGCCGACTTCGAGCTGACCACCCTGATGGCGGTCATCGGCGGCACCGGCATCGTCGCCGGAATCGCCATGGCGCTGTTCGTCAAGCCGATCAGGCGCATGCTCGGCGGACGCGAGGATCTCGTGGAGCCGGTCGAGCCGGTCGAGCCGGTCGACCCGATCGAGCACGGAGTGCCGAAGTCCAGCTGACCTCCGGGTGACGCGAACCGCAGGCGAGCGACAGCCCACGCGACTGGGCCGGCGACGCAGCGCAGACCGTACGGCCTCTCGTCGGATACCAGGCCAGCGGAATTGGTCGGGGCGAGAGGATTTGAACCTCCGGCCTCACGGTCCCGAACCGTGCGCTCTACCAGGCTGAGCTACGCCCCGA
>ERZ869936.416-NODE-416-length-41620-cov-41.584073_pt1 | contig 41620 bp, 34 predicted proteins | sample MGYA00520876_ERZ869936 | MGnify/ENA primary metagenome ERZ869936 (study PRJEB32218, sample SAMN09650985) | biofilter metagenome | isolation source: enrty point of leading RO module | place: Saudi Arabia: Thuwal, RO plant located on Red Sea | collected 2016-02-17 ... | reverse complement strand
CGTGACGGCTAATTCTCACTTTCCTCTGGTAACAAAGCTGCTGGGCGGCGGTTGCTGCCCAGCAGCCACTCGGCCTCGGATACTAAAACCGCGGCTTCTCGTTGAACGTGCCACTCGGTCCCGCGAGGCGAACCGGCTGTTCGCCGTTCTTTTCGACAGTTTCCCACAGCGCACGGGGCGAGAGCACGCGGCCAGATGCGGGCACCACGACAAACGTCTTCGACTGGACATCCGCCTGCGCTTTCGCGACTCCGTCAACCTGATGTAGCTTTGCCACAATCTTTTTTGCGCACACAGGGCACATCTTCTTGGTCGCGATTGCGGTCGTTGGGGTCGGACCTGCCGCCTGAACTACTGCGCCAAAACCGATGACCACCATCATCGCGGCGGCCATAAACCACCGCCTCGACTTTTGAGGAGATTCCATTCTCAACCTTCCTTCCTGAAAACAGGGACACAAACTTTGTCAAAGGCGACGCGCCTTCAACTCTGAATCACATTTCACCGCCCGACCGGGCGGTCATTGCTCGCACAGTCACCCAGCGCCGAGATTGCCTTTGAGCAATTCTGCTCGCAGCACCCCGCTGCCCTTGGTGACGACAACCTCGCCAGGCAACAGGCCGGCAATCATTTCTGTGGTATCACCCATTTGCACGCCAGGCCGCACGGACCGCGTGTGAAACACCTTGTAGGAGCCTTTCTTCATATAATCCTTGTCACGCACGAAGGCCACGTGGCAGCAGCCCTCCCAGTGAATGGCGTCGCTGGGAACAATGATTGCGTCGTCTTCCTCTCGCAGCACGATCTCGCCCGCCCCAAATGTTTCGTTTCGCAAGTGCGAATCCTCGTTAGGCAACTCGCCGCGAACCTTGACGGTGCGCGTCTCCGCGTCCACGTCGGAGCTAATCCAAGTCAGCTTGCCGGTGTGGGGATGATCGTCACCATCGGGAATGAAAATGACTTTCTGGCCAGCGGCGACGCGCTTTGCTTCTTCCAACGGGACGTTGAGCACGAGCCACATGTGGCTCGTGTCGGCAATCGTGAAAAGCGTTCTGGTGGTGTCGATGACTTCGCCCGCAACCACATCGCGACTCACAACAATGCCGTCACGAGGCGCGACGAGGGGGATCAGGTTCGCCGTAATGCGTTGGGAACCGAGATCAGCAGAAACGGACTTTGGCAAGCCAAGGAATTGAAGCTGTCTCGCCAATTCGCTGTCCGTCTGCTGGTAAATGTCTTCTAGCGCGATCGGCAATCCCAGGTTTTGCATAGTTTGGACCGACTTGCGAACGGCGGCCTCTGCCTCCGTGCGTGCCGCTTCCGCTTCCAGCACACGCTTGCCCGCGACAACCCCTTCCAAACCAGCAAGTCGCTTCAGGGTTTTGTCATGCAACTGAAGTTGCGCGACGGCTTGCAGCAACTCTGCCTTGGCTCGTCCGACTTCTACGGCATCGACGAGCGCCAAGACTTCGCCTTCTTTCACCTGATCACCGACATTCTTGTCCACTCGCCAGACGGTGCCGCCGGCGCGTGAGGCGAGTCGCGCCACGCGAGTGGGGTCATAGACGACCTCGCCCGTCGCTGTTACCGATTCGACGACGGGGCCACGATCAACCAGGCCGATGTCGATGCCGGCCTTGTCCGCCGCGGCTTTCGACGGAAACTGAATCCGCCGTAGGTGCATCTTGCAGGCGGGATCATTCTTCGTGCGCGGCCGCAGGGCGATGGCCCGCGCCGCCCGCTCGAAATCCTCCTGCGAAATCTCCGGAACTTCACTGAGCTGCGCAGTCTCTGGGTGGTGTAGTACGCATTCGTGAACACCGTGTTCCTTGCACCAGCCGTACAACTCGCCCTTGGGCATCAAGTCCGCGTTACAGGCGATACACTCGGCTTCGGGGACACCGTGTTCCTCGCACCACTGGACGCCTTCTACCTCGCCGTGTCCCGCCAATTCAGAAAACTTCGGTATCTTCCAGCCGTGGTGATGCCCGAAATACCCCAGGCCCGCCAGCGCGCCCATCACCAGCAAAGTCGGGATCGTTCGCGTGACCCATCCAACAACGGACCAGCGGCGCTGCGGCTCCGTACTTTCGGATTCCGCCGCCGGACGTTCACAAACTTCAGCCGGTCGCGTAGCCGCTTCACCATTCCCCTCGTGATCGCACGCGGACGCCTGCGATTCAGGCGGGCTGTGAATCGCCTCATGCGTGTGAGTCTCGGTGTCGTTGGTTTTTGTACTCATCGGAATTGCCTCTGTGAGCGTAACTGCAAAGCGAAGATGCACGGGCGAGAATGGGTCAAGCCACAACCGTCCGACGGCTCAATCGTGCTTCGTCGCGTTACTTGGGCGCACTGGGAAACATCAAGTGGTGCGCAAACGGAAACGCAACGTGGGCTCGAATTCGTCGAGCGGGATCGCTAGCAGAGGCGATTTAGAGCAGAAGCGCGCAGGTCAGCACGCAGATATCCCACCCAGTGGAGAACGGCGGGAATTGGTGAGGCGGTTCCGAAGACGTATCCGCCAAAGAGATTGCTGTTGGGGCGAGGACCGCATCGTCGATCAACCAGACGACCGTCAGCGGCATTGACGAATCCAATTCCGTCGACCGCACGCCGTCCATGATCGCCCCTCGGCACAGGCAATCGGGCTCGTTCTCATCGGACGGTTGGGGAGTCTCACCGCCCGACTCATGGTTGTGCTTCGCGCAAGAACAACCACCGCCCTGGTGGGGCGCACTAATCGCGCCGGCTGCTTCGCCCAAACAAAGATAAGGGCTCATCAACACAATGGCGAACAGGAGGTGTGAGGTGGCGATTCGGAGCATCTTGTTTGTTCAGGTCCGTAAGTCCCTACGTCCCCGAATTTTAGGCCGTTTCATTACCGGCGTCAAGCTGAGACTTCACTGGCCCACGACGGGACGACAGAGATTCGTCGGACTCTATCGGCACGCGCCGACCAAGTGGGCCAGGAGTTTCTGTAAAGACTTTCGGCTTTCCTTCCCTGACGTTTGAATTGAACTAATCGGCTCAAGCCACAAGTTCGGCGTACCCGATACCTGAAAAGCGGAATGTGTGTCCGTACATGCGCGGATTGAACAATGATGCAAGTGTCCCGAACGTGCTCGAAATGCCTGATCTGGTTCGCCGCTCTGCTGTCGCCCATCCAGGCGCTGCAAGGGACGCCCATCTTTCGCGCCGTGGTATCTGAGCTTCAGTCACCGCACTGCGTTTGCACCAACCAAATTGCGGACGCCGGCGAGCATGGCGAATGTGTACGGTGCCGGTCTAGTCGATGCCAATGCCGCGATGGCGAAAAATGTCGCGACCACATTGTGGCCTCGTCGCCAGTGTCGCCACGCGAGTGCCCACCGGATTGCTGGTGCAGGCGTCCGGCAGAGCCGCAGTCGCAACCCATTGAGCCGGTCCGATTGACATTGACTGCTGCTCAGGTGGCGGTATCTGCTCACCAAGCCGACCACGGCATGGATATTGGCCGCTACGCAATCACGCGTCACGTCTTAGCGGCTGATTCCGCACAGCAAGTGTGCGTTCGGCTCTGCCGCCTTCTCACGTAAGTCCAATGTGCGAATTTGCGAGTTCGAGGCTGACGGCTCGAACAACTCAACGAAGTGTCCGAACATGCTTCGACTTCGCTCACTGGACTTTCTCATGCAGACCACACGAATCACACTCGCAATGCTGATCGGCCTCTTGGCCGGCTGCCAGACGACCCATCGAGCCGCCTACACCAGCCACAATCCGAATGGCAATGGTTCGGCACAGCCGCAGATCGCGCAAGACGCCTCAGCCATCAAGCCTTTGCCCAACACGCTCGATCCGAGCGTCCGGCAAGCGGCATTTGTCCAGCCGGCTGACGCGCCACCGGAGCCTGAGCCGCTGGCACTTCCGACGCCAGCAATTGAGCCAGCATCCGACTTGACGCTCCAACAACTGGAGCAAATAGCGCTGGCCAGCAATCCTTCCGTCGCACGGGCTGCTGCACAACTCAACGCACTGCAAGGAAAGTGGGTTCAGGCTGGACTGCCACCGAATCCAAGAATTGGTTACGCCGGCGAAGAAATCGGCGATGACGGAACCGCCGGCCAGCAAGGCGGCTTCGTCGGCCAACGGTTCATCACAGGCGGCAAGCTCGGTTTGAACCGGGCCGTCGTCTCGCAGGAGGTTGTACGAGCCGAGCAACACTTGGCGGCACAGCAGCAACGTGTGCTGACGGACGTTCGCACCGGCTACTACGACGTATTGATCGCGCAGCGACAATTGGATTTGGCTCGCGAACTGGTCGGCGTCAGCAATCAAGCCGTCAATGCGTCACAAGAGTTGGTCAAGGCAAAGGAAATACCGCGCGTAGGGCTGCTGCAAACCGAGGTTGAAGCCGAAAACGCGCGTATCTTGTTGCGACGCGCGGAGAATGGAAACGTCGCCGCGTGGCGTCGCCTGACCTCGGTACTTGGTCGGCCCACTCTTGCGCCACAACGGCTTGTGGGAGATCTTGACCAAGCCGCGGCCGACCTAAACTGGGCCGAACAGCTTCAGCGGCTTGTAACCCAAAGCCCAGAAATCGCCGGTGTCGTCGCAGAACTTGAGCGGGCTCGCTGGGCGCTGGATCGAGCCTACGCCGAGGTCACGCCGGATCTGAACGTGCAAGTTGCCGTCCAACACGACAATGCCACCGATGACACCATCGCAGGCATCCAAGTCGGCTTGCCAATCCCGTTGTGGAACAAGAACCAAGGCGGCATCCAACAGGCGCGAAGCGAGATCGCCGCCGCCGAACGCAATATCGAACGGGTCGAACTCGACCTGCGACAGCGACTGGCGACAGCCTTTCAACAATACGCAGATGCCAAGTACCAGGTGGAACGGTTCTCCACCGTCATTCTTCCCAAAGCCAAGGAAACCTTCGACCTGGTAACCAAAGGCTACACACAAGGCGAAGTCGGCTATCTCGACATGCTTACCGCCCAGCGGACCTACTTTCAGACCAACCTTTCGTACATTGAGGCTCTGCGCGAACTGTGGCGAGCAACGCTGCGAATCGACGGAATGTTGCTGGAAGGCAGTCTGGCAAGCGACACGATTAGGCCAGAGCAATAGCGGACAATGACCGCGATGGCTCGGATCGAAAAAAAAGAGGACGACCGCCGACGTTTTCGCGAGAAGACCGCGAATACTTGGCGAAACTTATTCGTGTCCACGGTGTCTCCATCTCCGCCGGTCAACCCACACGTACAAATACATCGCATCTCGTTGCTGGACGTCGTCATTCCGAAACCATTCTTGCGACGGTTTTGGCAAACTCATCGCCGTCGAGCCAACGGGGATCGTCACGTCCGAGCGATTTGGACATTTGATGCATCCAGTTGTGAGGGCGCGGCAGGGCATGGTTCCACTCGGTGCCGCGGCCGAAGACCATGTAGGTGTCCCAGGCAAATTGGTCGCCTTCTGGAAGGTCGAGAATTCCTCCGTACTCTCTCGGCAAATAGCCGTTGGCGTCCCAGAAGTGCGTTGCTCGCGAATCTGGGACGATGCCGGCCGCCGCAACGGCTCGCTTGCGATTGTCACCTGGATAGCGCGGCGTCCAGATCACGAAGACCTTGAGTTGGTCCGTATTGATTGGAGCAATCACTTTTTCGTGGACCAGCCTGGCCCCGTCTCGGCACATCGGTCAGCCAGGCGAGACAAGCATGACGAGACGGACTCGTCCTTTTGCCGCGTTAAAGGCTTGTTTGAACTCACGGGCGTCGGTGGAGAGATCCTGAAGTGATTCGTCGCTTTCGGAAACACGTGCTTCATAACCGGCTTGTTGCAGCGCCTTGATGATCGCGTCGTGAGGTACGGGACAGCAAACCTCTGTGCCGACAACCGCCCGCCCGTTCTCGTAATCAACTTCGACCGCAACGACGTCCGGCACGTCACGGATAGCCTTCTCGGCGGTCGACGCACAACCCTCGCAGGTCATTCCGTCGATCTTGAACACAGCCGTATTCATGTTGTCGGTTATTTGCTCGCCGCCGCTTGTGCCGAGCAGTGCGCCGACGTAGCTGGGGAAGAACAAGAACGCAATGGCTAGAACGGTCACGACCCACAGCATCGCCTTGTTCACAGTCATCATGTTGAACCGGCGCTTGCCGGAATTGGCACAGCAATCTTTTGAAGCGGTGGACTCCGTGGGACAACAGCCCTGTTTTGAGTCGGCCGTCCTGCGAGGCCGATAGGTGAAGTAGAAGGCCGCTCCGAGGAAGCCGATCGTAGCGGTAACGAATATCGGGCGATACGACTCCAGCGTGGCAGCGACGCCGGCTCCTGAAACGCCGACCGCCAACAGCACCAGCGGTAGCCAGCAACAAGCGGATGCCACGATCGCGGAACCAACCGCTCCCAACTTGGCGATCAATTCACCGCGGCTCCCAGACGACTGCGAAGCAGAAACGTTCGCTTGTGGACTCATATCCGTCATCCCTAATTCCTCTTGAGCAATTTTGACGCCCTTGGCCACACTTCCCAGGCAGCAGGAGCCGGATGGATTCTCTGTCTCGCAGCGACAACCAGGGGACTTCATTTTCGCGCGGATATCTTCCAGCGCGTCGCTGTGACCCTTGCCGCGCAACTCTTGCTTGACACTGGTTACGGAGTGCCCGAAACAATAACAGAGCGGTCGCTCGCCGGTAGTTTCTTTGACGCCGACTTGGACGCGCAGGTCCGACTTGGCAAAGGTCGCGTCGCTCTGTTCCGCGAAATAAACGACGTCGCAGTTAGACGAGTCGCAGAACCGCCAACCGGTGTCGTGCCGGTTGGGCGTACAACCTGTTGCCATCGCCCCGTCATGTTGACGACACGAATCTGCTTCCGAGTCGAACTGCGAGGCGTGTTCGTCGTTAAGTAACGTCCGCAACGTCACCACGCCCACTGCGCGGCCCTTGTTACCACACGAAGGACAAACCAACTGTTTTTCCATCTTCATCGCTTGGAACATGGTGTTTCACGGCGCTTGTACGGCACAGCACGATCCTCTATCGTGTATTATCGAGATTGCACCCAAGTGTAAGGTCAAGGGCATCTCTGAGATTTCCTTTTCACTGCCGTAGTGCGTCCGATGAGCCGACAATTCACGATCAGCCAACTGGCCAAAGCAGCGGGAATCCCCACGACAACCGTCCGATACTACGAGCGGATCGGGCTCGTCAAGCCGGAAGACCGCAGCGCGGGGAATTACCGGCTGTACAGCGACGATTCGCTTCAGCGGGTGAAATTCATCCGCGCGGCGCAGGCGATCGGATTCACGCTCGACGACGTGCGGGAACTGTTGGGCGAAGGCGGCAGCGTTCCGTGCTGCGGCGACGTCCAGCAGTTGATTGAAGACCGTCTTGCCGAAATCGACCAGCGCCTGAAAGACTTGCGACAAGTCAAACGCGTCCTGAGTGGCGCGCTCACCAAGTGTCAAACGAGCAACCCGCGCCGGGCGTGCCACGTACTTGAGTCGTTGGACAAGTGAGGCTACGCGGTCGGTTGTCCGATCCCCGCCGCCCGCAAGGTGGTTTCGTCCGGTCCGCGGCCGGTGCAGCAATCGGACAGTTTGCCGTCGATTACGACGGCAGGTACGGATCGAACGCCGAGACTCTTGGCGCGGCTGGCGACATTGGCGTCGTTCATGTCGAGCACCGCTACTTCACACGACGGGCACGCGGTGTCCTGGACCATCGTGATCGCGTCTTGGCACGCTGGGCAGCCGGCACTGAACACTTCGATTTGTCGTTTCGTGGTCATGGTTGACACTCACTTTCGTTGCTCCCAATTTGATGGAGGGACTCCGTGGGAGTGGCAGAGTCGCTCTTGGCCGTGCGGCGCGGCCAGGCATTCCAAAGAGATGCCGCAAACAACAATCCCGCACCGGCGTACATCACGGGATTCGATTCCAGAAGAAACTTGCCCGCCAACAACAGCGCGGCTGCCGCGAGGCCGACTGCAAACGGCCCGTAACCGCGACGGCAATCGGCGCGAAATGCCAGCGAAGCGACGGCAATCACCAGAAACATGGCCGTTAGCGGCAGCAGGTAGGTTGTTTTCATCAAGAATGACAAGCCCATCGAACTGATGAGTCCCGCATAGGCGGGCAACGTGCAGGGTCACGTGAATCGTGGCACCAGTGTGACGCCGACGGCGGGCAGCGCCGCCAGGACGCTGCGCCAACCGTTTTGCGAATTGTCACCATTCATCGCTTTCGCTCCTGCGGATCGAGGGCGTCGAGGATCGGGCAATCGTCAACCGGCCCGCGTCCCCTGCATGATTCGGTCAACTTCACCAGTGCCTTTTTCATGCGGCGGAGCGAACGCATCTTTTCCTTGATATCAGCGATCTTGGTCTCCGCGCGCTGCTTCACGTCCGCGCATGTCGTTTCTGGATCGAGCCGCAACGAAAGCAATTCCTTGATCTCGTTGAGCGTGAAACCAAGTTCCTTCGCCCGCTTAATGAACAGCAGACGCGGCACGACCGATGTGGGATAGTGCCGGTATCCAGACGGCCCGCGAGGCGGTTCGTCGATCAAACCCTCGCGCTCGTAGAACCGTACCGTCTCGACGCCAACGCCGGCTCGCTCGGCAACTTTGCCAATTGTCAGAGTGGTCATCAGTTGGGCTCCTCGACTCTTCTGACCGCATTGTACGGCCTGTACCATACTACGGAGTCAAGAGTGAATATCCAGCAACGTGGAATGCCGGACATTCTGCTCGGATCATGAGATCATCGACGGCCGGATACTCGCACGGCCGCCAACAGGCCGGTTGCCACGATTGCCAGTCCGGCCCCACTTCCAAACGCCACGAGCGGACCATACTGCTCGTACAGAATGCCGAAGATCAGACTCGACGGCAGTGCAGCAATCCCGATCGCGAAATTGAACCAGCCGAACGCCAGTCCTTGTTCCTCTGGTCCCGCGAGGTTTGCCACCAGAGTTTTCTCGGCAGGTTCCGTCAGTGCATGAAACAGTCCGTAGGCCAGAAACAATGCCCAGGCGTGCCACGCCGCCGTGGCAAAGGCGAACGCCACATAGATGGCCGCATAAATTAACCACCCTGCGAACAACGGCAGTTTCGCGCCGCGCCGATCCACGATACGACCGGCAAGCAGACTCACGAGGCTTTTTACGAGGTGAAATACAAACCAAAGTACAGGCAGCATCATGGTCGGGACACCCAGCTCGCCTGCACGGACTAACAAGAACGCGTCGCTGGAATTGCCCAACGTGAAGATGAACAACGCGAGCAGGTAGAGGCGAAAGTTACGATCAAACGGTTTGAGACTGAGAGAGAAGAGCGTTGAAGAGCGTGGTTCCAGCCTTTCAACTCGCTTTTTCCGCCTTGCGTCACTTAGGCCGAAGGCCAACATCACGACAACGCAGAGACCTGGAACAAATGTCAGCACGAATAGCACGCGCAGACTATCAGGCCAAAACCACAGGAATGCAGTTGCGAGAACAGGGCCGATGGCTGCACCCAAGTGATCCATCGAACGCTGAAAGCCGAACGCGCGCCCTCGTGAATCCGCTTCCGCCGATTCCGCGATCAGCGCGTCACGCGGGGACGTTCGAACACCTTTGCCCACGCGGTCGGCGGTTCTGACGAAAAACAGTTGCCAGGGAGCCGTCAGTAAGCCGGTGATTGGACGCGAGACGGTCGCGATCGCGTAGCCCCAGACGACGAAGCCTTTTCGACTTCCCACACGATCCGACCACCCGCCGGACCACAGCTTGAGCAGACTGGCCGCCGAATCGGCCACGCCTTCGATGATCCCCAAGTGAAACCGGCTGCCGCCCAACACAGTGATCAGAAACTGTGGCATCAGCGGATAGATCATCTCGCTGGCCACGTCATTCAGAAAACTTGCCCAACCGAGCAGCCTGACGTTGCGCGGCAGCAGGTTCGGCAATTGCGGTTGAGTCTCGGTTGGCTCCGACATACGAGAAGTGTCGAGCATCCGGTACCGGCAGTCTAGGGCGAGACGGAACGTCCTGGTGAAGATGCGTGCGCCAGAGGACAATACGCAGTTGACGGTGCCGTCTTGATGCGGTTTGACAAATATCACAGAATCGATGGCAGGTGTTCTGCTGCGAGTTATAATTGTCATGGTGCGTAGCATTTACCGTACAACTCGATGGCTGGTCACGGCCAGCTTGATCGTCAGTCTGGGCCTGGCGGGCTTGTTTCCGCAAATGATGGTCTTGACCGAACGCGGTATGCGCTTGTCGGTTTCGCCATCGCCCACCAAGTGCTGCTGCGGGACGGAGGACGGTCGCTGTTGCGGCATGGGCTGCTGCCTGGCGCGGCAATCGCCCGCGAAGGAGCAGTGCCCCTGCCCGAACCCCAAGAATTCGCGGGACGGACAGAACAACCCGCTTGCCGTGGCATTGGCTAAAGCGCTGCTCGACGAGGGCGACGAAGCCGGCCGTGCGGGCACTGGCCGTCCGGAAAGCGATCTCGCTGGCTCGCTGGCCCCATCTACTCTGCAGGCCAAACACGTTCGCATCGACGCCTGATACGACTCGGCGCTACCGGTATGCGCCGAATTCTCTGCCGGTCGTAGTTTCTTGGCCTCACTCTTTTGATCCACTTCCGATTGGTCGCGCGCTTTAGTTTGGGCGGCGCGACCGAGAGGTGCCTGTACGATGCGAACACTACTTTCATTCTTGCGCCGGCACTGGCGCAAAGTCACCATCCTTGTTTTGCTTGTCGCCGCCGGCATCGTCTACGCGGCGAGTCCGCTGGCCCGTGAGAAGACACATGCCGCATGGCACGCCGCGCTCGCCTGGGCGGGGATCGGCGGCGAGTCGGTGGACACGGACAACGTGTTTTGGTGTCCGATGCATCCGCAGATCAAGAGCAAGAAGGAAAACGCCGTTTGCCCGATCTGCAACATGGCGCTGGTCGAACTGGAAGGCGGCATCGTCGAAGCGCCTCAGCACTTGACACTCACCGCCCAGCAAGTTCAGCAAGCGGGCGTCGTCACCCAGCCGGTGATGCGGCGGAAGTTGTATCGCGAAATCGACACCACCGGCCGCATTGACTACGACGAGCGCCGTTACGCGGGAATTAGTTCATGGGTCACGGGTAAGAGCCGAATCGACAAACTTCACGTCAGCTTTACCGGCGAGACCGTTGAGAAAGGCGAACTCATCGCCGAGATCTACAGCCCACAACTGATTTCGGCGCAAGAGGAGTTTGTCATCGCCGTGAAGGCGGCTCGTGAGAGAGAAGGTCGCACGACGGGAAGGTCAAGTTTCGGACTCGATCCTGAAGCGATCGTCAGCAGTGCCCGCCAAAAGCTGCTGTATCAAGGAATGACGACTGAGCAGGTGGATCAACTTGCCGAGCGACAACAGATTTGGGACCGCATCCCGGTTCACGCGCCGATCAGCGGCACGGTGATCGAGCGGCACGTCCAGGAAGGTCAGTACGTCAACGAAGGCGACTGGCTCTTTCACTTGGCCGATCTCTCGCATCTTTGGTTATTCGTTGACATCTTTGAAGACGAATTGTCGCTGGTCGAAGTCGGCACGCCGGTCGAATTGTCGGTAAGCAGCCAACGGGGCCAGACGTTTTCCGGGACCGTTTCATATATCGAGCCGAAAGTAAGGCGGCTAACGCGGACCGCACCCGTTCGCATCGACGTCGACAACCGCGACGGCAAGCTGCTGCCCGGAATGTTTGCCCGCGCTCGCTTGCGGCACCAGTATTCATCTTTACTGGCTATACCGGAAAACGCCGTGCTGTGGTCGGGTCAGCGGGCGGTCGTGATGATCAAGAACGGCGAGGGAACGTTCCTGCCCCGCGAAGTGCAGCTTGGTCGCAAGTGGCTGTACTCGAACGATAGCGGAGCGACCGGCAACAGCACGTTGGGTTTCGGTAACGACCGGGTTCGTTACCACGAAGTGCTCGCCGACCTGACGCCTGGTGAGGAAGTCGTGACGGCCGGCGCGTTTCTACTGAACGCGGAAAGCCAGTTTCAGAACGTGTTGGCCAAGATGCTGCCGCCGGAAAGCCAGCGAGCGACGCTAAAACAAGTTGTGGGCGAGCCGATTGCCCAGCGGATTCGCCGCGTGCTCGATGCGTACTTTCAACTCAGCAAGACGCTTGCCGCCGACGATCTGGATGCCGTGCCGGCGCAGATGGCGACACTATCCGAATCGACTAGCGCACTGGCAATCATCGCCTCCGAGAGCGACACCGATGCACTGAAGGCAGACGCAACCCGCTTTCACGAGTTGGTCGCGAGACTTTCCGCAGAATCTCCAAAGGATGCCGTCGATGCGCGCACGCGCTTCGGCCGCATTAGCCACGAGTTGACGAAGTTGCTCGAAGCCCACGGCGGCAAAACGCTCTTCGGCCACGATCTCTACCAGTTCGAGTGCGGTATGGCCAAAGTTGGCTACGAACGCTGGCTCTGGTGGAGCCCAGAAATACACAACCCGTACATGGGCCAACGGATGCTCAAGTGTGGAACGAGACTTGATGCGCTGGAGCCCTAATCATGATTGCCAAACTGATTGCCTGGTGCATCGACAATCGTTTCCTGGTGATGATCCTTACGACCATTGCGGTTGTGATTGGGCTCTGGTCCACGTACACGATCCCGGTGGATGCGATTCCCGATCTCTCGGACGTGCAGGTCATCATCTATACGCCGTGGCAGGGCCGCGATCCGCAGACGATGGAAGACCAGGTAACCTACCCGCTCGCACGAAAGATGCTCTCGGTGCCGGGCGTTTCGGACGTGCGCGGGTACAGCTTCTTCGGCTTCTCATTCGTGTACGTCATTTTTGAGGACGGTACGGACATGTACTGGGCGCGGAGCCGCGTGCTGGAGTACATGAACGAAGCCCAGGGCGAGCTGCCGCCAGGGGCCACACCGCGCCTCGGACCGGACGCGACCGGCCTCGGCTGGGTCTACATCTACACACTGGAAGACACCGAGAACAAGCACGACCTCGGCGAGTTACGGGCGATTCAGGATTGGTACGTGCGCTATCAGCTTGCTTCGGTGCCGGGCGTTTCCGAAGTGGCGACGGTCGGCGGCGCGGTGCGGCAGTACCAGGTCGAAGTCGATCCGCGCAAACTGCTCTTCTACCAGATTCCGTTGCAGAAGGTGATGGCCACGATCAAGGACTCGAACAACGACGTCGGCGGGCGCGTTGTCGAAATGGCCGAAACCGAGCACATGATCCGCGGTCGCGGCTACATCCGTGGCAAGAAGGATCTGGAAAAGATCGTGCTTTCCGCCACCGAGGACGGCACGCCGGTCCTGTTGAGCGACGTTGCCGAGGTGCAGATCGGTCCGGACATGAAGCGCGGCGTCGCGGAAAAGAACGGCCAGGGCGAAGTCGTCGCAGGTGTCGTCGTGATGCGATTTGGCGAGAACGCGTTGAAGGTCATTGAAGACGTGAAGGCCAAGATTGAGGAAATCGAGCCCGGCCTTCCCGAAGGCGTTCGTATCCGCACGGCCTACGACCGTAGTGGGTTAATTCATCGGTCGATCGACACGCTCAAGGAAACCTTAGCAGAAGAACTCGCGATCACGGCCATCATTTGCCTGATCTTTCTGCTTCACGTCCGCAGCGGGCTGGTCGCGGCGGCCGTTCTGCCGCTGGGCATTTTGCTGGCGTTCATCGTAATGAAACTGTGCGGCATCAATGCCAACATCATGTCAATTTCCGGTATCGCTGTCGCCATCGGCACGATGGTCGATTCCTCGATCGTGATGGTGGAGAATCTGCACAAGCACAAGGAACACAATCCGGACGCCAGTCACTGGGAACAGGTGAAGGTTGCCGCGCAAGAAGTCGGTCCAGGACTTTTTGTCGCCTTGCTGGTCATCACCGTGTCCTTCCTGCCAGTGTTCGCGCTCGAAGGCCAGGCCGGACGGCTGTTCAAGCCGCTGGCGTTCACCAAGACGTTTGCCATGGCTGCCGGCGCGTTGATCGCTGTGATGGTGATTCCGTCGCTAATGGGTTTCTTCGTCCGCGGCAAGACGCCGACCGAAGACCGTAATCCGGTCAACCGTTTTTGCATCTGGCTCTACATGCCGTTCATCCGCTTCGCTTTGCGGCACAAACTGATCAGCATGGCCGGTGCGTTCTTGCTGCTGGGCATCACGATCGTGCCTTGGACGAAGATCGGCAGCGAGTTCATGCCGCCGCTGCGCGAAGGGGACATCCTGTTCATGCCAACCACCGTGCCGGGCATTTCAGTGACGGAAGCTCGCCGCACACTCCAGATTCAAGATCAACTGCTGATGCAGTTTCCCGAAGTGAAAGTGGCGCTCGGCAAGATCGGCCGCTCGACCACACCAACCGACCCCGCACCGCTGGCCATGGTGGAGACGCACGCTTCGCTTCGACCGGAGGAGGAGTGGCCGAAACGACTCATTGAGAAAGGATATTTGCAGGGATTGGCGGCTCAAATGGTGAATGAGCTGCGCGGCGGCGGCGACTTTCTGGCCAAGACCGTCAAAGAGTTGGAAATTGCGACAGTCGCCGAACAGGCGGAAGGCATGACCCGCGCAGAGATCAACCGTCAGACCCGCATGGAGCTGGTTGAGCGGATGAATTCCGGCATGGAAAAGCTCCGAGAAGGTTTAGAGGCCCACCGCGAAGCGGCTCTCAAGCGTGGCGATCCGGTTCGCTCTCGTTTTTCCGAAGAGCAACTCGAAGAAGAATGGGCCGGCGACCTGCTGCAGCACGAAATGGAACGGATTCGCCCACGATTGCCGGAACGCATTGCGGAGCAACTTCCACGAAACCTCGTCGATATTCTCGAATCGCAAGGCGGCATCAGCGCGGATCGCAAGGAAGCCGCCGTCGCCCACCTGCGCGAACAATGGAGTGGACGCATCACCACCGAGGACATTCCGTTTGTCAAAACCACGTTCGCCGAACTCACCAAAGACGAAATGCATAAGGCGATCACGATCCCCGGTATGCCCAACTGGTGGCTGATGCCGATCGAGACGCGCATCGGCATGTTGACGACCGGCATGCGAGGATTGCTTGGTGTGAAGGTCTACGGCACCGATCTGGAAGAACTCGAAAGGGTCGGTTTGCAGTTGGAAGCTGTCCTGAAGGAAGTTCCCGGCACGACCAGTGTCGTTGCCGAGCGGCCGATGGGAGGTCATTACCTGGACATCGAGGTCGATCGTGACGCCTGTGCTCGTTACGGCCTAAAGGTAGGCGACGTACAACGCATGATCGAATCAGCGATCGGCGGCATGAACATCGACATGACGGTCGAAGGCCGCTTTCGCTTTCCGATTAGCGTCCGCTACCCGCGCGAGTTGCGCGACGACCCCGAAAAACTCAAACGCATCTTCATCGCCGCGCCGGCAGGTCCGATGGCCTCGGCTTCAGATTCAATGACAATGGGGAGTATGTCGATGGGCGACGGCACGACCATGACCAGCATGTCGCAGAGCCGGCTCATTCCGCTCGGTCAGGTCGCCCGCATCGAGATTGCCGACGGCCCGCCGATGATCAAGAGCGAAGCGGGCATGCTGCTGATTAACATTCCAGTAGACATCGAAGAAGGTTTGGACATCGGCACGTATGTCAAGAATGCCCAAGCCGAGATCGACCGCGCACGAACGGACGGTCGCCTGGCGATTCCGCCCGGTTATCACCTGAAATGGAGCGGCCAATTTGAGTTCATGGAAGAAGTCCGACAGCGGCTGAACATCATCATTCCCATCACGTTGGCGCTGATCTTCATACTGATCTACTTCAACATGAAGAATATCACCGAAACGCTCATCACGATGGTCACGTTGCCGTTCGCGCTGATTGGCGGCGTGTGGGGCATGTACTGGCTCGGCTACAATTGGAGCGTCGCGGTGGCCATCGGCTTCATCGCGCTAGCGGGCCTGGCTGCCGAGACGGGGATCATCATGCACGTCTATCTCGACCTGGCCTATAAGAAACATCGCCGCGAAATGGGGCGACCACTCACAGCGAAGGAACTGTACGACGCCGTGATCGAAGGCGCAGTTCTCCGCGTGCGTCCTAAGCTCATGACAGTGCTCACCGACTTCATCGCCCTGATGCCGATCCTTTGGGCCACGACACCCGGAGCCGGCCCGATGAAACGCATCGCGGTCCCGGTCATTTTTGGCGTCATCACATCAGCGGTTCACACGCTAGTGCTGATTCCGGTCTATTACACCCTTTACAAGCGTTGGGAGCAGTGGAAGGAATCACGGCGCAATCACGACCGTGGAGGGGCACCGCACACAGATGTCGCCGTGGACCCCTCGGACTAAACAGGACCAAACCACACAGCACAGAGCGTCCATTCCTCTGTATTCTCTGTTTTCTCACGTTCCGTTTACATCGTGATTTCGATACTCTTGTCCGATCGACCAGTGACGCCGCCGATGACAGCATGGGCCAAGACGCCGGATTCCGTCAGGCGATTCACGAGTTCGACAACGTCGTCGGGGGCAATCGCGACGAGCAATCCGCCCGATGTTTGCGGGTCCGTCAGGACGATTCGGGTCTCCTCGGATATTGTCGCGGCCCATTGGACTTTCGGTTCAATACGCTCTCGATTGCGTGTGGCGCCGCCTGGAAAAATGCCTTGGCCAGCAAGACGGCTTACTTGATCCAGCACCGGTACGGCCGAACTGTTGAGGCGGATGCTGACTCCTGAGCCTTCAGCCATCTCGACCAAATGCCCCAGCAGCCCAAAGCCAGTGATGTCGGTCAATGCGTGGACTCGCAATCCATCGAGCACTTCCGCAGCACTACGATTCAACGTCGCCATAACTTCGACGACCTTCTTCGTTGTTGTGTCGTCGAGCAGTCCTTTCTTCAGGGCGGTGGTAAGAATGCCGGAACCCAACGGTTTGGTCAGCACCAAAACATCGTCCGGCTGCGCGCCGGCGTTGGTCAACACGTGGTCCGAGGAAGCAACGCCTGTGACGACCAATCCATACTTCGGCTCGGCGTCATCGACCGAGTGACCGCCAACAATCTCGATCCCCGCCTCACGCGCTTTGTCGCAACCACCTTTCAAGATCTTACCGAGCACGTCCAGCGGCAGCTTCTTCGACGGGAAACACACGATGTTCAATGCAAACAACGGACGTCCGCCCATGGCGTACACGTCGCTAATGGAATTGGCTGCGGCGATCCGGCCGTAGTCATACGGGTCGTCCACAATCGGCGTAATGAAGTCCACCGTCTGAATGATTGCGCGATCATCGTCGATGCGGTACGCTGCCGCGTCATCGGCGGTCGACGTCCCGACGATAACCGCCGGATCTTCAATCGGGGGCAATTGGCACAAGACCTGTGCCAGGTCCTCAGGACCGATCTTGCAAGCTCAGCCGCCGCCGTGCGTCAGTTGAGTCAAAGCGATTTGTTCCGTCATTGCTGTTCCTTTCTCAGTTCAAAACCTGATACCACATTCTAATGCTGCTGGCGCCGATCAGTACCGCAAGGACGTACCGCAAAGAGGTCGCGCCAGCGCGATGGCTCAATGCCGAGCCGAGTTGGCTACCTAGTAGTGAACCGGCAACCAGCACGGCGACCTGCGGCCAGACAATCGGGCCACCGCCGGCAAACTTGCCAAGGCTCCCTGCCAGCGCCGCGCAAAACGTGATCCCCAGCGACGAGCCAATGGCCAGTCGCGTTGGCATTCGCAGCACGTGGATCAACAATGGAATCGTCAGAAAGGCACCGCTCTGCCCCACCATCCCACCCAGAAGCCCCACGCCAACGGCCACCACAGCCGCACGCCCGCGGCTGAACGGCACTTCGTTCCGTGCAGGGCCGTCGTCTTCGTCCTGTTTCTCGGCCGGACAACAGAGCATCAACACGGAGGCCGCGAGCGCCATCGTGGCAAATAAGCCAAGCAGTAACTCTGATGATACAAGCTGAAGCTCCGATACAAACGCGCCACCCAAACTCGCCACACCGATGATCGCGCCCATCCACACAACCAACCGACCATGTACTTGACGCGTACGCCGATGGGCAACACCGGCTGCTGCTGTACTGCACAGACTTTGGATCATCGTCAGCCGAGCGACTTCTTTCATGTCGAGCGGACTTAGCCCCACGGCCGGCGGCACGAACAACAGCAATGGCGCAAGTACGATTCCCCCGCCGAGACCAACCCAGCCGGCGAGAAATCCGCCAACAAGCCCCACGACGGCCAACAGGAAATACAATTCCACACTCACAATCTCTTCGCTTTGAATGCGTCGAAATACGTGCTCTCAGCAATGCTATCGACTTCTTGAACGCGCCAGAATCGAAAGAATCGTGATACCGCCGAGGTCCATGACCAAGCGCCGCTTATACCGTCCAAAACACGAGTTCGAACCGAGTGTGCCCAGGTGCCGAAGGCAGGTATGATCGACGGTATGGAAATGCGTCATTTGCAAACATTTGTGATTGCGGCCGAATCGCAGAGCTTTACCCGCGCCGCCGAAGTCCTGGGGCTGACTCAGGCAGCGGTAAGCCAGCACATTGCCGCGCTGGAGAAAGAGTTGCGCACCGCGTTATTTGATCGCGGGCCGAGGTCCGTGACGCTGACCGATACAGGCCGACGAGTGTACGAGCACACGAGAAAGATCCTGGATCTGGTGGATGTCATTCATCAAGAATCAGGACAGCAATCATCGGCCGTAAGCGGAACAATCAAGATTGCGTGTAGCACTGTCCCTTCCGAGTGGCTACTTCCAGAGTTGCTGGTGAGATTTCGGGAACTCTGTCCCGACGTACAGGAATCGGTTTCGGTCTCCGACAGTGCAGCAGCGATCCATTCCGTCGAGTCGGGTGCTGCCGAAGTGGGGCTCGTCGGCGAATTGCCCCGCGCCGCGAACTTGTGTGCCAAATCCATCGCTCAAGATGAGTTGACATTGGTCGTTGCGCCGGATCACCAGTTCGCGCGGACAAAACGCATCAAACCCGATGACCTGCGCGGGCAGCCGCTGATCGTTCGAGAACCTGGTTCCGGCAGCCGCCGTTGCGTCGAGCAGGCCCTGTCGAATGCCGGCCTTGCGACGACAGACCTGAGATTCTCAATGGAAGTCAATTCGAACGACGCGATTCGCGCGGCTGTCCAGCGCGGCGTCGGTATTTCGTTTCTGTCCACGCGGGCAATCGAACGGGAGATTCACGACAAGCGGCTGATTCCGGTAGAAATCGAAGGCGTGCGGGCGATTCGCGATCTGTACCTGGTCACCGATCCCCAGCGGCTACCCACACGCGTGGACCGCGCGTTTCTCGAATTCCTCGACGACTGGCGCCGTAACGCCGGACAACTGGCACGGGCAGATCAAGGAAAATTGCACTGAGAGTGTTCATCGTGTGCGGTGGGGCTGCGTGAACTTGTGTTCGTTCGTTACGCCGGTGAACTCGGCCCGAATTGAAGCCATAGCCCGATCGTGATGGACGCCAGCAGGATACCAACAGCGAAGCTCGGCCAAAAGGATAGGCCCGTGCGGTTGGCCAAGGCGAACGGAATGAAAAACGGCAGCCCCAACGGCACGAGCACCAACGCTTCCCTGGCGAGCCGCGTGATCGTCGTCATTTCACTCTCTTTCGTCCATAACATGACGAACGCCAGGATGCTGACCAACGGAAGCGTCAACAGCAACGCGCCCAGGCGTGGAAATCGACCGGACACCTCAGCGACGGCCACGATGACCGCCGCTGAGATGACGGCTTTGAGGAAAGTCCAAGTCATGAGATTCCATCTACTTGTCGTGCCCGTGCGGCTCTTCTTTGAAGTCGGCAGAGTATGGCGTGCCGTCGACGACGCCCGTGATTGTGCCCTCGTATTCCTGGACGACGCCTAACCCAGTGTGATTACCGACAAAACGCGACGCCGAGCCTGGCGGATCGTCCTCTTGCGGCGCGGCTTTCAGCGTCACCTGCATCACAGGGTCCTTGATGCTGAGTTGGATTTCTTCAGCCGCGATGGGAACGGGCGACTTTTCGTCGTCACCCACGATGTAGACCGTCGCCTCTTGCTTGTCATGGTCCACCGTAAACTCGACGTGGTACTTGCCACCACCCCAATCGGCCAGCGTTCCGTCGTGCGGTCCAGCACCGTGACCGTGGTCTCCGTGCGGATGCCCGTGGTCATCGGAGTGTTGCTGAGTATTGTCCTTGGTTTCGGAGGGCTCCGGGTCCTTGGAACTGCTACAGCCCGCCAATAAGGCCGGCACGCCGATCGCCATCAGCGAGACCAGTGCTACTTCAAATTTCTTCATGGTTTCAAACTCCTTTCAACGAGTGATGCCAGTTCATGCCACTCGGCATGAGTTGATCGCTGGCAGGGATCAGGTTCAGGTAATTCGGTGTTCCGAGTTATCTTCCAATTCATGCAGTCGCGCGACTGTCGCTGCATCTTTGCCGCTGAATTTCCAAAATAGGCCGGGGTGTATCAAGAATTCGCAGAACGTTGAAGTGATCAGCCCGCCGAGAATTACCGTCGCGACGGGGTACAAAATCTCGCGGCCCGGTTCTTGGCCGCCGAGTACGAGTGGGAGAAGCCCGATGCCGGCGGTTAGAGCGGTCATCAGTACCGGTGCAAGCCGCTCCAGGCTGCCGCGCAAGATCATTTGCTGCGTGAACTCCTCGCCCTCCTCCTTCATTAAGTGAATGTAGTGCGTAACCAGCAAAATGCCGTTGCGTACGGCGATGCCACCGAGCGAAATGAAGCCCACCAGGCTGGCTACTGTCAAATCTTGCCCGGTGATGACCAGCGCAATGACGCCGCCAATGAAGGCCGTCGGCAGCGCGTTGAGGATTTGCAATACGATCCGCACCGACGGAAACAAGATCATCAGCACTAAGAACATGCCGATCACGGAGACTCCCGCCAGGATCAGAATGAGGCGCGTGGCTCGTTGCTGGCTCTCGAACTGACCTCCGTACTCGACAAAGTAACCCTCCGGGAGTTGTACCTGGTTCTGAACCCGCTGCTCGATCTCGGCGACGGCGCTGGCCAAGTCGCGGTCCTGCGTATTGCAACGGATGACGATGCGGCGGCGAGCGTTCTCCCGATTCACGGCGTTAGGACCACTACCTTCTCCGACATCGGCCAGCTCTCGCAATTCGATCTGCCCGCGGCCATTAGGCAGGTCGATCCGCAGCCGGCCCAGGTTCGCGTAGTCGGTGCGATAGCTTTCTTCCAATCGGATCAGCAGGTCAAAACGGCGCTGACCTTCGAGCACTTGCGACACCACTTCGCCTTGCAAGGCCGTTTGAAGGATTTGTGCGACATAGGCCCGCGTCACGCCGTGAAACGCCAGATCGTCCGGGCGCAGGCGAATGTGTAGTTCTTCCGTCTGCCGGATCGGTTCGACGACCGGCGGTGTAAGGCCGTCAACCGATTGGATGCTCGCTCTGACGCGCTCTGCAAGCTGTTGTAACGTGTCGAGGTCGTCACCGTAAATCTTGATCGCGATTTGAGCGTAAACGCCTGAGAGCATGTGGCTGATGAGGTGCGCCAACGGTTGCTCAACCTCGATGGACACGCCCGGCACTTCGTCGCTCAGTTCGCTCAGCAATTGCTCGATCGTCTCTTCGCGGTGCCGGCCCGATTCGGGGTTCATGCTCAAGATGTACTCACCCGTGTTGACCGGGGCCGCGTGTTCGTCCCGCTCGGCCCGGCCGGTGCGGCGGACAAAATTGAGAATCTCGCCGTCGGGGTTCTGTTCAGACTTTTGCATGGCACGGAGTTTCGCGTCGATAGTCGCCGATGTCTCGTTGGATGCATTGAGCGACGAGCCGGGCGGCAGCGTTACGTTGACTTGCACGCTGCCTTCATCAAACTGTGGCAGAAAGTTGCGGCCCAGTTGTGCAAATTGCCAGCCCGCGATTGCGACGCTGATCCACGTTGCCAGCAGTAGCAACCTCGGCCACGCCATACTGAAGCGGATCAATGGACTGGCAGCCCATTTCAATGACCGCAGCAGAGGGCCGTCTTGCTCGCGATGTGTGGCTTTCGACTGCGGCAGAAGATAGTACGAAAGCACCGGCGTCACTGTGAGCGACACCAACAACGAGGCGAGAATCGAAACGATGTAGGCTACGCCGAGCGGTGTAAACAAGCGGCCTTCCACGCCGGAAAGTGCAAAGAGTGGCAGGAATACCAAAATCACGACGGCCGTACCGAATACGATCGCGCTGCGAATTTCCTTGCTGGCCTCGTAAACCACCTCCAAGGCAGGTTTCGGTTCCCCAATCGCGTTGTTCTCCTTCAGACGCCGGAAGATGTTTTCTACGTCGACGATCGCGTCGTCCACTAGCTCGCCCATGGCGACCGCCAATCCGCCGAGCGTCATCACGTTGATCGACAGTTCCGTACCCGTCAGGTGCCCGATCAGGCGGAAGACCAGCGTCGTAATTACCAGCGAAAGCGGAATGGCCGTGAGCGTGATGAAGGTGGTGCGGAAGTTAAGCAGGAACAAGAATAGAATAATGATGACGAGCGTGGCTCCAATCACCAACGCCTCGCCGACATTGAAGATGCCCCGATCGATAAAGTTCTTCAGCCGGAACAATTCCGAGTTGATGATGATGTTCGCTGGCAATGACGCTTCGACTTCGGCGAACGCCGCCGCGACATTGTCCGTTAATGCTCGCGTATCGACATGCGGTTGCTTGACGATCGTAAACACGACGCCAGGCCGGCCGTTGATGCTGCCGTCGCCCCGCTTAAACTCCGGCCCTTCCGTGACTCTGGCAACCTGACTGAGTAAAATCGTTCGTCTCTCGTTGACCCTGACGGGAACTTTCCGCAGGTCTTCCAGGACGACGCGCGAGTCAGGTCCCAGGCGACCCAGAATCCGGATAGGGCGTTCGGTCTCTCCGGTGATGGCGAAGCCGCCACTGGTATTGATGTTGCTTTCCTGCAAGGCTTTCTCAACATCCTGCAGTGTGACGTCGTATTCGAGCAGCGCGGTCGGATCGACGAGGATCTGGTATTGCTTGCGGTCGGCCCCCATTTGAAAGACTTCGGCCACGCCGGTGACTTTAAGAATCCTGGGCCGAATCACCCAATCCGACATCGTCCTCAAGTCCATTTGCCGCTGCTGTTCTGTCCGCAACTCGACTTCGAACTGATCTCCCTCGATACTCAAGGAAGCGCGTGCGCCCCCGTTGGTGCTCGGAGTCGCACTGTGTTCGGGGGGATCAAGCCAGCGAAAGTCTGTGTACGACACTTGCCGCCAGGTATCGTGGCGGCGACGATCATCTGGCTGCCAGATGGTCACTTGCGGCGAATGATCGCCCAGCGTTTCAACCAACTCTGCCAAGTAGTCCGTCTTGTCAATCGCCGTCAGTTCACCGCCATTTGGTCCTTGCTGGCGATAAATGCCTGCGATCACGATTTGGCCCATGATCGAGGAAGGCGGCGTCATTTGAGGGTTGATGCCTTCAGGCAGAACACCCTCAAGTGTCGAGAGCCGTTCCTGAACCGTCTGTCGTGCTGCGCGAATCTCGGTGGTCCAATCAAACTCGATGTAAATGACATTGAGTCCAGCGGTGGTTTGACTGCGCACGTCTTGCACGCCGTTGGCACCCAACAATGCAACTTCGATCGGCAGCGTGACAAGGGTCTCAACCTCCTCGGTGGCCAGACCGGGACACTCCGTGATGATGATCACGCGCGGCCGGTCCAGATCGGGAAAAACGTCGATCGGCATCTGCGTCGCCAAATACGACCCGTAGATCAGCATGGCGAGGCTGACAACCACGACCAGCATGCGATAGCGGAGTGAAAACCGGATGATGGCGTTGAGCACAGACGATTCCTTTCCTTAATGCGCACCGTGGACTGTGCCGTCCGCATGCACGTGGACGTCGGCACGCACGCCGCTAGCCGCTTGCGCTTTCAGGACGCGATTCAACGAAGCAGCCGACCCTTGAGCGAGGTAGAAACCTGGAGCGACGCTGCCGTCGTTGGCCAGCACCACGTTCAGTCGATCCTCGTGCAGCACATGGACCGGGATGCGGTTGAACAGGTCGCCGTTCTGGCGAAAGACATAGGCTTCGGGGCCTTCGCGAACAATTGCTGCCGCCGGCAGTACGATCACGTTTTCGAGTTGTTCAACTGGGACATGCAGGCGAACTCGCTGGCCTGGTCGAAACCGCCACACAACGAACGTCTGTCCACCCTTCTCATACGAGCGGGACTGATTCGTTAGTGGGATGAAAAAATCGAACGTGCGGCTGGCTGAGTCGATCGTATTGGCCAAGTGGCGAATCTGAAATACTTGCTCCAATGGCGGCCAATGTCGGTTGTCATCCTCAGCGAACTCGACCTCGATCGGCCAAGCGTTTTGGGCCGCATGCTCAAGCATCGGCGCTTCCTGCTTGAAGGCGTGTCCTTCGATGTAGAGCGACCGATGATTCGACAACACGGAGAGCAATTGTCCCGCTTGTACCTGCTGGCCCAGATCAACTTTCAATTCCTGGACTTCGTAAACGAGGCCGTCACCGCCCCCGTCATCGATGAAGGCGACTGGTTGTATTTCGCGTTGCCGGCCGACCGCGCTAACCGGCGGAGGCGCGACCACATCGATCGTGGAAACGAACTTGCCTTCCGCAATCTGTTCGATCTGCACCGGTGCCAATCCACGCGTCAACAGGTCCTGCCGGTAGGCTTGGATAAGCCCGTCTTGGCGGCGAATCCGCTGGTCGAGTTCAATAATGCGGTTCCCGGCGATCGTCCCGCTACGGGCAAGCCCCTCAATGCGAGCGCGTTCTTCCTTGATCAGTTGAGTCTCGCGCGTGGCCTTGAATAACTCGGACTGAGTGTTCTGCAGATACTCGCTGAACAGCCGTAGCGTGAACAGAGTCTCGCCGGGTCTTACGGTGTCGCCGGCAAACGCATGGACTTGTGTCACGACGCCGACAGCCGGCGACGTGATACCGCGATCGGACAATCCGGGCCGGTCAACGACAACCCCCGGCACCTGAATCGTTCGCCAGTAGTTTTGCAGTGCTACGGGCTTCGATACCAACTCCAGGTTCTTCCGCGCCTGTGGAGTAAGTTTCAGCACTTTGGCGTCCTCGACAGGAGCTTGGTGCTCCTCATCTTTGGCGGTCACTGCCTGCGGATTCAGCCAGGGCTGCCACCGATCGCGCGTCACCAGTGCCGCGACACCAAATCCAACGGCCGCGACAAGAATCGCTGTGCCGGCAAGTGTTCGTTTTCGACTCATCATCATCTCATCTCCGCAAAATAGATTTGGTCATAGCCGGCCAGCCATGCTCGGCAATCCTCGCTGTGCGGCTGGCTCATAGGCAGGTCCAACAGTTCCCCCGCCCTCCTCCAAGCTGTTCGTAAGCAACAATCCCTCGATTTCCGCAGACGCCGCCCACATGCTGCAGAGTGCCTCGATGTAATTCAGGTTGGCCTGGAAGTAGGTTCGCTGGGCAGTCAGTAGATTCAAGAAGCTCAATTCACCGGCTTCATATCCTTGTCTGGTCAGCTTGAGACTCTCCTCTGCGTCGCGAAGAATGCCTCCGCGGAAGTTGTCCACACGGTTGCGGCTGCTGAGGTAGCGTTCGAATACGGGAGCCAGCCGATGCTGCATCGCCAATTCCATACGTTGAGCGGCCCGCTCGGCCGCAACCAGTTCGCTTTCGGCTTGCCGGATGCCGCCTTGATTCCGATTCAGCACTGGGATCGGAATCGAGACAAGCAAGTTGCCATTCGTGGACCCCGTGGCGTTGTCGCTCTGAATGATGCCTTGCACGTTGACATCTGCAACGGCCTCCGCGCGAGCGCGATCGACCGCCCAGCGAGCACGCTCGACTTGCACGAAGGCTGCCGCGATCTCTGGGCTTTCCGAGAGCAGCCGCTGCAGAGAGTTCTCCCAGGCAAGTTCTGTCGCGGTTTCGTCGACTCGGCCCACCAAGGAGCGCGGCTGCATGTGTGGCGATCCAAGGACGGCAGCGAGCATTCGCCAGGCTGCCAAATGCTGATTGCGGGCCTGCTGTAGGAAGGTCTGTGCCGATTGACTTTCGATGCGTGCCTGAAGCAGATCGCGGCGACTGGCCTCTTTCTTCTCGAAAAGATCTTGCGCCGCTTTTGTCGCTTGATTGCCGATGCGGACCAATTCCTCGGTAAGTTCCAGCCGCCTTTGAGCGCAGAGGACGGCGTAATAACCCATTCGTACATCCGTCAACACTCGACGCCGTTGAACCTCAAACTGCTGCTCGGCGTGGACAATCTCCTGGCTCGCAACCGCTCGGCCAAGACCCAACTTGCCACCTCGAATGAATTCTTGTTCGACGTAGACACCATGCTGTTCGGCTTGCCCACCGCTGCCTAGCTGTTGTCCGGAGTATCCTAGGCGCGGGTTGGGCGGCAGTCCGGCTTGCACCCACCTGCCTCGCGCCGCTCCGACCTTCGCCCCCGCTTCTTCAATGCTCGGATTGTTCTCCATTGCCATCTGTTCCAAGTCACCAAGGCTGAGCGGTCCTGAATCGGCGTCGCCTCCGACAATCGGTTCTGGCACCGGCACGATCTCATGCGGGACTGTCGCTGGCTCGCTGACCGTGTCATCTGGATTCTCCTGGCGATAGGCCGCTTGAACGACCGGCGATGTCTCGACGCTTCGCGCGTGCTCCGCGTCGGCGGGAGCGTTCCACGTGACGCTATGTCGCGGCGCTGCGCACGATGGCAGCAACAGGGCTGCGACAGCCAGGCTTATTCGTCTTGCGGGTGGGGAAAGCACGGTTTATCTCCAGAGTGGCTGCGGAACTGCATCTTGCGCTTGCACAAATAAGCAAAAGGGGGACGCCACGACGAATGGACAGAAGCGCGGCAGGCGGTTGCCGCTCGCGAACAACTGCGCCGGAAATGCTGGCGTCAGGGTCCTTTAGATGCGCAGGACGCCCGAGCGCTCATGGCGCGCAGTATCACACAGAAGAACGGATGGGGCCGTTGGTTGCGCGTGCTTTAGAGAGGGGGTCGACGAAACGACGACGTGCGACCGGATGGGCGATTTTGTTACTGCATGAGTCGAAGCGTCGCCCCCACCGTCTGAGTTCGGCACGTAATCATCGATCACCCGCACGATCACAGGCAGATCGTCGCGATCCGAACGCGAAGGATCGGAGTCGCTATCGTCGGATGTGGGCAGCGTAAGTTCGATCCAAGGCAGTCCGACATGGACATGCGCAGTCGGAGCCTCCGATGCGTGTCCGTGGTGCGCTGCATGGTGGTGGCAGTCACAATGGCAGCCATTCCCATGGGAATCGACCTGTTTCTGTCCGTTCTGCGACCGATGATTGTGTGCAACATCTCCCCCCGCGTGCGCATGCCGGTACGCCGGTGGAGAAATGCTTCCACCGATGACCAAGACTGCAAGCAGCCAGGCAATCCCGCGTTTCAGTCGTTTGGGGTTAATCACACACATGCTCCAACGGCGCGAACCGCTCGCGCGGCTTAGTCGTATCGCTTGTATCGGTTATCCGGATTGCATTCTTTCGCTAATTACGTCTGATCGCACTGCTTTTCTTGTCGGGGTGTCAGTTCCCGTTGACCGTCGGCGTAGAATGTTCGTGGTTTCGAGTCGTGGCAGCATCCAAGTCCGCTGCGAGAAGGTCTGCCGAGGTTGGATAAGAGCGCGTGACGACCACTTCTCCCCGCCGAAACAGCACGTAACTGGGACAAATGTTGGCACCGAGCTGTGCAGCAAGCCCGCGATTGGCGTTATAGTCGACTCGTAGCACCTTGGCCTGGCCCTCGAACTCGCCTGCCAGACGCGCTATCTGCGGGCGCATATCGTCGCAACGGCTGCACCCGAAGTTGACGCCAAATTCGACGAGCACCAACTCATCACTCTGTTGGACTAGCATTTGTAATTCCGCACCGGAAACAACCGGCACCTCGTGGCCGCGCATCTGCTCCTGTTGGACTGAATGGGGCGCGCTGTTGGAAGCATCGCATCCAAGAAGAGTCAAGTGGCATATTGCGATCGCTACGCAGGTGAGCGGCAAGCGGCTAGAAAAGTGGCTGCATACGTTCATTTGTCAATCCGTGTGTGTATGGATTTTGACCTGCCTTTCGCCGGAAGCAGGCGGGCAGAGTTCATGATAAACGCTAGTTCCGACGAAACATGGATGAAGGCCGCGAGCAATGGGTTGAGCATCCCAAACGCAGCCATCCCGACTCCAATGCCGTCGACGATCAAAGTACCGGCAAAATTCTGCCAGATGATGCGGCGGCAGCGATGAGCGACTCTCAAAGTTTCTACGAACTTCAGCAGGTCGTCGCCCAACAGTACGACGTCGGCGCTCTCACGAGCCACGTCGGTGCCCGAACCCATCGCCACGCCCACGTTCGCCTGAGTCAGCGCGGGGGCATCGTTGATTCCGTCGCCGACCATCGCGACCTTTTTGCCCTCGGACAACAAAGCTTTGATTTTGGCAACTTTGTCGTCGGGCAACAGATCGCCGTACACTTCATCCACTCCCAACTGTTCGCCAACATCGTTGGCGATCGTCGCCACGTCACCGGTCAGCAGGATTGTTCTCAGCCCCATGTTCCGCATGGCCGTCACCGCTTCCACGGCTTCCGGTCTTAGCGTGTCTTCAATGTTTAGCGAACCCAATAGACGATTGTTACGGGCAACCAGAACTTCGGACGAATGGTTCGAGCCCGATTCGAACGTCCCAAGTTCAAGATGTTGTTCTTCCAGAAAGGCTCGATTGCCGACGACAATTCGTTCGCCACCCGCTGCGCAGGTAATGCCCTTACCAGGCAGGTAGTGAAATTGCTCCGGCTCAGCGACTGTCAGCGACATCGACGCGGCCTTTTGCAGAATTGCTTTCCCAAGCGGGTGTTCGGATGGCCGCTCCGCAATGGCCGCGGTTTCCACGACGCGCTGGACCGGTACGCCGTTACGTGGCCGCACGTCGGTGACTGTTGGATTGCCCAATGTCAGGGTTCCCGTCTTATCGAGAACAACGACGTCCACCGTGCCGAGAACTTCCAAATAAAGGCCGCCTTTGATGATCGCGCCTTGTCGGGCCGCTCGGCCAATCGCACCTAAAATCGCCAGCGGTGTTCCCGCGGCAATTCCGCACGCACCTGCGACTATGATCACGGAGATCGTGGAACGCGCATCGCGCGTGATGATGAACGTAAGGATCGCACAACCAATGGCGAAATAGACCAAATAGCCGGCCAGCCGGTCAGCGGTCTTCTGGATCGGGGCACGAGACTTTTCCGCACGCTCGACGGCTTCGATGATTTTTCCAAAGGCCGTATCCTTGCCGATTCCTTCCGTGCGAACTTCAATCACGCCAGATTGGTTGATCGTCCCTGCATAGACGGAACTACCGGCGATCTTCTCAACCGGCAGGGACTCGCCAGTAATCGTCGCCTGATCGACAAAAGAATTGCCTGCGACAACGATTCCATCCACCGGAACGCGCGAGCCAGGCTTCACCAGAACGATGTCGTCAATCTGTATTTCCGCCGCGCCGATTTCCTCGGTATCGCCGCCACGCCGAACCACTGCGTTGTGCGGCAGCAAGTCCAACAGGTCCTTGATGGCCCGCCGCCCGCGTCCGACGGTCAGCCCTTCCAGTACCTCGGCAATCAAAACAAACAGGACGATCACCAGCGCCGTGAAGAACTCGCCAATCGCACATGCGGCGACGAGCGCGATGGTCATGGAAAGTTCCATCGTCATGCGGCGGGCGACGATGTTAGATACGGCTTCCTTGAAGATGGGATAACCGCCAATGATGGTGGCGGCCAGAGCGATCACATCGAAAGCCGCGATGTACTTCCAGAGGCCAAACCAACTGGCGAGACAAGCAACCGCTACGAAGCCAATGCGAACCAGATCGACCCACTGGAGCGAATGATCGTGGTCATGATGATGACCGTGTTCATGATCATGGCCGTTGTGGTGATCGTCGTGAAAATGATCTTCGTGATCCTGAGTGCCAGTTTGTTCCGCTGTGATTGTCATGGCTCGATGTCACTTCAGATATCGTCGGACCAGTTCAATGACCTCTTCCGCCGCTTCGTCTTGTTCTGACGAGGTCTGGCCGTCCAACACATGGTGGCGAATGTGGCCTTCGAGGATTTCCGCCATCAGGCTGTTCATTGCTCCTCGGCAAGCCGCCACAGTCAACAGGACGGATGAACACTCATGCTCTTGCTCGATGGCCCGTTCGATTGCCTCAACCTGTCCACGAATACGGCGAATCCTGGCGAGCAGCTTCTTCTTGTCCTTTGACGTGTGGGCCATCGCGTTACGCCTCCGACTAACTGTGCAGACAGCTTGGATAATAGCATACCTGGGTAGGGTATGTCGAGACCGGCCAAGAGACTCCGCTGCAAGGCTGTTCTCTCCCATCGTCTCGGTGTCGTTGGTCTTCGCGTGTCTGATGATCACAAACGCAAGACGCCCCTGGCAGCGAATCTCGCCACCAGGGGCGCTGCAAATCCATTGCGGTGTTACGGCTATCGACCCGTTACGCGCGAAGCTCCGCTGCGGACGAGCCGCAGCACGGCCGCTTCACGGAGCAGCAATAGGCCCGCTTCATGCAGCAGGTTGGCTTGCCGATGACCGAATCGTCGGCCACTGCGATTGCTCCGGCAGTCTCGCCCTCGGCGGATGCCTTGGGGCAGCAGCGTCGGTGCGACGAGCAGCAGTAGGCATGCTTGATGCAGCAACTGGGCCTCGCAACTTCGTCGCTCGTGACTGCGGCTGGTTCAGTGGCGTCAACGTCCGACGTGTTCACGGCCGAAGTCTTCGGGCAGCAGCTTCGTTTGACCGAGCAGCAGTAAGCCCGCTTCATGCAGCAGATCGGCCGGCTGTAGGCGTCGGCTTCCTCAGTCACCGTCGCCACCGTCGTCTCGACTGCCTTGTCCGTGCCGCAGCACGGCCGCTTGATCGAGCAGCAGTAGGCGCGCTTGGCGCAACAGGTCGGTTTGGCAATGGGCGAGTCGCCTGCCGTCATCAGCAGACCGACCATGGCGACCACCACGGTAGCGAATTGGGTAATCATCGTATTGTTCCTTGTGTGTGATTTGAAGTTGAGTAACGCAATCCTGCGACGCACGCTTGCCGCGTGGCGTCACACCACTGGGGCGCATGGGCATTCTCCGAAAGCGCCCACCCGCGCGGATTAACACCGCCACACACAATACAGCGATTGAAAAGAATGTTCGCCTGGCTCAAAGAAGGCATGGGGTATGACGCCCCACGCATTACTCAGGTGCGGTCTTGAAGAAGGCGGAGTAGCCGGCAGCGACAGAGCAAGCACCCGCTTCGCGGGCTTTGCTGTGACCGTTCTGTTTGCCCGCTCCTGGCAGCAGCAGGATTTCGCTAGTTTGGCCGGCGTCTGATGCGGCTGCGTTTCCGGTGTGTGGCAGCAACGGGCGGAGGCTGTCTGATCCTTCCCACGATCGATCGTGGCGCCGCAACAGACGCCAACCGGCATCGCAAGCACGCCTGACAAGCAGACGACCAGGAGTTTTGCACCAAACCCGTTCATTTCAGGCCCTTCTGGCAATTCGCCTGGGAGAAGCGAATGTCCCCCTCCCTTTCTGCCCTTTTAGATGCAGCAACCACACGGTTTCTTCGCAGGGGCCGGCGGTTTCTTCCGTTTGGCCCGAACTTCCGATCGACAGCCGAGTTGCAGCAGCCAGTTGCCTCCCCAAATGCTGGCAGGCGGGCCGCGTCAAACGAAGCGGCAGTACACTACTAGTTCATTGAAGGCTTTGGTAGACTATTGCAGCGTCTGGACCGATCCAGTGCGTTTTTCCGGAGCGACCTGAGATGGAAAAGCTGAGTGAGTACGTGAAAACTGCCGAAGCGGCAGAGTTATTGGGGGTATCTCAAAACACTTTGCGGACCTGGGCCGAGGGCGGCAAAATACCGGTGCGCAGGAACCCAGCGAACGGTTACCGGCTGTTCAAACGGGCAGACCTGGAAGATTTTCTGCGGGTGATAGACGCCTCGTCCGAACGACCGAGAAAAGCAAAGTAGAGCGGATGTATCGCCATGCGGATTTGGGATTATTCCCTGCAACAAGTCTTGGCGAAGCTGGATTGTAACCAGTTCCGCTTCCTGACGAATGCGCCCGCAGAGCCATACGTAGCGATATTGGTCGCTTTGTATCGTGCTCGTCAGGAAGAAATGCAGTTGGAAATCCCTCTTGTCACGCTGTACGAGCGAGTTTTGCCGGTCCTTCAAAAATTCAAGGCAGAAAGCGATTACGACCGTACGGCGCTCCGCTCTCACTTAAACACGCTCGTTGATTGGGGCAATGTATCCATGCGGTTGGAACCACGAAGGATTCGTCGGATTCAGGATCGTGGGTTGGAACGATATTTGGTACGGATGACGGAAACGACCAGTGCAATTCTTAGTCAACTTGAATCGCACGTCGATAGCATTAGTGAAGATCGAACTGCGTCGGCGCGATTCAGCTTGCAGGACGTCGATGACTTCCTCGCGAAGATTGTTGACGTCTTGGGAATCGGGGACGAAGCCGACCACGATGATCTATGCCGGGTGGGCCGACAACTCGCTCATGCTCGCATGGCCGTCGAGGAGGCTGGCGAGGAACTCTTGCGACTAGATCTGTGGCTCAGCGAAATGGCGATTCAAATCCCAGATCGAGACCGGCTGACTGAGTTGCTCACACAGTTGCAAACATACTTCGAACGATACTTGCAGGAAATCGACCAACTCCGCGAACGCTCGCACGTGAAACTGATCCAACTTGTGAAAGAAGGCGCCGCCGAGTTTTTCGACCGCGTGCGGGACGCGATGGAGTTGGAGTATGCCAATGATCCGACGCGACAGGGCCTGATGAGGCCGCCTGAACCCATACAGATCATTCGTGCCGTTCAAGAGTTTCTTGAGCCAGAGGGAATTCTCGACGCTCGGCGAAAAGCAGTTCACGAGCGGTTGGCGGATGTTACTGGGCACCTAAAGCGCTACTTGACGGAATTGGTGCGTCGCTCCCAGTTGGTTGCGGGACTGCGCGAACTTTCGGACAGGCTGCTGCGGACGGACAACACGGCTATTCAGAATGGACGTCTCGAAACTCTGTTCTTGGACCTTTGGCAACCTGCCCACGCTGTACTAGACGAGAACCGCGGCAAGCCCACCGAAACAGTCGAGCCGCCACGGCCACCAAGATCCTACACGAGCGCAGGTCACAGATTCATGGGTGCATCGATTCGGCCATCGGCAAACGGCCGTGCGACGTCGAAGCGGCCTGCGCTGATCAAGCAAATGCAGGACCTAAACGAGTTCGTACAGTCGGTGATTTTGCGCGGGAATCCAGAGGCGTTCGTTTCCGAGGCCGAACTGCGGGACTGGTCGCAAGTGAAGATGCTTTTCGCGGCGATTCGCTTTGCGCGTTTGGATGGGTCGCATCTGCGAAAACGATACCTCCGTTATCGAATCGCGTTCCCGACCGTTTCAAAGGTTGTGACGCTTCCAACAAGGAATGACGTGGGAAACTTGACGCTTCCGCAAATGGTATTCAGCCAGGACTCATAGCATGGATTATGAAACTGATGTTGAAACGACCGCTCAGGAGGCATTCAAGTCCCTGTTTGGAAAGATCGGGGCGGATCGGGCACGCCGTGTTGTCAACGTGTTGATGGAGTCGCCGTTTTTCTACCGTGACGACGACATCGACCTGTTTGGTATTCTCAAACGACGACGTAGTGTTTTTCGAGAGTTTTTTGAAGCGTTCTTCGGATGGGAGCTTTACGTCGATGACTATATTGCAAGGCTAATCAAGCCGAAGGTTTTCAATACGGAGTTAAGGCCGACACAACGTCACGTGTTTCGCTTGTCCGGCCGCCAGGAATACGTATTGTTCGTGCTGCTGTTGGAGTTTCATCAACGGCAAGCAGACGAGCAGAACTTGGACCTTGACGCATGCGACGAGGTTCGCTTCGTGTTAGCGGACTTCATTGACTTCGTTTTTAAGCGCTTTCAAGAGCAACTCGGTGAAGACGCGCCGTCAGAGGAGAAAATCCTGGATGGCTGTCGGTCATTATTCAAGACGCTTGAAAAATACCGATTCATCGCAGAACGCGAGCGAATCGGAGTCGCAGCAGACACTGGCATCAAAGCTGGCTTCACCAAGGAAGGAAAGAGCGATGTGCTGTACGCCCTCTTGCCAGGTTTGCGCTGTTACCGTGCCGAGGCATTAAGCAAAGTTGACATGCTCGGCGGCCACGTTGCTGACGAGAGCGAAAACCCAGAGGATGGCTCGCAAATCGGCCAACTCGTTGAGTCAGACGCTGACAACACCCATCAGGAAGAAATGATGTCTCCAGTATCGCCAGAGGAGACCGAGGCATGATGAATCGGTTGCGGCTGAAGGCACTCCGGCTTGTAGGTTTCCATAACTACAACGACGAATTGATAGAAGTTCACGGTGATTTGTTCGTCATCGGAATCAATGAATCGGGCAAGACGACGATCATTGATGCGCTTCATTTGATTCTTTCCGGAGGTCAGAGCTTTGACTTTAACGCGGCAGCCAAAACTGCTGGGCGACGCGACGAAGGACGATCATTGCAGGGGATCATTCTTCGCGCCGATTTGGCGGGCAATCCACACCCTGATCGCAAGGGCGGAAGCATTGCGTACGCTGTGGCGGAGTTTGAACAGGACATCGGCAAGGCGCCTTTGACGCTCGTATTTGGCGCATCCGCAGTGGACATGAATGCGCGAGCCCGCAAATGGGGAGTCGTGACGAGCAATCGAGCGGCCGATCTGCCGCTGGTAAAGAAGAACGATAACGGCAGTTTCCGAATCGCCAGCCGTGACGAATTGGCGGAATCGCTGGACGATCCAATTCTAACGGACATGAGCAAGTATCGAACGGTCGTCGCCGATCGGCTGTTCCAAACGCGTGAGGATTTCGATCTCGTCACAGATCTTTGGCGAAAGGCTAAGAGCTATCGTGAACTTTCAAAGGCTGCTCGCGGCTTCGACGAGGTATTTCGTCAAGTGCTGCCGGCGCCAGACCCTGATCCGTTTGACAAAGTTGCCAAAGGATTTCGCGACATCGCGGAAATTGAGCAAAAGCTAACTGACCTCAGTGATGACGTGAAAGCACTCCACCAACTCTGCGAGATACGCGATCAGGCGCGCGATGCTTGCGAGACATTGCGTCGTTACCGTTACGTCGAGGCGAAGTGGTACGCAGACGAGTTGGCGACGACGTTGCAGAAGAAGCGAGATCAACTTCAACAATGTTCAGAACAGATTGAAGAGTTCTCTCGCGAACTTTCGCAGTTGGAAGCCGAGTCACAAACGCTCGATGAACAGATCGCGACCCTGCATGCCAGCGAGAGCTACCAAACTGCAACACAACTTGAAGAACTCGAAACTCGGTTCAAGGGCGTTGAGGGGAGAATCACAACCTTGACCGATCGGCGGACGGAAGCCACGAACAAACTTGCCAAGCAGATGAGGGCTCGCGACAAGTGCATCGAAACAGTGACCGCCACGCTGTCCAACGCGGCTCGCCGATTCGATGAATTGGGCGAATCGCTACTGGACATATCTGTAGAAACTGTTGAGCAATTACTCGCCACGCAACGTTTGCTGCCAAGAACAGTAGACGACGAATTGCCGGTCGACTCGATCCGTACAGCCGTTGCGGAGACGAAAAAATTGGCTACCCGCATCGTCAGCAACATGAGTGACGAAATCCACCGCCTTGAGGATCGACAAACGGAGCTTCAGACGCAACGCAATGCATACGATGAGGATTTGCAACGTCTTCGGCGATTCGACGACGTTGTGCCGGCCATTGGCGGACTTGACGAATCGCTTGATGCGCTCAAGCAGCGCGGGATTAGACCGCGGTTGTTGTATCAAGAGCTTGAGTTTGCCCCCGGTGTGTCGGAGGAAGTGAAAGCCGTCGTAGAGGCAGCCCTCGGCGTCGAGCGCCTTGCGACGCTCGTGACGTCGCCGAACGACTCCGCGGTAGCTTGTGAGATTGTAATGAGCGTTGGCCAGGGTATCCGTCTGCTTGACGCCACCGCTGTAGCGCGCCCAGGTGTGGCTCAGCCCAAAGAAGGCACGAGTCTGCTCAAGTTGCTGCACATTGGCAACGAGCGCGTTCTTGCACATTTGCAAGCGACTGTTGGCACGCTCGCGTTGTTGGCTCAGGCCGCGCCCGATGGTGCGGATCAGCACTGGTTTGTCATTGATGGGGCCGGCGGTGAGCGCGGTGCGCGTTGGCGGTTGGAACTCAGCACGCCACGATGGATCGGTCAGGAGACGCGACAACGGATTCGAGAGCAAGAGATCGCGCGATTGCGGGCGTCCATCGAACAAATTGACAGTGAGGCGTCGAGCGTGGCCGGCGATCTGGCCCACTGTCGTACAGTGCGTGACGCTCTCAGTGAGCTTCCCGTCCAGATCGACGACCTTGACTTGCCTGGCAGCGTCGAGCGCGCTTGGGACAGTCTCGATCAAGTCAAGGTGAACATCCATGAGGTTGAGTTGCAGGTTTCGCAAATTGATACCGATCTCGCGAAAGAACGGTTTGAGCAAGAACATCTTGCGATAACTATCTCCGACCTAAGGGCGCAACTAACAGGCGTTGATATTGGAGCGATCAAGGCGAGGCTCGATGACCTGAACGGTAAATCGAAGCAAACGATTTCTTCGATCGAACGATGTAGGATACGACGCAACGACACAACAGAGCGAGTTAAGACGCTTTCCGGTGAAATAATTGAAGGCGAAAGTGAACTTGGCGAAGCTCAAGTGCTGGTAACAGATGCTCGCGACGAACTGAGGGCTGTATTACCTGCTGGCACAGACAACGTCGACCACTATGTATTCAATATCAAACGTGCTTCGCGGATAAAGGATCTGCCATCGCGAATCAGCGATGCTGTCGCTAGGCAAGCAAGCACAGCCGAGCGGCTGAGAGGGAGCGATGGTGTATTGAGTGACCGCTTCGCAAGCCGTTATCGGTTCCGCGTGGAAGATACCACTGGCTGGATTGATGTGCGAGACTTCCGCGATCAATCGCTTGACGAGATCCTGCAAGAGCGCGACGAAACGGAAAAGCATTGGCGTGAGACACTCAAGAAAAAGAATGTTGAGCTGGTCGAGCAGATATTGGCCCACAGCCTAACCGAACAACTACGATCGAATGTTCGCACGCTCCAGCAAACCAAAGATGGTCTAAACCGCGTCTTGGAGAACCTTACGTTTGGCCACTCGCGGTTTCAGTTGAAGACGAAAGTAACGCCGGAGCACGCCTCTTTTGTGCAACTGATTCAGCGGCAGTCGTTGTTGGATGCGGAACAGCGCAGGGAACTGCGCGAGCACCTTGAGAACCGCCGCGACCAACTTACGGGCGAAGGTGAGATTCCACCGTTCTTGGATTATCGCAATTGGTACACGTATCAGTTTCAACTTCAGCATACTGAGAAGGAGGATGTGACATCGTTGGGATCGGACGAGCTTGTTCGCGGTTCCGGCGGCGCACAAGGCACGCACCATTATCTCCTGCTATTCGCGCTGGCAAGGTTTCTGTTCGATCGCTCTGGCACGAAGATCCGGCTGCTTATGATGGACGAGGCGCTTCACGGTTACGGGTTGGATATGCAACGTAAGGAGCTACTGCTGCGGTGTGCCAAGCAACTCGATCTCGACCTCGTGATTGCATCACCGGACTTGGATGGCACGATTCTCGAAGATGCCGCCGATAGCACGACCGTGATGGTGGAGAAAGATGAGCACGATGGTGTTGTGTTAATTCCGCTGATTTGGAAGAAACGCGAGCCTCAGCGTGAGTTGTTCGCAGAACCGCGGCCGGAGCCCGTGATCGGACATGAGACGAAGGAATGACCAGTCCGAGCGATATTTCGACGGCGATAAGGCGATGGCTGAAGGAGACTCCGGGTGCTGGGGACGCCGCCGACATAATCCTGCGCAAGGCAGAATCGAAGGGTATTGTGCCGGCGCAGATTACGTGTCCTGTAGCCCAACACGCCGCGCTTGTTACGTTCTTCTCCGACACGTACGTTCGTCGGGGCACCGACCCTAGCAAATGCAAACTCCTTTTCTTTCGGTGGGAAACAGAGGTGCTCGGCGCCGAGGCGATCTTCTTGCCAGCGTTGGCGGGGGCGCGTGGGCGAAAGTTGCGAAACCGCCAACAGGAAAAGCAGGATCGAGCCGAGCGTATCAAGGGCGAACTGACACCCTACGTGCCTGAGAACGGCTTGCCCGGCCTTGTTGCCAAACGAGAGTTGAAACTCCTCGATCAGCGGAAAGGACGGTTTTGGCATCGAAGCGAGAAGTGGCAGCTCGATCAGATTGGACCGCAAATTCGACGTTACATCTCGCTCCTTCAATTCGTTGAAGACCTTAGGTGCGAACCCACGCGAATGGAACGCGTCGTTCACGCATCCCGACATGTTGCCGGAGACACACATTGGTTTCGACCAGGCAATCAGGTGTGGCGTGACCTGGCCGACGATGAACTACAATTCAACCCTTTGCCCCAAGAACTGAGCGAATCACTAACCGACAAAGAACGGGCTGCTCGGGCGCTTTGCCTGGTTGGCTTGGTTGAAAATTTGACTTCGGTCACCGTGCTCGCATTCGGACGGTTTGCGTTATTGCGGCAAGGAACTCGGTGGAATTGGGCGACCGAAGCAGCCTCGCAGCATTTACCCGTTTGGCTGTCGGCGCAGCATTTGTTAAACGCGCGTGTGCGTCCCCAAACGTGTGTCCAATGTGTGATTAGCGTTGAGAACGAAACTTCCTTTCTCGACATGATTGAATTGCATCACGACGACGCAGAGATGATCTTAGTGTACACGGAAGGCCACGCAAATCGCGCTGTCGTGGCCCTCTTACGCCTGCTAGCGCAAGCCTCCCCCGACGCAACGTTTCGTCATCAGGGTGACCTTGATCTATTCGGAGTACGAATCCTTGCCTCCCTTATCGAGAGAACTGGACTGGATATCGAGCCGATGTACATGGACGTTGAAACGCATGAGCGTTTTGAACAATGTGCCATTCCCCTCTCTGATGCGGAACAAGAGGACATTGAACTCGCGATCTCAGACCATGGCCTTCCATGCTACGAGTTGTTGCGGCGTATCACCGAAACATCTTTGCGAATCGAGCAGGAAACTATTACCGCTGATGTATTGCGTGGAAACACATGAGCAACTCGTCCGAGTGGAAGTCAACTGTATGGAATGGACCAACGATACTTGCAAAGGCGAGTTGCTAGCTATCCGGCCAGCCGAGACCGGCGAAGCCGCAGGGCGTTGCCGACGACCGATACCGAGCTAAAGCTCATGGCCGCCGCGGCAATCATGGGATTGAGCAAGGCTCCCATGCCGAACAACGGAACCAGCACGCCGGCGGCGACTGGCACGCCCAGGGCGTTGTAGATGAAGGCAAAGAACAGGTTCTGGCGGATGTTCCGCATCGTGCGGCGGCTCAGACGGACCGCTTTGACAATCCCGCGCAGGTCGCCTTTGACCAGCGTCACGCCGGCGCTCTCGATCGCCACGTCCGTGCCTGTTCCCATCGCAATGCCGACATCCGCCTCGGCCAAAGCGGGGGCGTCGTTGATGCCGTCGCCGGCCATGGCCACTTTGCGGCCTTCCGACTTCAGAGCCCTGACTCGCTGGTTCTTGTCCTGTGGACTGACTCCGGCTTCGACTTCGTCAATGCCGAGCTTCTCGGCGACGGCTTGTGCCGTCCGCTCATTGTCGCCGGTCAACATAATGATCTTCAGACCCAACTTGTGCAGCTCCCGCACGGCATCGGGCGTGGACTGTTTGATCGGATCGGAAACCGCCAGCAGGCCGGCAAACAGGCCATCCACTGCGACGAACATCACCGTGCGGCCCTCGCGTTGCAGTTTCTCCGCACGATCGTCGAGAGCTTCGACATCCTCCACGCCCTGCTCTCGGAGAAACGCCGGTTTGCCAATCAGCACGGCCGTTCGTTCGATCTTGCCCAATACTCCGCCGCCTGTGATCGACTCGAAGTCGTCGACCGTGGCCAGCTTGATCTCGCGCTCTTTCGCGGCTTCCACAATCGCTCGGCCAAGGGGATGTTCGCTGTTCTGCTCAACCGAAGCGGCCAGGCGTAGAAGTTCGTCTTCCATGTCGGCGTCGACCGCAATGCACTCGGTCAGCCGCGGCCGACCTTCGGTGAGTGTGCCCGTTTTATCGACGACGATCGTGTCGACCTGCTCCATGATCTCCAAAACTTCGGCGTCTTTGATCAGCACGCCGTCTTTGGCGCCGCGACCGACACCGACCATGATCGACATCGGCGTCGCCAGTCCCAGCGCGCAGGGACAGGCGATGATCAGCACGGCCACGGCATTGACCAACGCGAAGGCAAGTCGCGGTTCTACGGGCGACAGCCAGGCCCAGGCAATGAAGGTGACCACGGCAATCAGCACGACGGCCGGCACGAACCAGCCTGCCACGATGTCGGCGACCCGCTGGATCGGCGCGCGGCTTCGCTGGGCGTCGGCCACCATCTGTACGATTTGCGACAGGACGGTGTCCTCTCCCACGCGGCTGGCCCGCATTTGAAATGAGCCTGTCTGGTTCACCGTCCCGCCGATCACCCCATCGCCCGTCTGCTTCGAGACCGGAATCGGTTCGCCGGTGAGCATTGACTCATCGACCGTGCTCTTGCCGGAAACGATCTCCCCATCGACGGGCACCTTCTCGCCAGGAACCACCTTGAGGATGTCGCCCTCGCTAACCTCTTCCAATGGGACTTCCCGTTCCTGCCCATCACGAATGACGCGAGCCGTGGGCGGGGCCAGCGACAAAAGTTCGCGGATCGCGCTGCCGGTGCGGCGGCGGGCGCGCAGTTCCAAGACCTGCCCCAACAAAACCAGCGCGATGATCGTCGCCGCGGCCTCGAAGTAAACCGCCACATGCCCGTCTTCCTTGAAGGAATCGGGGATCATACCTGGCAGCAGCATTGCGAACGCGCTATAGAAATAGGCGGCCCCGACACCCAGCGCGATCAGCGTGAACATGTTCAAGTTCCACGTAATCACCGACCGCCAACCACGCTCGAAGAACGGCCAGCCGGACCACAGCACAACCGGCGTACTGAGCGCCAGTTGAACCCAACGCGAAACGGCCGGCGACAATCCAAGCGTCAGACCGAACATCGGCGCCATCGCCAATATGAGCACCGGCAAACCCAGGGCAACGGCCACCCAAAACCGCCAAGTCATGCTCCGCAGTTCCGAGTCGTCCTCTTCCTCACCCGCGGCGACGTACTTCGGCTCCAAATCCATGCCGCATTTCGGACACGCTCCTGGCTCGTCCTGCTCGATCTCAGGATGCATGGGGCAGGTGTAGATTGTCCGCGTCTCGCGCTTTGCTGGCTTCTCCTCGGACGCGGACTCTGTCTTCGGACCCTCGCCTCTGGACCCTGGGCTCTCCAGGAACTTCTGACGGCAATGGTTGCTGCAAAAATAGAACGTCGTCCCGTCCCGCTGTGCGGTCAGATCGGTCGTTTCATCAACTTCCATTCCGCAGACTGGATCAGTGGCCAC
>ERZ869936.415-NODE-415-length-41640-cov-6.177035_pt1 | contig 41640 bp, 35 predicted proteins | sample MGYA00520876_ERZ869936 | MGnify/ENA primary metagenome ERZ869936 (study PRJEB32218, sample SAMN09650985) | biofilter metagenome | isolation source: enrty point of leading RO module | place: Saudi Arabia: Thuwal, RO plant located on Red Sea | collected 2016-02-17 ... | reverse complement strand
CGTCTTCCGCCGCGCGGATCGGCAGGCCGCGGTGGTCGGCGATCGACTCCATGCGGGCCTTCGGCCGGGGTTCGATGCGGTAGAGCGTGTCGTTGCTGCTGTTCTTCGACTGGAAAAGGATCGCCTCGCCGTCGTTGGTCCACATCACCCGCTCGGGCTCGATGCCGCGGGTGTCGAGCCGGACGACCCGGTCGCTGAGTCCGTCGAAGTCGATCTTCATCGCGGGGTCGTCGGGCTCGTTGTCGGGAACCGGCGCCTCACGCCGGGGTTGGTCGGCCAGCTCCGACGGTTCCTCGTCGTCGTCGGCCTCCGGGGCGCTGTCGCGCTCCTCCTGCTGGTAGAGCGGATCGTCGCGCATGATCGCCTCGGCCTCGAGTTCGCGGCGGTCGCGGCTGCTGCGGACCGCCTCCTCGAGCGTCAGGTCGACGTAAAAGAGCCCCATCTCGTTGTTCAGCCGGCGCCCGGTGAAGGCGATGCGGGTGCCGTCCGGCGACCATCGCGGCGAGCCCTCGAAATCCGGGTGCCGGGAGATGTTGAAGGGTTTGCCCTCGCCGTTACTACGGATGACGTAGATGTCGCGGTTGAAATTCTGGTCCTGGGCGGAGAAGACGATCCATTCTCCATCGGGGGACCAGTCGTAGGTCGGTCCGTTCCACGAGCGGAAGATGACCTTCGGGTCGGAGCCGTCGATGTTGGCGACGGTCAGGTTCCCGGAGCCGGCGATCCAGGCGAGACGGGTGCCGTCGGGGCTGATCGAGAAGCGTCCCTTCGGTTCGGGGCCGTGGCTGACCTGCTCGCGGTGGAACGACTCGGCACGCCACCAGAATTCCTCGGGATCCTTCCGCGACATGCGCCAGATGTTGCATTCGAGGCCGTCGTCGTAGGTGAAGTAGAGATACTCGCCGTCCGGCGAGAAGAGCGGATCGTCCTCGCGGCCGTCGGTGCGCGTGATGCGGTTGGGTTCCTTGAGAACGGTGTCCATGGCCCACAGCTCGCCCTCGGCGCGGAAGACGATCTCGAGTCCGCTGGGGGAGAAGTCGGCGTCCACCGTGCCGTCGATCTCCCGGACCTCGCTGGAGTTGTCGGCGAGGTCCTCCGCCTGCCAGATGTCGAGCTTCTCGGGCTTGCCGTCCTTTTCCGGGTGGAAGCGCCAAAGGTCGAAACCGCGGCGGAAGACCATCGTCGAACCGTCGGCCGAGAGCGAGGGAAGCATCACTCCGTCGCCGGAGAAGCGGGTCAACTGGCGGTCCACCGAGCCGTCGAGCGAGCGGCTCCAGAGGTTGAAGCAGCCGTCGCGCTCGGACACGTAGTAGAACCCCTTCGAATCCCGCCACGGCATCGGCGTGCGGGCTTCCGTCAGCTCCTTGACCAGCGGCGTGAAGGTTCCTGCCGCCGGATCGTGGCTCCAGATCGCGCTGGCCCGCGGACCCTGGTAACCCTTTCGGTAAAGGGCCTCGCCTTCGCGGCAGAAGAGCAGCAGCGAGCCGTCCGGCATCCATGCCGATGACTTGGCGGTGGCGTCGAAGACGTAGCGCTCGGGCGCTTCGCGGGTGAGGTCGATCTCGATCAGCCGGGTGGGCCGGAACCCGGGTTCGTCGCGCTCGCCGCGCAGGATCGCGGTCCGCCCGTCCGGCGCGAGGCATTCGAGGACGCCTCCCTGCGAATGAAAGCTGTGCTGGGTGGCGGGACCGCCCTCGGCCGGCATCGAGAAAAGCTGGAGTGCGCCGGTGCGGGTGGAGCAGAAATAGATCTTCTCGCCGTCGCGCGAGAAGAGCGGGTAGCTGTCGCGTGCCGGGTGGGCGGTCACCCGGGTCGCCCGGCCGCCGGTGGTGGATGCGGACCAGAGGTCGTCGCGCCATTCGAAGACGACCCGCGAACCGTCGGGCGACACCGCGGGCCAACTGGTCATCTGGATGCGGCCGGCGCCATCCGGAGGCGTCGGTACGTCACCGGCGAGGACCGGAGCGAGCGTGAGAAGATGGAAGACGAGACCGGGTCGCATGCAGGCGGCTCAGACTACGGGAACAGCGATGCGGAGTTATCGCAGGTATTTAGGAAAACTAAAGGAAAATTGGCCTTCGTTGGAAGCCGCCTGAAGTCTCCGGTCGAGGTCGTCCTCCTCGTCGGAAAAGGGTCGGGTCGTCAGGCCGAGACGAGTTGTTCCTTCAGCATCGCGACGCCGTAGTCGCGGTTGAGGCGCGCGATGTGATCGACGCTGATCTCCTTCGGACAGGCGGCCTCGCACTCGTACTGGTTGGTGCAGCCGCCGAAGCCTTCCTCGTCCATCTGGCGGACCATCGCCAGGGCTCGACGTTCGCGTTCCGGCTGGCCCTGCGGGAGGTGGCTGAGGTGCGAGGCCTTGGCCGCGACGAAGAGCATCGCCGAGGCGTTCTTGCAGGCCGCCACGCACGCGCCGCAGCCGATGCAGGCGGCGGCGGAAAAGGATGAGTCGGCGGCGGCCTTGTCGATCGGCACCGCGTGCGCGTCGGGCGCGGCGCCGGTGCGGACGGAAATGAATCCGCCGGCCTGCTGGATCCGGTCGAACGAGGTGCGGTCGGTCACCAGGTCCTTGATGACCGGGAAGGCCTTCGAGCGGAACGGCTCGATCCAGATGGTGTCGCCGTCGCGGAACTTCCGCATGTGGAGCTGGCAGGTGGTGATCCCGCGATCCTTGCCGTGGGGGATGCCGTTGATGGTGAGCGAGCAGGTGCCGCAGATGCCCTCGCGGCAGTCGTGGTCGAAGTGGATCGGCTCGGTACCCTTGTCGATGAGTCGCTCGTTGACGATGTCGAGCATCTCGAGGAACGAGGCCTCCTCGGGGATCTCGCTGGCTTCGTAGGTCTCGATTCGGCCGCGGTCGTTGGGCCCGCTCTGGCGCCAGACTTTCAGGGTGAGGTTCAGCTTCGCCATGGTTCCGGAATTTCGCTGCGGCCAATCTATGGGCGTGCCCGTGTCGCGCTAGCAAAAATCGACCGGGATCGCCGCATGGATTTGCGGGAGCGGCCCGGTTCCTATCGCGCGGCCTCCAGCATGAACTCGCAGCACGCGGCGTAGGTGTTGTCGGCGTCGGCGGCGAGCACGCGTCCGTGTCCGGCGCCGGGGATGATCCGGAGCGCCTTGGCGGTCCCGGGCAGGGCGGCGTGGAGACGCCGGGCGTGATCGAGGGGGATGTAGCGGTCGCCGTCGCCGTGGATGAGCAGCACGGGCCGGTCGAGCGAGCGGATCGCGTCGGCCGGCCGGATCGCCGATGGCAGAAAGCCTGCGCGGAGGAAGGTGAAGGCTTCGACCGAGGCGGCGACCAGCGGAGCGGCCGGACGAAGAACCGGATGGAGCTGGCGGGCCGAGTCGGTGACGATCTCCCCGAGGGAGGCGAAGGCGGCGGCGCTGATCACCCCGTCCCAGAGACCGGGATCGCGGGCCGCGGCCTGGAGGGCGACGGCCCCGCCCTGGGAGACCCCGAAGAGGAAGAAGGGATGGCCGTCATCGACGCTCGCGCGGATCTCGGCGAGCAGGCCGGCCTCCCGGTGTCCGAAGGTCGCGAAACGGCTCGGGTGGTCGCCGTGCCCCGGCAGGTCGATGAGGATGCAGCGGAACCCGGCGGCGCAGAACCGCTCGCAGATGGGCAGATGATCTTCCTTCCGCCCCTGGTGACCGTGAAGGAGGACCACGGTTCCCACGGCGCTGCGCCAGGGCGGGGCGTGGGCGAGGCGGCGCCGAAGCTCGCGCGACTTGGTCGCGGTTCCGGGTCGGGATGAGGCGCGGACGATCAGTGCCGGGGTGTCGCCGGGAGCGGTCCATGCTTCCACCGCAAGGCCGAAGCGATCGGGATCGGAGAGGATCTCGCGGTGGTAGTCCTGCAGTGCCCGCCGGGGCGGGGAAAGCAGGTGGGACGAGCCGACCCAGCCGAATCCGCCGAGGGCGAGCAGGAGCAGGATGACGAGGCCCTGGAACAATCGCCGGGGCCAGCGGCGGCGCGGTTTCATGGGCCGACGGTGGACCGGGTGCGTGAAGCGATCATGAACGGCAGTGGAAGAGTTCGGGAGATCGGGGTTTGCCAGCGGCGCGGGGAGGGGGTAGGGGACGGGCATGTCGATGCTCGCCGATGACTCCCCCGTGATGACCAAGACCCGCGAACTGTGCGCCGCGATCGCGGGCGACGACCGCTTCGCCGGGTTGCAGAAGCAGGTCGAGCAGTTCCTCGACGACGATGCCGCGAAGCTGATGTACCAGAGCGTGCACGAGCGTGGCAGCGAGCTTCAGCAGAAGCAGCATGCCGGTGTGGAGCTGGGGGCGGGTGAAATCCGCGAGTTCGAGAGCGCGCGCGAGGAGTTGCTGGCGAATCCGGTGGCGAAAAGCTTCCTCGACGCCCAGGGCGAGCTGGAAACCCTGCAGCGGGCGATCGGCAAGTATGTGGGCCTCACCCTCGAGCTGGGCCGCGTGCCCTCGGCCGACGATTTCGCCGAATCCGAGAACGGTTGCTGCGGCGGCGGTGGCTGCGGCTGCCTCTGAGCCCCGAGCAACCTGTCCGGCGGGCCAATGGCGTACTTAGTTCCTCCTTCAGGAGGTCTTCCGCATCGGTCCGGCCCTCCGCTTCGACCAGTGTTTTCGGCGGCGCCATCGGTGGTTGACTTGAAGGGAACAGACGCCGCGCAAGACCCCCTGAAAGGGGGGCACTACCTACTGGGCGGAACGGCTTCAATCGATGGGTCGGGGATCCGCTTCGAGGCCGTGGCGGGTGTGGGTCAGGAGGTAGGTTTCCCGCCGCAGGTTCTCGGTTTCATCCTCGTATTCGACGAATGCGTGGAGGCTGCCGTGGCGGTTCTCGATCTTCAGCAGGCGGAAGACGGGGTGGCTGCGCAGGCGGAAGAAGACGTGCAGCGGCACGTCGGGATGCAGGGCGTTCCACAGGTAGCGCGCCGGCTCGAAGTCCGGCATTCGGGAGAGGGCGGCGAGGACGTGGCGGATGCGCCAGATGCCGTGGCGGTTGGCGAGGCGGATGGCGGCGCGCTTGGCCAGCATGCCCTCCCACCACGTCGCGTGGGGGTTCCCGTGGGCCTCGACGATCTCCTCTACCAGTCCGCGCGCGTGCCACGCGAGGGCCGCATGGAGCTGCTCGCGGGTGATCCGTCCGGCGTCGAACTCGTCGAAGAGCTGCGGAGGTGTCGGCTCGACCGGCATGCCACCCAAGACAAGCGCGGGCGACCGGGATTGCACGGGAAAAGCGCGTGAGTCACGGTGAGGTCGTGAACGAGATCGACCGCGAGGATTTCCGCAACCTGCTCGAGGAGATCGGGCGCACGCGGATGCCCTTCGGCAAATACGGTCGCAAGGAGCATCCGCCGCACGGCTTCCCGATCCACGACCTGCCGGTGGAATACCTCGCGTGGTTCAAGGAGCGCGGCTTTCCCAAGGGCAGGCTCGGTGAGTTGATGGAGTGGGTGTGGGAGCTGAAGTCCAACGGCCTCGACAAGGTCTTCGACCCGATCCGCGCGGCGAATGGGGGCAGGGCACGGGCCAAGCCGAAGCGGAAGACGGAGTGGGATTTCGAGTAGGAGTGGCGCTTTCCAAGCGCCATGACGGGGCGGGGCGACCTCCCGGTCGCGGGGCCGGGCGGGCCTCACCTCCGGGTCGTGGGCGAAACGGCGGTTGCGCTTCATGGGAAGCGGCAGGAATGCCGCCGTGCCCTTTCATGGCGCTTCGGAAAGCGCCACTCCTATTCCTCGATCCTTCTCCGTCTACCCATGGCAGCGCTCATTGCCAGCACCACCAGGCAAGACAGACTGGGCTCGGGAACTGGTGTGGTCTCGATGAAGATTCTCGGATCTCTCGTGCCTGCGGATCCCGGGGACTCACCCACCGAGAACCGGAGCTCCAGCGGGTAGGGCGTGATCGGAACGAGTTCGAAGCGAAGGCCGATGAATGATTCACCCCGTGAGGCCAGATCCGCAACAAAACTTGTGATATCAACGGACGACAAATCGGGAAGATTGGGGCTGGTCACATACCAGGATGCGCGAAACGGACCCGCGACAGGACTGCCGGATGTACGGTCACCGATCATGGCGACGCCATCGGCCGCGTATCCGTGGATGTAGAGTTCCGTGACGGCGTTGCTTGTGAACGGCCGGGCGGCACCCGTGAGCGAGATGTCGAGGATCGCCGAAGTGACGGTTTGTCCCGTGAGATCCGGAAGATGGAACTCGAGAACGCCTTGCTTGGTGACCGGATACTGTGGCCCTGCATTGACGGCCATCGTCAGTTCGACGGGAGTGACGACATCCGTGATCTCCGCTTTTACGCTTGGTGTGATCACAACAGCGGCGTTTGCGACGCTGCACAGCATGGCCAGAGTCGTGAGCAGGCGTTTCATCGAATGGCGGGATCAAGTGAGGACATGGTGAAACCCACTGCTTTGTCGATCTTCCGGAATTTCTTCGAAGCAGAGATCGCAGACTCAACGTCGTGTGTGTCGCGATTCAACTCATGTCCAGCTTGTTGGCGATCCAGACGATGGCCGCGAGAAGGGCCATGACCACCAGGGTGACGAATCCGAATCCGATCGTGAAATGCCCGACCAGCACCAGCGTTCCGATCCCGAGAATCGACAGCGGCAGCTTCCGGTTGTGGTTCACCAGGCTGATGACCACGCCGGCAAGCCAGGCACCGATGACGACAAAGAACATGATCTTGAAAAGGATGCTTCGCTGCGGGATCTAGCAGGCGGCAGACAGGGGGTCAATCCGCCGGACCGGCTTCCGAGACCATGGAAGCGCGATCGCCGCCTCCCCAACATTGACCACACCGCCCGGCGCCCTTCATCCTCCGCCCATGGCCGTCGAATCGAAGCCGCTCTTCCATCCGGAGGTCGTCCGCCAGCAACTGCGCTCCTTCAACCTCCCGGAGTCCGTGGCGGATTCGATGCCGAAGCTCGAACAATGGGCCGGCAAAATCTCCTCCGGCCACGCGGACCAGCTCAACGAAAAGGAACTCCTGCCCGACTTCCTCACCGACATCTTCATCAACCTGCTGGGCTACACCGGCCCCATCGGCCCGCACGAGTCCTACACGCTCTCCCGCGAGAAGCATGTGCAGGTGGACGGCCAGTGGGCCGATGCCGTCCTTGGTCGCTTCGCCGGGGAAGCCCAGCGCTTCACCGTCGCGCTGGAAGGCAAGGCCACCCGCGATCCGCTCGACCGGCCCCACGCCGGCCGACGCCTGTCCGCCGTGGAGCAGGGCTATCGCTACGCCACCAACCTGCCCTGCGACTGGATCATCGTCACCTCGATGCGGGAGACCCGGCTCTACCACAAGGGCTCCGACCAGCAGACCTACGAGCGCTTCGAGACCGCCCGCCTCGCCACCGATCCCGCCCTGCTCAAGCGCTTCGTCTTCCTCCTCGGCGCCGAGCGCGTCGTCCCCGCCGAGGGCGATTGCCACTTCCACGAGCTGCTCCGCAAATCCGAATCCGCCGGCCGCGAGCTGACCAACCAGTTCTACGCCTTCTACGCCCAGCTCCGGCAGACCGTCTTCACCCGCCTCCGCGCGGAGAACGCGGCCACCGATCCCAAGGAAATCCTCCGCTGCACCCAGAAGCTCCTCGACCGCGTCCTCTTCTGCGCCTTCTGCGAGGATAGGCGACTGCTCCCGGCGGACAGCCTCAAGCAGGCCTTCGAGCACGCCGATCCCTACAACCCGAAACCCGTCTGGGAAAACTTCCGCGGCTTCTTCCGCTCGGTCGATGTCGGCAATGCCGGCCTCAAGATTCCCGCCTACAATGGCGGGCTCTTCGCCAGCGATCCCGGCCTCGACGCCCTGAACGTTCCCGACGACGTCTGTGCCCTCTTCCGCGACATCGGCGAATACGACTTCCGCCCCGCCCGCGAGGTCGCGGAGTCCGACGAGGCCGGGGAAATCCGCTCGGTCATCGACGTGGACATTCTCGGCCACATCTTCGAGCAATCGATCACCGACCTCGAACGCATCCGCCAGGAAATCGAAAGCGGCGCGATCACCGTCGATGAGACCACGGCCAGGAGCCGCCGCAAGAAGGAGGGCGCCTTCTACACCCCCGCCTTCATCACCCGTTACATCGTCGCCGAAACGCTCGGCGCGGTGCTGAAGGACCGCTTCGAAACCCTCCGCCAGTCCGAGCAGGCCGCCGCCACCGGCACCGCGACGAAAACCCTCGAAGACCCCGCCACCTACGATCTGGAGGCACTCAACGATCCCCAGCGCAAGGCGCTCATCAAGTTCTGGGAGGAATGGCAGGAAGTCCTCAAGGGCCTGCGCATCCTCGATCCCGCCTGCGGCTCGGGTGCTTTCCTCATCGAGGCCTTCGACCAGCTCCACGAGCACTACGAGGCTTCCAATGCCCGGCTGGAGGAACTCCGCGGCCAGCGCACCCTCTTCGACCTCGACCGCCAGATCCTCCAGCACAACCTCTACGGCGTGGACCTCAACCCCGAGGCCATCGAGATCTGCCAGCTCAGCCTCTGGATCAAGACCGCCGCCCACGGCAAGGCCCTCACCAGCCTCGACCACACCATCCGCGAGGGAAACAGCGTCATCGGCGACCCCGTCGTCCACCCCAAGGCCTTCGACTGGCAGGGGGCATTCCCCGAAGTCTTCAAGCAGGGTGGGTTCGACGTCGTCATCGGGAACCCGCCCTACGTCCGCCAGGAATTGCTCACGCCGTTCAAGCCGTGGCTCGAAGCGAACTACGACAGCTATGACGGCAAGGCCGACCTTTACGTCTATTTCTACGAGCTGGGGTTGAACCTCCTTAAACCCGGCGGGCTGCTCTCCTACATCGTCACCAACAAGTGGATGAAGGCCGGTTACGGCGAACCGCTTCGACGCTTCTTCAGCGAGAAATCGTGGGTCCGCTCCGTCGTCGATTTCGGCCACGCCAAGCAGATCTTCGCAGAGGCTGACGTCTTTCCCTGCATCATCGTCGCGGAGAACCCCAGGGGTATAGAGAAGCCCAAGACCGCCCGTCTCTGTGCCATTCCGCGGGAGCAACTGCGGATCGATGATCTGAGCGTACAGATCGAGAAGGAGGGCGATGAAATGGACGTTTCGCAGCTTGGAGTCGGTAGCTGGCAATTGGAGCCAACTGATGTCATTCGTCTTCTCGACAAGATCAGGGATAAAGGGAAACCGCTGGGTGAATTCGAAGGAGCTCAACCCTGCCGGGGTATTTTGACAGGCTTCAACGATGCCTTTCTCATCGACGGTGGTGTCAGGCGACAATTGGTCGATGACCACGATCCCTGCCGGGGAATCATAAAGCCATACCTACGTGGAAGTGATCTCGATCGTTGGAATTCTCATTGGGCGGACCTTTGGATGATTGTCTTGCCGTCCAGCAACGACCACGCATGGCCTTGGGCTGATCTTGGCGACGCAGCGGAAGAAAAGTTCCGCGAGCTTTTCCCGAGCTTACATGCCCGCATGAAGCCCCTTGAAGGCGCTTTGAGGAAGCGGCAAGACAAGGGGCGCTACTGGTGGGAGCTGCGCTCGTGCAGCTACTGGGAAATGTTTGAAAAGCCCAAGATTGCCTATCAGGAAATCCAATTTCATCCGTCTTACTCGCTCGATACTTCCGGGCGCTTTGGGAACAACAAGACCTTCTTCCTGCCGACCGAGAATCAGTTCCTTCTGGCTGTGTTGAATTCACCGCTGATGTGGTGGCACAACTGGCGTCACCTTCCGCACATGAAGGACGAGGCGCTTTCTCCGGTTGCATTTAAAATGACCGAACTGCCGATCGCAGAGCCCACGCCTGAGATCCGCACCGCAACTGAATCCGCGGCTAGTCGCCTGATCGAAATCACCGCCACCCGCCAGCAGACCCAGGCCACGATCCTCGACTGGCTGCGTGTCGAATTCGGCATCGAGAAACCCGGCAAGAAGCTTCAAGCGGTCACCACCCTCGACTCCGACGCCTTCGTCGCCGAGGTGAAACGCGTCCGCGGCAGGAAGAACCCGCTCACCGCCGCCGGCCTCCAGGCCTTGCGGCAGGAACACGCCAACACCATCCAACCCGCCGGCACCTTCGCCGCAGAGGCCCTGCAACTCGAATGCAGGATCAACGACCTCGTGAACCAGGCCTACGGCCTAACCCCCGAGGAAATCGACCTCATGTGGAAAACCGCCCCACCGAGGATGCCGATACCCCGGCCGGCTACGAAGTCTAATGAGAACTCGGCCATCTCGTCAGAGCCACAGCCATTGTTGCACGACACGACACCATGACTGACGACTCTACGGCGGAATCGACGATATTGCGCGAGGAGATCGAGCGGCACTTTGCTTCCGGCACACCGATGGAAGTCATCTATGTCGCCGGTGGGCTACCCGGTCAGCCCAGGATCGTCACTCCCCTGCGTTACTGCGAAGCGCGCGGAAGAAATTATGTCATCGCAGTCTGCGACAGAAGCGGAATCGAGAAGACATTCCGTCTTGATCGGATGTACCTGCCCGGGTCCCCGCTGGCTGATGGAGCGAACGATTTTCGGATCATCGCCAAATGTCTTGGCGGGGCCGGATTCATCGAGGGAATGCTCGCGCAAATCGCCCGCCTCGGAAATCTGCCGATGGAGCGTGCCCTCGCGGCACATTTCGAAAGGCTGGGAGAGTTCGAATCCTTTTTCGACGAGTTTTCGTACGGAGGCTTCACGCTTGAATTGAAAATCACCTCAATAGTGATCTACCTGAGTCTCGGCTATGAGGCAGATGACTGCGACCTGATGCACTACGAATTCACTCCCGAAAGCGAGCCGCAGCTCACACCCACAATCGCCACACACTATTCCCTGTATCTTGGAAGATGAAGCGAAACGCCCAGCAGATCAAAGTTCCCGAACCGCAGCGGAGGGAGCTGCCTGATGTCGTGATCTAGCCGGATACTCCATCAGACAGCCCCGCGCTGCATTCGCAGGCCCGCGACGGGAGTGTCCGGGAAGAAATCAGGACTCCCTGGCCGGTTTGAGGGAGTCCTTGAACGGGACAGGGGAGTCCTTGAACGTGTCGAGGGAGTCCCTGAACGGGCCGAGGGAGTCCTTCCGCGTGTCTGGGGAGTCCCTGAGCGGGTTGAGGGAGTCCCGGAGCGGGTTGAGGGAGTCCCTGAGCGGGTTGAGGGAGTCCCGGAACCGGCCAAGGGAGTCCCGGAATGTGCCGGGGGAGTCCTTCAGCGTGTCGGGGGAATCCTGGGACGGGCCGAGGGAGTCCTGGAATGTGCCGGGGAGTCGTTGGGCGGGTCGAGGGAGTCCTGGAATGTGCCGGGGAGTCGTTGGGCGGGTCGAGGGAGTCCTGAAACAAGCTGAGAACGCCGCGAGATCGCCCCAACGCGGCTGGCACCCCTGCCGGGGTGCGTTTCGTCATCCGTCGGGAATCCGGTGGTGTCGCTTCGCTCGACCACCGGCTACAGGCTAGAAAGCCTCCGGCTTTCGGGACGAGCGCGGCATCCCGGATCCCGGAGGGATCGAAGCCTTTAGCCGGTGGTCGAGCGAAGCGACACCACCGGATCCATGGCAAAAACGGATCGCACGCCGGAGGCGTGCCAGCCATCTTGGTTCATGCCCTCGACGCATACCAACCTTCTCTATCACATCATCTTCGCCACCAAGGGTCGTGAACCCATGATTTCCGGGGAATGGCGGACCCGTCTCCACGAATACCTCGGCGGCGGCGTCCGGGGTCTGGGCGGTGTGCCGCAGGGCATCGGCGGTGTCGCCGATCACGTGCATCTGCTCGTCGGGCTCAAGCCCACGCATTGCTTGTCCGATTTCATGCGCGACCTGAAGAAGAATTCCTCGGTCTGGATTTCGGAAACCATTCCACTGCCATCCTTCCAGTGGCAGGAGGGATACGCCGCCTTCACGGTGAGCGCGTCCGCCAGGGAATCCGTCAGGCAATACATCGCCGGGCAGGAGGAACATCACCGCCTCACGGGTTTCCGCGAGGAACTTGTCGAATTTCTGACCAAATCCGGAATCGACTACGACGAGCGTTATCTCGATTGAGTTTCCCTTGCTCCACCTATTCATCGACGAAAGATCCATCGGGTCGAATGATGAAGCATTCGCTCCAGCCTACTCCGAGGTAGATCGGGATGAATCCCAGGAGCGGTCGCAACGGGATCCGGAACACCTCGGCGATGACCCGGATATCCCCATTGGGTCGGTCGTCCCAGAAGGCCATCACTTCGATCTGGAACTCCCGCCCGTCATCGGCAGTCATCTCGACGATTTCGAGAAGCGCGTTGGATTTTCCCGCGGCCGTGACCAGGCCGGAGAGTTCGTCATATCCCTGGTTCCGGTGCTTTTCGAGGAGCGCGAGCTGGGCCTCTTGAATCCGAGCGTCGAGCGGCCTCTTCATCGCGCGCGTCGGTTTATTCTTCCTCGATCAAGATCCGCGGAAAGACGGGCTTGGGCTTGCCGGTCTGGTGGCCGTTTCCGATGAGGCCCCAATGAAGATCGTCCAGCTTGAGCTGCGGCAGGTCTTCCTTGCGCAGTTGATGGGCGAGACGTCCGGCGGGCTCGGGGAGGACGGGGGAAAGGAGCACCGTGAGGTGGGCGAGGCTTTCGACCATGTGGGCGAGCACGGTTTCGAGGCGTGCCTTCTGTGACTCGTCCTTGGCGAGCTTCCACGGCTCGTTGCGCTCGGCGTAGCCGTTGCAGTGGGTCACGTGGTCGTTGATCGCCTTGAGGGCGGCGGAGGGATCGAAGCGGTCCATCGCCTCGCGGTAGGCGGCGGTGGATTTCTCCAGGGACTGGCGCAGTTCGAGATCCTGGGCCTCGGGCTCGTGGGTGGTGGTGACGGTGCCGTCGCAGAAGCGGCCCGTCATGTTGAGCGCACGGTTGCAGAGGTTGCCGAGTTCGTTCGCCAGCTCCTGGTTGTAGAGCATGAGGAAGCGCTCGGGGTCGAAGTCGGAGTCCCTGCCGGTGACGATGTCGCGCGCAAGGTAGTAGCGCACGGCGTCGGGGCCGAAGCGGTCGGCGAGTTCGTCGGGGTCGACGACGTTGCCCAGCGACTTCGACATTTTTTCGCCGCGGATGTTCCACCAGCCGTGGACGAGCAGGCGGGGCATCTGCGAATCGGGGAAACCCATGGCGTGGAGCATGCACAGCCAGTAGATGCCGTGGGCGGGGACGAGGATGTCCTTGCCGATGATGTGCAGCGGCGTCGGCGAGCCGTCGGCGGGCCACAGCTTGTCGAAGTTCGGCAGGGCGTCGTCCCCGGCGAGGTATCCGGCGAAGGAGACGTAGTTGATGAGCGCGTCGAACCAGACGTAGGTGACGTAGCCGGGGTCGAAGGGGAACTCGATGCCCCAGCGCAGCCGCTCCTTCGGACGGGAGATGCACAGGTCCTGGTCGGCCGCGCGATCGACCGCGCCCAGCAGCTCGTTGCGGCGGAACGAGGGGATGACGCAGTGCTCGTTACTGGAAACGTAGTCCTTCAGCCACGCGGCGTGGTCGGAGAGGCGGAAGTACCAGTTCTCCTCCTCGATCTCGACGACCTCGCCCCACTCGGGACCGAATTCGCCGTCGTCGCCGCGGTCGCGGTCGGTGAGGAACTGCTCCTGGCGCACCGAGTAGAATCCGCCGTGGGTCTTCTTGTAGAGTTCGCCCTTGTCGTGGAGGGCGGTGAGGATCTTCTGGACGCAGGCCTTGTGGCGGTCGTCGGTGGTGGCGGCCCAGCCGTCGTATTCGACGCCGAGCTTCTTCCACAGGTTGAGAAACAGCTTCGTCTTCTTCTGGGCGAAGGTCGCCGGGTGGATGCCCTCCTTTTCCGCCGTCTGCTGCACCTTCTGACCGTGCTGGTCGACGCCGGTTAGGAAATAGCACTCGTCGCCGCGCAGCCGGATGTAGCGGGCGAGCACGTCGGCGAGGACCTTCTCGTAGGCGTGGCCGATGTGCGGAGCGCCGTTGGTGTAGTCGATGGCGGTGGTTAAGAGCATAAGCGCGGAGCGCTGGAGATTGGGAGATTGGGAGGTTGGGAAATTGGGGTGTCAGGACGCGCTGCGGTCCACCTTGCCGCCGAGGGAGAGGATGCGGGCGTTGGCCTTGGCGGACTCGGCTTCGGGGATGTTGCCGTCGCGGACGTACATCTGCGAGAGCGAGGTCCAGGCGAGCAGGTCGTTGGGCTTGAGGGTGACGGCCTGGAGTCCGCAGCCGATGGCTTCCTTGACCTTGTCGACCTTGAGCAGGGCCATGCCGAGGGCGTGCCAGCCGTCGAAGAAGCCGGGGTCGATCTCGACGCAGCGGCGGTAGAGGGCGGCGGCTTCGTCGAGTTCGCCGAGCGCGAGGCAGCCGTTGGCCTCGTCGAAAAGCTCGTCGCGCCCGGACATCGGATCAGGAACGCGTGGGCAGGATGACCTGGGCTTCCTCGATCCGCTGGCGCAGCCAGGCGTCGAAGGCGGCGCCTTCGGCCCTCCGGCGGAGGTTGGCCGCATACTGGTCGATCTGCTGGCCGCGGTTGTCGTCCTTGATGATCGTCCGCTTGTCGACGTGGATGATCACCGCGCGGTCGTCGGTCACGAAGGGCTCGGCGAACTCGCCCGGATTGGTGGTCGCGGCGAGTTGGAAGATCTCGCGGGAATTGAACTCGTTGTCGAGCGAGTCGGACAGTCCCCAGGGGCCCAGCTTGCGGGGTTCAAGATCGAGTTCCCGGGCCGCTTCCTCGAAGCTCTTGCCGCCTTCCATCGACTTCTCCAGCGCCTCGGTCTTGGCTTCGACCTCCTCGATCAGCGCTTCGTTGGCGTTCTCGGCGATGTATTGTTCGCGGACTTCGTCCTTCGCTTCCTCGAAGGTCTTTTCGCGGGCCGGTTCCATCTCGTCGAGGCGGACGACGAGGAACTGCGCGTCGCCGACGGGGATCGCATCGGTGAAGGGCGCCAGCGGATCGGGTCCGGTGGAGAGGCCGAAGATGATGTCGGCAAGCTGGGTGCCGGCGGCCGAGGAGCGGGTGGTCAGGCGCAGTTCGGGAGGCAGGGTGGAGCGGGTGACCCAGTCGGTGCTCTGGATCTCCCAGCCGAGTTCCTTGGCGGCGTCCTCGAACTTGGCGCCTTCGGATTCGTTGACCTGGGTGATGAAGGTGTCGGTGTCGATCGCGACCTGCTTGTCGATCTCGGCGCGCTTCTCCGCCCGTTCCTCGCGGGCGGCGTCCTCGGCGGCCTGCTCTTCCTCGGCCTTCTCCTCCAGGTCGGCCGGGTCCGGCTTGTCCTGGATCTCCTCGGGATACTCCGCGCTGGCGAGCACGTAGCTGACCTTCACCCGCTGGTCGGTCTGGAACGCTCCCTTGCGGGTTTCCCACCACGCCTTGAGGTCCTCCTCGGAGGGATCGAGCTTCTCGCGGAAGGGCTCCATTTCGATCGACGCGACGCTGGCCTCGATCTGCTGGGACTGGACGACCGCCATGGCTTCGGCGAGGTGGCGGCTGCCTTCCAGTCCGCCGCCGATGAGGGTGGTCAGTTCCTGGGTCGCGATCGCATCGCGGATGAGTTCACGGAAAGCGCTTGCGACCATGCCGAAGGAGCCGAGTCGCTTCTGGATGAAGACGTTGTAGGCGGCCTGGTCGAACTCGCCCGGCGTGCCGGGAGGCGAACCGGCTGGCGGCATCGACTGGAAGCTCCGGAGTCCGCGCACGAACTCATCGACCTCCTCGTCGGAGGGATGGATGCCGAAGTCCTCGCGGGCCTGCTTGACGAGGATACGTCCGGTGAAGAACTGGATCTCCCGGTTCTCCGGGTCGGTGGCGTCGCCCTGCAGCGCGGTGAGGAACCCGAACAGGCGGTAGTCCTGCAGTTGCGGGATGAGGCCGTAGGGCGAGGCGCCGAGCTGGCGGACCTCCGAGAGCGAGTAAGCCCGGCCGCTGATGGGGACGACGGTGCCTCCGCGGCCCGAGCGGCGGAAGAACCCGCTGGTGTCCATGAAGACGAAGCCCAGCAGGAGGAGGACGATGACGATGAAGATCAGTCCGGTGTATCGGCGGATGTTTTCGATCATGGAAGCGGCGCCACGTGTCGGCGGGGGCGGAAGTAAAGGGAGCGCCCGTGGCGGCTTCAACCCTTATTCGCGGGCGATTTCGCGGAGGGAGGGTCGAGCGGGGGAAGAGGTCGTGTCCGTACAAAGTTGCCGCCGGGGAGCACCCACTCCCCGGCGGCTGGAGAGTTGTCAGATTACCGATCCGGGGGGAGGCGGAACTGACAACTGCTGTTCACCCTTACATGAAAACTGCACTAGCGCGCGGTTTTCAAGGGGGTCAGACCGCGGCAGGGGGCGGGCGTTCAAAGATTTTGGAAAAAGCTCCGTCATTTCGCATCCCGGGCTTGCCGGAAGGGTGACGAGGGCATGGTTTGGCGGCGTGACGGGAACCGAGATTCGCCAGGCGCTGGAAGAGGCGGGGGTGCGCCCGAACCGGCAGCTCGGGCAGAACTTCCTGTGCGACCCGCAGGTGGCGCGGTGGATCACCGACCAGCTCGACCCGCAGCCGGAGGACACGGTGGTCGAGGTGGGGCCGGGGACCGGGGCGCTGACCCATCAGTTGCTGGGCCGGGTGCGGCGGCTGGTGCTGGTCGAGTTCGACTCCCGTCTGGCGGCCTGGTTGCGGGAGAGCTTCGCGGACCGGGAGGATGTGGAGGTCCACCACGCCGACGGCGCGCGCTTCGACCCGCGGGTGCTGTGGAAATACCGGCCGGTGAAGTTTTTGGGCAACCTGCCCTATTCGGCGGGCGGGGCGATCCTGCGCAATCTCCTGTCGCGGCCGCAGCCGTTCGCTCGGGCGGTGATCATGCTGCAGAAGGAGGTGATCGAGCGGATGTGCGCGGTCCCGCGGACCAAGGACTACGGCGTGCTGACGCTGCGCGTGCGCAGCCAATGGGAGGTGAAGCCGCTGAAGGTCGTGCCGCCCGAGGCCTTCCATCCGCGGCCGAAGATCGATTCCTCCGTGGCGTTGCTCGAGCCGCTGGTCGATCGCTTTCCGGTCCATGACCTGCGGCTCTTCGACGAGCTGATCCGTCGCGGTTTCTCGCAGAGGCGCAAGCAGTTGCGCAAACACATGCCGGACGAGCCGGGGTGGGACGAGGTGGCGGAAATGCTTGGTATTTCCCCGACCGCGCGGGCCGAGGAGCTGGACTTGGACGAGTGGGTGGCGCTCGCCCGGGCCTACGATCCGCACCCGCTCAAGGAGGTCGCGCAGCGGGACGGGGAGACCTTCGACGTGGTGGACGAGGCCGACGAGGTCGTGGCGCAGGCCAGCCGCGCCGAGGTCCACGCCAAGGGACTGCGGCACCGGGCGGTGCATGTCTTCGTGGTGAACTCGCGTGGTGAACTGCTCGTGCAGCAACGCTCGCGGCTGAAGGACGTCCATCCCGGCGTGTGGGATTCCAGCGTGGCCGGTCACCTCGATGCCGGGGAGGGCTACCTCTCCGCGGCCCGCCGCGAGATGGCCGAGGAAATGGGGATCGAGGACGTGGAGCCGGAGGAGATCGGGCGGATCGACGCCTGCGAGGCAACCGGCTGGGAGCACGTGCGCCTGTACCTCGTCCGCTGGGAGGGCAGGCCCCGGTTTCCCTCCGCCGAGGTCGAGGCGGTGATGTGGCTGGCGGCCGATGAGATCGATGCCTGGATCGCCGCGCGGCCGGAGGATTTCGCGAGCGGATTCCTCGAGTGCTGGAAGGTCGCGCGGGGGCGATAGGCGCCAGTTATTCAGGAAATCCTAAAAGTTTTTAAATATTTCTTGTCGAGAAATCCTGATGAGCTAGGCTGGAGGCTGCTTCCCCAAAGCACCTGTTCCATAAAAACCAGCCATGAAACATGCCACCCGGGACGCGGGAGCCGGATTTTCGTCGGCCGCCCGCCCGCCAGGCTTTCGGGGATTGCCGGGCCTCACCCTGCTCGAACTGACGGTCGTCATCGTCGTCCTGCTGTCGCTCGCCAGCCTCCTGCTCATCGGGGCGCGGGCCTGGAAGCGGGGCAGTGCCCGGAGCGTCTGCGTCGCCAACATCGCTTCCGTGCAGAAGGCGGTGCGGGGCTACGCCAACATGTCGGGGCTCGACCCCGGCGCCACGGTCGTCGGCCTGGAGCTGAAGGTGGTCGGGCCCGACCGTTTCTTCGAGTCGCTACCGGTCTGCCCCGGCGAAGGGGTTTACACGCTGGGCGGCGACCAGGTTCCCGCGCTCGGCGATCTTTACATGAGCTGCTCGCTGGCGACCGATTTCGAACACGTCCCGGACTCGATCTCCGACTGGTAAGTGCGCATTTCGCGGATTGCAGGAGGTCTGCGAACGGTGAATGTTGGCGGCGATGCCCGCCGTGCTGACCGCCGACCGTGCCAGCGACGCCCGCCTCTGGCTGGTGGCGCTGCTCTCGTCGCTGGCACTCAATGTGGTCGTGGTTTTCGTGCTGGCGATCCTGGCGGTGCGGTCGCTGATTTTCGCGACGCCGGTGGATGAAACCGCCTCGGCATCGTCGGAGGAGCGGGTGATCCGGATCCAGCCGGTGACGCGCGCCGAGCCGGAAGCGCCGGTCGAGAAGGAGCGCCTCGGGTTTGCCCGGACTTCGGATGACCAAACGCCGGGAATCCCTGATGATCCCCGGTTCATGGGCGAGCGCGACACGCTCGGCACCAGCGAGCGGGCACCGCAGCCGGACGCGCCCGAGCTTCCCAGTCAGGACGGCATCGAGCCGCGGGTCGAGGGTGAGGTGGAAACGACCGTGAGCGACTATCAGGACGGGCGGCTCGACCGGACGGACCCCGCCGGCGCGCCCGCCGAGCCGACCGCCGCCGCGGATCCCTCCGAAGCTGCCGAGCCACCGGAGGGTCCGGAGAATGCCGACTCCCGTCAGACGATGTCGCCGCCGGCGGTCGACGGTCCGGAGGAGGGCGAGCCGGGCGGGCGCCGCGAACGGTTGGCGGAGGGGCCCTTGCCCGTCGATCTGCCGGCTCCGCCGGAAATGGCGGAGGAAGAGCCGAAGAGCGTCCCGGAAACGGAGCGTCCCGACGAGACCGCCCGCGAGCAGGTCGAGGAGAGCCCGAAGCAAGCGCCCCGCCAGCCGCAGGCGGAGTCGGGATCGGAGCCCGGTTTCCGCGGGTTCCAGCGCAAGACCGAGCTGAAAGGGTCGATCTCCCGCCAGGGCCGCTCGGCACTGGACGTCAAGGCCGGCCCGCTGGGGGCCTATCACGCGGCCCTGAGCCGGGCGATCGAGCGGGAGTGGCAGCGGCAGGTGGTCCGCAACCGCGACTTCATCACCCCCGGCGTCCTGAGAATCCGGGTGGTGCTCGACGAGAACGGTCGCGTGCGCTCGGTCGGGACCGTCGAGGAGGTCGGCGTGGGCACCATCCAGAAGGGCTTCACCCACATGGCCATCCGCGATGCGGACCTGCCGAAGATGCCCGCCGAGGTGAAGCGGGAACTCGACGGCGAGCCGCTGGAACTGCTTTACAACTTCATCTTCTGAGTCCGAGCCTCGCGCCGATTTCCTCCCATGACCGCCCCCATGCTTCTTGCCGACGCCACGCCGAGCCTGATCGAGCAGATCGGGCTGTTCTTCCGCGAGGGCGGCGTCTTCATGATCCTGCTCGGCGTGATCTCGGTGGTCGCCGTATCATTAAACCAAAAAAAGCTCCTCACGCTGGCCCGCGGGCGGATCGTTCCCGCCGCGCTGGTCGAGGACGTGAAGGATTTCGAATCGCGCATCCGCTCGGGGCGCGTCGGCCCGGTGCTCGAGACCTTCGAAAAGGGCGAGAGCGCGCTGGCACGGCTCGGTGCGGAGACGGTCCGCCAGCGGGGGAAACCCCAGTCGGAGATCGCCGAAGCCGTGCAGGCGATGGCCCGCGCCGAGATCGTGCGGCTGCATTCCGGCATGACCGCGATCGACGTGGTCATCAGCGTCGCACCGCTGTTGGGACTTCTCGGCACCGCTTCGGGACTGGTCGTGGTGTTCTCCGGCCTCGGGTCGGACAACGCCGACTGGGTGATGATCACCGCCGGCATCGGGCGGGCGCTCAAGACGACCATCGTCGGCATGGCGATCGCGGTGCCGGCGATCATCGCGCAGGGGTTCTTCCAGCGGAAGATCGACACCCATGCCGCGCGGCTCGAGGTGCTTCTCACCTCGCTCGCCCACATCTGCGAACGCTCGCCGCGCCTCGGCGAGGTGGAGCCCGACAAGCACGACTGATGCGCTTCGAACGTCCCGCGCCACGCCCGCGCCAGGTGCCGATCGTCTCGCTGATCGACATCCTGTTCATCGTGCTGATCTTCTTCATCGTTTCCTCCGAGTTCAAAAAGAAGCGCGACGTGCTCAAGATCGAGCTGCCGACGGTGCGCGAGGTCGAGTCGCAGACGATCGCAGACGCGCGGTCCGTGCTGGCGATCGATGCCGACGGGGCGGTCCGGCTCGACGACCTGACCGTGCCCAACCTGGGCCTGCTGGAAGCCTACCTGAACGCCTACGTGAAGGAGAATCCCGGGCGCAAGCTGGAGTTGGAGGCGGACAAGGATGTCTCGCTGGAGAAGCTGGTGGCCATCTGGGATGCGTTGACCGCCGCCGGGATCGAAGTTACCGACGTGCCGGCGCGCATCGCCCTGCCCGCCGAAGAGCCATGATCCTCGACATCGTCCAACTCGGCCACCCCGTGCTCCGCGAGCGCTGCCAGCCCGTGGAGAAGGTCGACGACGACCTGCGCCGCCTCGCCGACGACATGATCGAGACGATGTACGCCGCTCAGGGTGTCGGTCTGGCGGCACCGCAGGTCGGCGTGGCCTCGCGGCTCGCGGTGGTCGATGTCTCGCACGACCCGGAATGCGTCAGCTTTCTCCGGGTCGATGGCAAGGATGCCGAACTCGCCGACCTGATGCCGCTGGTCTTCATCAACCCGGACCTGGAATTCGGCGAGGAGAAGGAGAGCGACTCCGAAGGCTGCCTGAGCATCCATGACGTGCGGGCCGAGGTGAAACGCCCGGCGGTGATCAAGGCGAAGCTGCCCCAGCTCGATGGCAGCGTGATCGAGCTGGAGACCGACGGACTGCTCTCCCGCGCGATCCAGCACGAGACCGACCACCTCAACGGCGTGCTTTTCATCGACCGCATCTCGCCGGCGGCGAAGGTGAGGCTGAAACGCAAGCTCAAGCGCCTCGCGGCCGGCGGCTAGGGCGGGACAATGAAATTCTCGACCTCCTAAACAATTTCCGGTAAGTCTTTTCGCGCCGAAGACGGCGTTCCCACTCGACCCCAGGTAGCATGAGCAAAGACAAAGGCATCTTCGAACCTCAGGAAGGTTTCACCGCCCCGCCCAAGAGTCCCTTCGCCGTTGACGATGGCGACGACAGCCCGTTCGCGTCGTCCGAGCCCGAGAGCAGGTCTCCCTTCTCCGAGGCGGCCGAAGAGCCGGCCACGCGCCTGAGCGCCGAGCCCTCGCAACCTTTCGCGTCCGGTGGTGACAAGTCACCCTTCGGCTACGAGCCGCCTGCCGCGGCTTCTCCGTTCAGCGAGGCGCCGAAGCCGGCCGAGGAAAAGCCGACATCCCCCTTCGCGGACTCTCCCGAGCCTCAGTCGTCGCCCTTCGGATCATCGACGCCCGAAGAGCCGAAGCCGGCCGCCACACCCGCGCCCGAGTTCAGGTCCGAGCCGCTGCCCCACCCCGCTCCCACGACGTTCTCGGTCGAATCCGAGTCGAGCACCATCAACCAGCTCGAGTTGCGTGCCATCTTCGGTGTCGATCGTGAACTCACGGCCTCGGAAATCCTGCAGCGTGCCGGAGCCCTTCCGGGCATCCGCAATCTCGCCCGGGTTTCCTCGGCGGAGGCCGGCGCGGTCGATTCGATCAAGCGCCTCATCGGCGGGCTTGGTTTCGGCGACGGACAGGTGAAGCTCTACTGTGGCAGCGCGCCGATCGAATTCGTGCGCGAGGGCTCGGTGCTGCTGGCGGTGCAAACCGACGGCGGTTTCGCCCCGGGCGTGAGGGAGACGCTGATGATCGTCGCCCGCGAGCTCGGCAAGATGTGAGCCGCGCCCGGCGGGGATGAAGACCTCTCCGGAAATTCGCGACGCGAAACTGGCCATCGTCGGCGCGCCGGGATCCGGCTGTTCCGACTGGTTGCGGGCGGTGGCCATGCGCCGTGGCTCCGGAGCTCCAACGGAAGTCGACGCCGGACGGTGGCGGACGCTGCGGGCCTCGTTTCCGGCCGACGGCTTGCGCTTCGACCTTTTCTGCATGCTCGACGACTGCCGCTACCGGGGGGTCGAGGAGCTGTTGGTCGGGGCGGCCGACGCGGTGATCCTGCTCTTCGACGTGACGCCGGCATGGATCGGATCGTCGCGGCGGTTTTTCGATCGCCTGCGTCCGCAACTTGCGGAGCTCGGCCGGCCGTTCGCGGTCCAGTACCACCGGATCGAACGCGAACCACGCTTCGATGCCGGCCGGCTGGATGCCTGGCTGGGCCTCGTTGGTTCGGACATTCCCCGGGCGGCGACGGTTTCAAGCGCTCCGGCCGATGCTTTCGACCTGCTGCTGCCAGGCTTGTTGGGAACCGTTCCGGCGAATGACGAATGAGTGGCGGATCCGGGTGGATACCGGCGGGACCTTCACCGACGCCTGGGGACTGGGGCCGGACGGGAAGGAGCGCCGGTGCAAGGTGCTTTCCGACGGCCGGCTGCGCGTCGAAACGGAGGCTGCCGAGGATGGCTGGCTGAGGCTTCTGGGTGGCGGGACCGAACTGGCGGACGGTTTGCTGGTCGGCTGGCGGGAGGCCGGTGGAGCGGTCGTCCGCGAACACGCCCGCGGCAGGATCCGACTCGACGTCGATGCCGGCGTGATCGAGCTTGATGGCGGCGAGGAGGCGCCGGTGGTGGCGGCGCGGGTGCTGACCGGCACGCCGAAGGACGAGCCGCTGCCACCGATGGAGTTCCGCGTCGCGACGACCCGCGGCACCAACGCCCTGCTGGAACACAAGGGCGCGAGGGTGGCTCTCTTCATCACGAGCGGGTTCGAGGACCTGCCCATCATCCGCGACCAGCGGAGGGAGCGGCTTTTCGAGTTGTCATCCGCTGGAGAAAAGCCGCTGGCCGATCGCATCTACGGCATTCGTGGTAGATTGGCGGCGGACGGTTCCGAGATCGGCGGCATGGACGAGCAACAGGTGCGCGCGTCCGCCCGCGAGGCGCTGGCTTCCGGCTGCGACGCCGCGGCGGTGGTGCTGCTGCATTCGTGGCGGAACCTCGCCCACGAGCAGCGGGTCGCCGGCTGGCTGGAGGACGAGGGTTTCCGGCAGGTGACGGTTTCCTCGCGTGTCGCCCCGCTGATCCGACTGCTGCCGCGGATGGATACCGCGCTGGCCGACGCCTTTCTCGCGCCGGTGATGCGTCATTTCATCAACCGCGTCCGGGCCCCGCTGCCGGGGACGGGGGTATGGCTGATGACCAGCGCCGGGGGGCTGGTGCCGGCGGAACGGTATCACCCGAAGGATTCGCTGCTGTCGGGGCCCGCGGGAGGGTTGATCGGCGCGGCCGAGCTGGCGCGCGCGGCGGGTCATTCCCGGGTGCTGACGTTCGACATGGGCGGCACCAGCACCGATGTCGCGCGCATCGACGGGCCCTTCGGCTACCGCGAGGAGCAGCAGGTGGGTCCGGCACGCGTGGTGTCTCCCGCGCTTGAGATCGAAACGGTGGCGGCCGGCGGCGGCTCGATCTGCGCCTGGCGCAACGGCCGGCTGGAGGTCGGCCCGGAAAGTGCCGGTTCGGATCCCGGGCCGGCCTGCTACGGGCGGGGAGGACCGCTGACGCTCACCGATGTGAACCTGCTGCTCGGCCTGATGGATCCGGACAAGGCCGGCATTCCCCTCGATGCCTCGGCGTCGCGTGTGCGGCTCGACGAGTTGATGCGGGTGATGCGGTCCGACGGAGAAGATCCGGGAGAGGTGGATGATTTGCTCCTCGGTCTGCGGGAGATCGCCGTCGAGAGAATGGCCGAGGCGATCCGCTCGGTGAGCATCCGCCAGGGTGTCGAGGTGGAGGATCATGCGCTTTTCGCCTTCGGTGGTGCGGGTCCCCAGCATGCCTGCGCCGTGGCCGAGCGGCTCGGGGTTTCCACGGTGCTGGTGCCGGCGGATGCCGGGCTGCTGAGCGCCTGGGGTCTGGAAAGGGCGAGACGCCAGGAGCAGCGGGTGCGGCAGGTGCTGGCGGATCTCGAGCGCTCGTCGGTCGCGGACATGTGGCGGGAGCTGGCCGATGAGGCGGGTGGCCTGCTCGGAGTGGAGGGTCCGCGGTTCCGCTTTATCGCGTCGCTGCGGTTGAAGGGTCAGGAATCGACTCTGGAGATCGAATCGCCGGACGGATCGGCGTCGGGTCTTTCGCAGGATTTCGCGAAGCGCTATCGCGGAATCTTCGGCTACGATCCGCCGGACGGGGTCCCGGTCGAACTGGTCAGGCTCCGCGTCGTCGCCGAGGAACCGCCGATGGCGCCGATGACCGAGGCATTCGGCGAGGTGGAGGCGGAAGGACCGCAGCTTTGGCAGGATCGCTACTCGACCTGCGTGGTGCCGGCCGGCTGGAGGGCCCGGCGGGGAACCCGGGGAACCGTGAAACTGGAGCGGATCCGCGTGGCCGATGTGAGCTTGGACGGCATGACCGAAGCGGTCCGCTCCGGGCTCTTCCGCAGTCGTTTCGAGGGCATCCTCGACTCGATGGGCGAGGCGCTGAAGCGTTCGGCGCTCTCGACCAACATCAGGGACCGGCTCGATTTCTCATGCGCGTTGCTCGACTCCGGCGGGCGACTCGTGGCCAGTGCGCCCCATGTGCCCGTCCATCTCGGGGCCTTGGGAGTCTGCGTGCGCGAGATCATGAAACGGGTGGAGATGAAGCCCGCGGAGATCGTCATCACCAATCACCCCGGTTATGGAGGATCGCACCTGCCGGACGTCACCCTGATCGCGCCGGTCCATGACCCGGACGGCGGTCTCGTCGGCTTTGTCGCCAACCGGGCCCACCACGCCGAGATCGGCGGGCTGGCGCCCGGATCGATGCCCGCCACCGCGACATGTCTCGCCGAGGAAGGGGTGGTGATCGAGCCGGTGAGGCTCGTCGACGGGGGCGGGTTTCGCAGGGAGATGCTCGACGCCCTGCTACGGCAGGCATCGTACCCGTCGCGCCGTCCCGCGGACAACCTTGCCGACGTCGAGGCGCAGTTGGCGGCCTGCCGCTTCGGGCGGGCGGCGCTGGAAGGATTGATCGAAAGCCACGGCGCGGAGCTGGTGCGGCGGGAGATCGCCGGGATCACCGGGCGGACGGCCGCGCTGATGGCCGGGAAGCTGGAGGGGGCGGACTTTTCGGTGTCGGCCCGCACGGTGCTCGACGACGGCACACCGCTGGTGGTTCGGATCGGGATCAATGGCGGGCGGATGCTTGTCGATTTCAGCGGATCGGGTCCCGTGCATTCCGGCAACCTGAACGCCACGCCGGCCATCGTGCGAAGCGTGCTGCTCTACGTGCTGCGTCTCTGGATCGGCGAGGACGTTCCCCTGAACGAAGGCCTGCTGGACGTCGTGGACCTTGAACTGCCGCCCGGACTGCTGAATCCGGAGTTCGGCGACGATCCGTCGGAAGCGCCGGCGGTGGTCGGCGGCAACGTCGAGCTGAGCCAGCGGCTCGCGGATCTTTTGTGCGAGGCACTGGGGATCTGCGCCAACGGACCCGGCACGATGAACAACCTGCTCTTCGGGGACGAAAGCTTCGGCTACTACGAGACCCTCGGCGGCGGTGCCGGAGCCGGTCCGGGATTTGACGGAACCTCGGGGCGCCAGGTCCACATGACCAACACCGCGCTGACCGACCCCGAAGTGCTGGAATACGGCCATCCGGTGCGGGTCCTCCGCCACGGGCTGCGGCGTGGTTCCGGCGGCGGCGGAAGGTGGCGGGGCGGAGACGGTGTCGTGAGGGAACTCCGCTTCCTTGCCCCGCTGGTCGTTTCGTTTCTCACCCAGCGGCGGTCGTCCGGCCCTTCGGGTAGGGCCGGAGGTGGCGATGGGTTGCCCGGAGCACAGTGGCGGATCGATGGCGACGGCAGGGAGACGGTCCTGCCCGGGATCTGCACGGTGACGGTCGAGGCGGGTGACACGATCCGCGTCGAAACGCCCGGAGGCGGTGGCTGGGGATCGGGGATGGCCGCGGTTTGAGCGGAAAATCGGTCGCGACCGCAGCGTGAGGCGCTAGGCTGACTCATGGTGCGATGGTTCTCTATGGCGGCCGGCGTGGTCTTCCCCTGCATGGCCGAAGTGCGCTCGACCCACGCCAGCGCCGAGTTGCTGCAATCCAGCAAGGGCTATCAGGCGGGTAGTCCGGTGGAGGTGGCGCTGCGCCTGAGCATCGACGAGGGCTGGCACACCTATTGGGTCAATCCCGGGGAAGCGGGCATGCCGCTCTCCGTCGAGTGGACCTTGCCGGACGGCTGGGTCGCGGGTCCGTTGCTTCATCCGGCTCCGGAGCGTTTCACGACCGGTGGGCTTTCGGGTTTCGGCTACTCGGGCGAGGTGGTGATTCCGGTGTTTCTCACCGCGGCGCCCGAGGCTTCCGGCGAGGTCGGGATCAGGGCCGAGGTCCGTTGGCTGACCTGCAGCGACGCGAGTTGTGTCGCTGGAGAGGCGGTGCTCGAGGCTTCTTGGGTCGAAGGGGTTGTTGGTCCCGGGAAGGACGCGGACGAGATCGCCTCCGCCCTCGAGATGGTCCCGCGGCCCTTGAAGGGGGCGGCCCTGCATGTCGAGCCCCTGGCGGAGCGTCTCCGGCTCGAACTCACGCTCCCGGGAGGTCTTGACCCGACCGGCAGCAGGGTGTTTCCCGTGACGGCCGAGGTCATCGATGCCGCCGAGTCGATCGAATTCCGGGCCGATCAGGGGAAATGGCGGGCCGAGGTGGAAACGGGAGACTATGTGTCCGAGCCGGTCGAGGAACTCGAACTGGTCATCACCGGGGGCGGGATCGACAAGCCGCTGCTTGTCGGTTGGACGGCCGCTCAGGAGTAGATTTCCCCGGTGGACAAACATGGTTTCCGATGCACGGGTCTTTCGGAACTCCCTACAATATCATGAATAACAACTGCAAATGGATCGGATGGATCGTCGCCGCCGGACTCGCCTGTGGCACTGCCCTCGCGCTCGAGCCGGGTGATGCCGCACCTGAGTTCACGCTCACGGATACCGCGGGGAAGGAAGTCTCCCTTGCCGATTATCAGGGCAAGATCGTCGTCCTCGAATGGTTGAACTACGGCTGCCCCTTCGTGAAGAAGCACTACGACAGCGGCAACCTGCCGTCGCTCCAGAAGCGATACACCGCGAAGGATGTCGTCTGGCTCTCCATCAACTCGTCAGCCGAAGGCAAGCAGGGATACATGCCGGGACAGGAGCTTGCCGAGGCCTCCGAAAAGCGGGGGAACAAGGCCACCGCGATCCTTCTCGACACCGACGGCAAGGTCGGCAAGGCCTACGGGGCGCGCACCACGCCCCACATGTATGTGATCGGCAAGGACGGCAGGCTCGCCTACATGGGCGCGCTCGACGACAAGCCGACAACCGACCAGTCCGACCTCGGCGAGGCGACCAACTACGTCGCCGCGGCGGTCGATGCGCTGATGGCTGGCGGCGGGGTCGAGGTGACCAAGGTCAAGCCCTACGGCTGCGGCGTGAAGTACTGAAACCCCGCCTCCGGAGGCGGCCGCTGTTTCGCGCCCGTGGAGCCTAACCTCGGGCGGGAGTCGGCATCCCGCTCTCTCCGAGGATGCTCTTGGGCTTCGGCAAGTGGCGCTTTCTCAGGCCGAACTGGCGGACCGCATGCCGCTGGAGGTGCGCGACGGCTTCGTCGCAGTCGTCGGTGAAGAAGATCAGCTCGGGGTCCTCCGGGCTGATCGTTCCCGACTCGGCCATCCGGTAGACGAAGTCCATCAGCGGCTGCCAGTAGTCCTTGCCCATCAGGATGATCGGGAAATTTCGGATCTTCCCGGTCTGAATCAGCGTCATCGTCTCGAACATCTCGTCCATCGTGCCGGCTCCGCCTGGCATCACGACGAACGCGTAGGAGTACTTCACGAGGATCACCTTGCGGGTGAAGAAGTAGTGCATGTTGACGGAGCGGTCGACGTAGGGGTTGAGGTGCTGCTCGAAGGGGAGCTCGATGTTGACCCCGATCGACCGGACGCCGGCCTCGCGGGCGCCGCGATTGCCCGCCTCCATGATCCCGGGCCCGCCACCCGTGATCACCGTGAAGCCGAGCTTGGCGACCTCCGAGCCCATCCTGCGCGCCAGTTCGTAGTAGGTCGTGCCGGGTTGCGTGCGGGCCGACCCGAAGATGGTGACGGCCGGGCCCGCGAAATGCAGCGCCCGGAAGGCCCTGACGAGATCCCAGGTCACGCGTCCCAGCGTGGCCAGTTCGCGCAGCCTGGACCGCGGGCCGGTGAGCAGCGAGCGGTCCGGGTGCTGGAGTTCGAAGTCCAGCTCCGCCCGGATGGCTTCATCGCTGATGAGGTGTTCTTCGGTCGGCTGCGGTTGGTCTGGGCAATCGGGCGGCGTCATGGGCGGTCCAATCCCTAACACCGGAAACCGGGAATGCCAGCCAATGAGCTCCGCAACCCGCGGAAGCGCTGGTACACGGGGACGGGATCGAACCGCCGACCGACCGGGTGTAAACCGGTTGCTCTACCGCTGAGCTACCCGTGCTGTCCGGGACGAGAGGGGAGCGTGCCGGGGTGGAAGGATCAAGCGATTTGTCGGGTCTTCGACGGTTGTCGGCAGGCCGGATCGCCCGGGCAGGTTCTTTTCTTGTCACAGAATCCACGGCCGGCCTCAATGGCAGCCATAGCCGCCATGAAATCCCGCGCCATACCCCTCGCACTGTCGATCATCCTCGCGATTTCCGGTCCGGCTCTTGCTGCCGAGCGCCTGCTTCTCAAGAAGGAGGCCGAGCGCAAGGAGATCCGCCACTCGATGATCGGACCCCGGGACACGCTGTTGTTCTACACCTTCGCCGACCAGAAGGCGGTGCTGCGGTTGCAGATCGGCAATGGCGATCTTTCCTTCCCGGTGAGCGGCAAGCTCTACCTCTTCGGTCCGAAGACGACCGCCGAAGAGTTGGCGAAATGGCTGAACAACCAGCACTCGGACGGGCTTTTTCCGGAGGTGCCCGAGCCGAGCGGCACGTTCGATCTGCCGGAGGGCGCCTGCAAGGTGACCGGCAGGAAGCTGCAAGGGGAGGAGCGGCAGGGGCCCCAGGGTCTCACCTTTCAGGACTACAAGGTGGATCTTTCGGTCGAGGATCACAGCGTCGAGGGCAAGTTCGAGATCAAGGGCTTCGAGGACGAGGCCGGGGTGTTCGTGAAGGTCACGGAGGGTTGAGCCCGGGGGGGCTTACGGTCTTGCCGGTTGGCACGGGAGTTGCCAGCCTCCGCGGGAAATGACCGTCGTCCGCCTGTTCCGAGAGCTTTTTCTGACCCTCTTCGCCGCGTCGATCCTGCTGACGCCGGTCACGGCTTCCGCGCAGGACGCGCCGCCTCCCGCCGTCGAGGAGAGGTCGGTGGACGACAAGATCAATGACGCGGTCGCCCCTTACACCGACGCGATCTCGAAGGTGGTGTTCGTGCCCGTCTACAAGGGAACGGTCGGCGAGGGCGATGCCGCCGTGGATCTCGAGGTCCCCTTCGTGCTGCTGTGGCTCGCGGGCGGGGCCATTTTCTTCACGATTTTCTTCAAGTTCATCAACGTCCGCGCGTTTCCGCTCGCCCTGCGCACGGTCCGGGGAAAGTACTCGAGGCCTGACGATCCCGGGGAGATCACCCATTTTCAGGCGCTGACGGCCGCGGTTTCCGGAACCGTCGGGCTTGGCAACATCGCCGGGGTCGCGATCGCCATCAGCGTCGGTGGCCCGGGTGCCGCATTCTGGATGGTGGTGATGGGGCTGTGCGGGATGAGCAGCAAGTTCGCCGAGTGCACGCTCGGGGTGAAGTACCGCCAGATCGGCAAGGACGGGAAAGTCCACGGCGGCCCGATGCTCTACCTGACCCGGGGCTTCGCGGAGAGGGGAATGGGACCGGTCGGCAAGACGCTGGCGGTGTTCTTCAGCATTTGCGCGGTCGGCGCCTCCTTCGGCGGAGGAAACATGTTCCAGATCAATCAGGCGACCTCCCAGCTCGTCAACGTGACCGGTGGGTCGGTCGATGGCTTCCGCTGGCTGATCGGCATCGTGATCGCCGTCCTGGTCGGAATGGTGATCATCGGGGGGATTTCCCGGATCGGCAAGATCACGGCGAGCCTGGTCCCGGCGATGACGGTGCTCTACATCATCGGCTGCTTCGTGGTGCTGGGCACCCACCTCGACAAGATCGGCCCGACCTTCGGGCTGATCTTCGGCCACGCCTTCAGCGGCGAGGCGATGGCCGGGGGACTGATCGGCACCTTCCTCCAGGGAGTCAGGCGGGCGGCCTTTTCCAACGAGGCGGGCATCGGTTCGGCGCCGATCGCCCACTCGGCGGTCAAGACCCGTTTCGCGGCCAGCGAGGGTCTCGTCGCGCTGCTGGAACCCTTCGTGGACACCGTGATCATCTGCACGATGACGGCGCTGGTGGTGATCGTGACCGGTGATTACACGCATCAGGGAGTCGATGGCATCACGATCACCTCGGACTCCTTCGCGTCGGTGGTTCCCTGGTTCTCCTACGTCCTGTCGGTGGCCGTGATCCTCTTCGCGCTGTCGACACTGATCACGTGGTCCTACTACGGGCTCCAGGCGTGGAAGTTCCTCTTCGGGAAGTCCCACGCGGCCGACCTGAGCTTCAAGTTGATCTTCTGCCTGGTGATCATCCTCGGGGCCGCGATGTCGCCCGGAAAGGTGATCGATTTTTCCGATGCGATGCTCTTCAGCATGTCCTTTGCCAACCTGATCGGGGTGTATTTCCTGCTGCCGGTCATCAAGGAGGAGCTGGCGCGCTTCAAGGACTTCGCCCGCCGGGTGGACCGTGGTGACGATTTCGACCATGCGCTCGCGGTGGCGAAATCGGAGAGCGAGGAGGAGGCCAGACACCCACCCAAGGCCTGAGGTCCCTCCCGGCACTTGATCGGCCCGACGCTTGCCCCATGCTGAGCTCATGGCGCGCGAGTTCCATCTGACAAGCCGACCGAAGAAGGGCGCTTCGGGCATCGACTACCGGGCGGAACTCAACGCCGAGCAGTTCTCGGCCGTGACCTCCGCGCCGGGTCCCGCGCTGGTGATCGCCGGGGCGGGATCGGGAAAGACGAGGACGCTAACCTACCGCGTCGCGTGGCTGCTGGACCAGGGGGTCGATCCGCGCCACATCCTGCTGCTCACCTTCACCAACAAGGCGGCACGGGAGATGACCGAGCGCGTGCGCGAACTGGTGCCCCACGACCTCTCGCCGCTGTGGAGCGGCACCTTCCATTCGATCGGCAACCGCATCCTGCGCCGTCATGCGGAGGATCTCGGCCTGACCAAGGCCTTCTCGATCCTCGATCGCGACGACCAGAAGTCGCTGCTCTCGGGCGTGGTCGGCGGCATGGACATCGACACCTCGGTCCGCCGGTTTCCCAAGGCCGACGTGCTGGCGACGATGTTCAGTCTGGTGGAGAACACCGGGGTCGAACTGAAGGACCTGATCGAGGCCCGATACCCCTATTTCGAGGACTGGACGAAGGAAATCGCGGACGCCCACAAGCGCTACGCCAAACGCAAGCTGGAGACGAACTCGGTCGACTTCGACGACCTGCTTGTGCTCACCCTGAAGCTCTTCAAGACGCAGCCGGACGTCCTGGCGCTCTACCGCAAGCGCTTCCGCCATATCCTCGTGGATGAGTATCAGGACACCAACGCGGTGCAGTGCGAGTTGATCGACCTGCTCGCCTCCGACGGGGCCTCGGTGATGGCGGTGGGCGACGACGCGCAGTCGATCTATTCGTGGCGCGGCGCGGACATGGAGAACATCCTGAGTTTTCCGCGGCGCTACGACGGGTGCCGGGTCTACAAGATCGAGACGAACTACCGCAGCGTGCCGGAGATCCTCGAACTGTCGAACACGGCGATCCGGGCGAACACGGCGCGCTTCGAGAAGGACCTGCGCTCGGCGCGGGAGGCGCTCGGAACCAAGCCGGCGCTTGTGCCGCTGGAGGACCCCTCCACCCAGGCGCGTTTCATCGCCCAGCGGATGCTCCAGCTCCGCGATGACGAGGGTGTGCCGCTGGAAGAGATGGCGGTGATCTACCGCGCGCACTTCCAGTCGCTGGAGGTGCAGATGGAATTGACCTCGCACGGCATTCCCTTCGCGATCACCAGCGGGCTGAGGTTCTTCGAGCAGGCGCACGTCAAGGACGTGGCGGCGTTCCTGCGCCTGGCGACCAACCGTCGCGACGAGACGAGCTTCAAGCGCATCGTCCTGCTGCTTCCGGGAATCGGCGCGAAGGGCGCCGACAAGCTCTGGGCGGCGTGGCTCCACAGCGGGTGGGCGACAAGGGAGGAGACGCCGGAATGGTCGCAGGTCCTCGGTGGATTGAAGGGCGTGCCGAAGAAGGCGGCGAAGCACTGGGAACAGCTCGGCTACATCTTCGACGAGTTGACGCCCGGTGGGGAGTTCGCCCGTCCGTCCGAGATGATCTACAGTGTGCTCGAGGGGATGTATGACGAGCACCTCCGGGCGAGCTACGACAACTACGACAACCGCCGTAGCGACATCGAGCAACTGATGGCCTATGGGGAGAACTTCGAGGACATTCTCGATTTCCTGGCGCAGCTCTCGCTGCTGGGTTCGGCCGACGGCGAGCCGGGCGGCGACCGCACCGAGCCGGACCGGGAGAAGGTCACGCTTTCCTCCATTCACCAGGCGAAGGGGCTGGAGTGGAAGGTGGTCTTCGTGATCTGGCTGGCCGAGGGACAGTTTCCCAACGGCCGGGTGATCGAGGCCGATGACCCGGAGATGATGGAGGAGGAGCGGCGGTTGTTCTACGTGGCGGTGACGCGGGCGAAGGACGAGTTGTATCTCAGCTACCCGCTGGTGAACCCGAAGAGCTACTCGGGTGACGTGATCCAGCGTCCGTCGCGCTTCCTGGAGGACTTTCCGAAGGAGCTGGTCGAGGAATGGAAGGTCCGGTCGTCATGGGAGGAGCCGGACTGGGACGAAGCGGATTGGGAGAAGGAAGTGGACGAGCCGTTTTAGGAAGCGATTGGTGCTCGTGGCATGACCGTCCCGGTCATGAACGGAACGGCGTCCCTGGCGCATGGAGCGGTCCCGCGACTCATGCTTTTCCCATCCATGACCGGGACGGTCATGCCACGAAACGCCTAAGGTTTGGCCAGCAGGCTGACGGCGATGCCGATGCCGATCGCCGCCACGATGAAGCGCACCAGTTTGGCAGGCACCCGCTGGGCGAAGTGGGCGCCGAGGAAATAGCCGGGGATCGAGCCGGCGAGAAGGATCAGCACCAGGCGGCCGTCGAAGCTGCCGGTGAGCAGGAAGAAAAGCATCGCTGCGGTGTTGCACAGCAGGGCGAGCAGGTTCTTCAGCGCGTTCATCCGGTTGAGGTCGCGGATGCCGAGCAGGCCGAGACCGGCGAGCATCATGATTCCGATGCCGGCGCCGAAATAGCCGCCGTAGATCGCGACGCCGGTCTGGAAGGCGGCGCCCCAGCGGGGCGGCTTCTCCGGATCGTGATCGGCCGCGTGGGCGAAGGCCCAGCGACGGATCGGCTCGTTGGCGAGGAAAAGCGCGGTCGCGCCGAGGATGAGCCAGGGGACGGCGGCTTCGAAGACGGAATCGGGAAGCCGGATGAGCAGAAGGGCGCCGGCGAGGCCGCCAAGGAGGGAGACGATGCCGAGCGGAAGGATCCATGCGCGGACTTCCCGAAGGCGTCGGCGGAAGGCCCAGACCGATCCGGGCATGCCGAACCAGAGGGCGACGGTGGAGGTCGTGTTGGCCAGGACGGGTGGCAGGCCGGCGGCCAGCAGAGCCGGGAAGGTCAGCATCGTGCCGCCCCCGGCGATGGCGTTCATCGCTCCGGCGAGGAAGCCGGCGGCGAGGACGATCCATTCGGCGGCGGTGAGCACGGGCGGATTCTTCCGGGGAATCGACATTCCTGTCGATCAGCACTTTCCGAGGCGGGGGTGTTGATCGACAGGAACGTCGATCCCCCGGAAGCGCGGCCCGGTATTGATTCGCCGGAGTCGGCGGGCATACTCGGGCGACGTTCGCCGCCATGCTCACCCTGCTGAAGATCCGCAACCTCGCCCTGGTGGATGAACTGGTCTGGGAACTCGGCGAGGGGCTCGTGGCCGTGACCGGCGAGACCGGGGCGGGAAAGTCGGTGATCGTCGGCGCCCTGAAGCTCGTCCTGGGCGAGCGGGCCGACAAGTCGCTGATCCGAACCGGCGAGGAGAGCTGCACGGTGGAGGCGGTCTTCGAGCTGCCGGAGCCTGCCGAGGTCGATGCGCTGCTGCGGGACGGGGGGCTCGATGCCTGCGACGACGGCATGCTCATCGTCCGCCGGGTGATCGGCGCGAAGCTCAACCGCCAGTTCATCAACGACTCGCCGGTGACGCTCGCCCTGCTCAAGCGGATCGGCGAGCAACTCGTCGCCCTGCACGGTCCGCACGATCACCAGTCACTGCTTTCCACCGAGCGCCAACTCGTGATGCTGGACGCCTACGCGGACGTGGACCTCGGGGGCTACCGGGAGGCGTGGCAGGCGTGGCGGGAGAAGCGCGACGAGCTTGAGGAGCTTCGCGAGGCCGAGACGGCGGGTGAGCAGGAGCTTGACCTGTTGAGGCATCAGGTGGCGGAGATCGACGCCGCCGAGTTGAAGCCGGAGGAGGAGGACGAGATCACCGACCGCTGGCGCCGGGCCGGCAACGCGAGCCGGTTGGCCGAGATTTCAGGAGCCGCCGCAAACCTTCTGGGCGATGACGAGTCCGGCTTGCTGACCCGGCTCGGCGAAGTCCAGCGCCTGACCCGTGACCTGGAGAAACTCGATCCGTCGATGGCCGAGCGGACCGCGGGGCTGGAGACGGCGGTGGTCGAACTGCAGGATCTCGAGCGCGTCTTCCGCGATTATGCGGACGATCTGGATCTCGATCCTTCGGAGGCGGTCGAACTGGAGGAGCGGGTGAATCTTTTCGAATCCCTGAAACGGAAGTACGGCGCCACCCTTGAGGCGGTGCTGGCTCACCGTGATCGCTGCGCCGAGCGCCTCGATTCGGTGGAGAACCGCGGCGAGAGGCTCCAGCGGCTCGAGGAGGAGGCGGAGGCCCTGCGGACCGAGGTCGACAAGCTGGGCCGCGCGGTTGGCGCGAAGCGCAGGAAGGCCGCGCCGCGGCTGGCGAAGGAGATCGCCGGACAACTGAGCGACCTGGGATTCAAGAGTTCGACCTTCGAGATCCGGCTGGAGCCCCGGAGGGAGCCGGGCTCGGTCGGTTTCGAAGCGGTGGAGTTCTTTTTCGGCCCGAATCCGGGCGAGCCGGTGCAGCCGCTGCGCCAGGTGGCGTCGAGCGGCGAGGTCAGCCGGGTGATGCTGGCGGTGAAGAGCGCGCTGGCGGACCAGGACTCGACGCCTTTGATGGTCTTCGACGAGATCGACGCCAACGTCGGCGGGGAGATCGCACGCTCGGTGGGGCTCAAGATGTCGGCGCTGGGCGAGCGGCACCAGGTGGTGGCGATCACCCACTTTCCGCAGGTCGCCGCCAGCGCGGCGCGGCACTACGTCGTCGAGAAGCAGGTCGTCGGCGGCCGGACCTGCTCGCGGCTGTTTCCGGTCGATGGGGATGGCCGGATCGATGAACTGGTGCGAATGCTCGGTGGCGGCGGCGCTTCGGCGAGGGAGATGGCGAAGAGCCTGCTGCAGGAATCATGAGGAAACGTCGCAGCAGTGGATGTCATGTGGGCAGCGCGCGCCGGGTCGATCAACCGGCCGGCCGGGTGGGTGAGGATCTGGCCCTGCCGAGCCGGAAACGGGGAGCCGAGCGGCTGGTGATCGGCCGCCGCGAGTGGATCCGGCTGCCTGGCTTCGATGCCGGCCCGTTCCATGCCAAGACCGACAGCGGCGCCCGGAGTTCGAGCATCCATGCCGAACAGATCGTGCTTTCCGACGACTGCTCCGAGGTCGGCTTCTACACCCGCGACCACTACGGCCGTCGCCGCTGGTGCGAGCTGCCCGTGGGAGGCGTGAGCAGGGTGAAAAGCTCGACCGGCGAATCGAAGCCGCGGGTCTGGGTTGAGACCGAGCTGGAATTGCCCGGCGGATTCCGCTGGCGGACCCGCCTGACCCTGGCAAACCGGCAGCGGATGAAGTGCTCGATGCTCCTCGGCCGACGGGCCCTGTCCGGATTCTTCCTCATCGACACCGCCTGCGACCACATGATGGGCGCCTTTGATGCCAGGGATGGGCATTGAAAGCGACCGGCCGATTCTCCAATTTTCCCAAGCTCATGAAACCCGGAACCCATGAAAGTCGCCGCGTGTTTCGCTGAAACGAGTCGTTCCTGCCACCTCCAACCGGAATCAACAAACCTATGATCACACCGCCAAGTTCCCTTCATGTCCTCGCCCAGGCGGGCGCCACCTTCAGCGGCCTCGATACGGGCATCGTCGTCGGCTACATCGTCTTCATCTGTGTCCTGGGAATCCTGGTCGGTTTCAGGAAGAACACTTCCAGCAGCCAGCTTTTCCTCGCGGGGAGGTCCCTCGGCTGGCCGGTCATCGGCATCTCGCTCTTCTGCGCCAACATCTCGTCGATCCACCTCGTCGGTCTGGCCGCCGACGGCTACCGCGTGGGGATGCCCGTGGGCAACTTCGAGTGGGGTGCTTCCTTCTGCCTCATCATCCTCGGCCTGGTGTTCGCGCCCTTCTATTTCCGGAGCCAGCTCAGCACGCTGCCGGAGTACGTCGAGAAGCGCTACAGCCCCATCACACGCACGATCCTGGGCATCATCTTCGTCCTGTCCGCCTTGCTGGTCCACATCGGCATGAGCCTCTATGCCGGGGCGAAGCTGATGAACGTCTTCTTCGGCTTCGACATCACCACCGCGATCATCGTGATCGCGGGAGTCACCGCGATCTACACGGTCCTGGGGGGGCTGAAGGCGGTGATGATCACCAATGTCGTGCAGGTCATCATCCTGCTGGCGGGAGCGCTCACGCTGACCTACCTGGGTTGGCAGGCCCTCGGTGAGGAAAAGGGCATCACGACCTACGCCCAGTTGAAGGAGGCGGTCTCGCCGGACATCTCGCCGACCGTGCTGCAAAGCATCAAGGCCCCGGACGGTTCATTCAACGACTTCTCGTGGCTGTGCGTGCTGGTCGGTTATCCGATCCTCGGCATCTGGTACTGGTGCACGGACCAGACGATCGTCCAGAACGTCCTGGCGGCGAAGACCGAGAAGGACGGCCGGGACGGGGCGATCTTCGGTGGCTTCCTCAAGATCCTGCCGGTGTTCCTGATGGTCCTGCCCGGGGTGATGGCCTACGCCCTCTACCGGGACGAGATCGGCGAGGAGAACAACAACACCCTGATGATCCTGATGCAGAAGCTGCTGCAGCCCGGATTCCTGGGCGTGTTCGCCGCCGGGCTGCTGGCGGCGCTGATGAGCACGGTGGCCGCGGCCTTGAACAGCACCGCCACCCTTGCCTCGTCCGATATCCTCAAGCGCCTGAAGCCGGAGACGCCGGACAAGACGCTGGTCTGGTTCGGCCGGATCTCGTCCATCGTGGTGGTCCTGCTCGCGATGGCCTGGTCCACGCAAGGCGACAAGTTCAAGAGCATCTTCGAGGCGATCAACAAGATCCCGATGATGTTCGCGCCGGCGATCACGACGATCTTCCTGATGGGCGTCTTCTGGAAACGCGGCACCAAGCAGGCCGCCATCGGCACCCTGCTCTTCAACATGGGCGTCGGGGTCATCTACCTGCTGGTCGACATCCCGATCATCACCGAGAAGCAGCTCATCGCCGAAGGGCTGGGACTGCCCTTCATGCTCGTGGGCGGCATCTTCTTCGTCTTCTGCCTGATCCTCTACGTGATCGTGAGCCTGATGACGCCCGCTCCCGGCGAGGCGAACATCAAGAACCTCGTCTGGGATCACCCGCTTGGGTTCCTCGGGGAAGGGAAGGTTTCCGGGATCACCGATCCGCGGATCATGGCGCTGATCCTCCTGATCATCATGGTGATCCTCTACATTGTGATGTAGGCGATTGGAGGCGGGCCGCCTCGGCCCGCTATCCTTCGGGGTGCCGCCTGGGCGCCCCGCCTCCGAGTCTCCCGCTTGCCTTGCTCATCATGAAGATCGACAGCCACCACCACCTCTGGGCCATCAACGACACCGACTATGTGTGGATGACCGAAGACCACGCGAGGATCCGCCGCGACTTCCTGCCGGAGGATGCCGCGACCAACTTCAAGGCTTCGGGGATCGACGGCAGTGTGGTGGTGCAGGCGCGGCAGATGGTCGAGGAGACCGAATGGCTGCTGGGGTTGGCCGAGGCGAACGACTGGATGCGCGGCGTGGTCGGCTGGGTGCCGCTGCTCGAGGATGGCGGCGAACCGTTTCTCGAACGCTTCGCATCCCACCCGAAGCTGTGCGGCGTGCGGCACGTGGTGCATGACGAACCCGACGACGACTTCATCTTGCGCGAGGATTTCAACGAGGGCATCCGGCGGCTCGCGGGATACGGGCTCGTCTACGACATTCTCATTTTCGAGAAGCACCTGCCGCAGACGATCGAGTTCGTCGACCGGCATCCGGAGCAGGTCTTCGTGGTGGATCACATCGCCAAGCCGGTGATCCGCAAGGATGCCTTCGATGAGGCATGGGCGCGCAACATCCGCGAGCTGGCGAAGCGGGAGAAGGTGAGCTGCAAGCTGTCAGGAATGGTCACCGAGGTCCGTGATGCCGAGTGGGACACGGAGCTGCTGAGGCCATACTTTGAAACGGTGTTGGAGGCCTTCGGAGCCGATCGGCTGATGTTCGGCTCGGACTGGCCGGTGTGCCTGCTGCGCTCGGAGTACGGGGCGTGGGTTGGCTGCGTGGAGGAACTGGTGGCCGATCTCAGTGAAGACGAGAAGGCCGCGTTCTGGGGGCGGAACGCGGCCCGGATCTACGGGGTGTGAGTGTGGCTGCCGTCGGACTGAAGCCCGAAAAGCGAATCAACCCTTGAGCGGGAGCGCGAGCTCGACCTTTTCGCCCGCCGGCAGCTCGATCTCGCGGGGCTCCTGACCGGGCAGGATCAGCTCGATGGTCTGCGCATCCTTCGAAGTCATCGCGACTTCGACCTTGTCCGGCGTCCAGTGCAGGCGGTGGATTTCGATGGCGCCGCGGCAAAGCACGCCCTCGATCGTGCCGGTCGGCCACTCCTTCGGAAGGGCGGGAAGGAGGTGGATCTCGCCGACGTCCGAGCCCACCAGCATCTGGATGATCAGAGCCGGCTGGCCGCCGCTGATGTCCATGTTGAACAGGTGCCGGTGGTTGTGCATCGACGCCAGGTTGTTGAGCCAGAAGCGGTTCACCAGGTGGCGCAGGCAGAGGTAGGAAAGTTCGCCGTCGCCGAGGGTCGAGACGACCTGCCCGAGCTGGACGAGGCCGAAGGACATGAAACCGCGGTCCTCGGGATCCTTCCAGTGCTCGGCGAGCTTGAACTCGACGCTCTTGCGGAAGCCTTCCTTGAGCTTCGGATCGGCCTCGATCTCGTCGGGCATCACGTAGTAGAGCGGGTAGAGCTGGGAGGAGTGGCGGTGTTTGTCGTTGTTGCCCAGCTTGGGCGTGAGCCACTCCTTGATGATGCCCTCGTCGTTGAGCATGTAAGGAGGCATCTTCTCAAGCATGCCCTCCCACTTGGGGATCTTGCCGGCGTTCACGCCGAGGGTCCGGGAGGCGGCGATGAGGTTGTGAAGCACCTCTTTGGCGACGGCGACGTCCATGGTCGCATTGAAGGTCGCCTGGGAGTCGCTGCCTTCCGGCCAGTTCTCCGGGGACTGGGTGGGCGAGAAGATGTACTGACCGTTCTCGTCCTCGTAGAGGAAGTCCTCGAAGAACAGCGCGCATTGCTCGAGATAGGGCACGGTGTGCTTCGCGAGGAAGTCCTTGTCGCCGGTGAAGAGGTAGTAGTCGTAGAAGAAGCGGGCGGCCTTGCCGGCGCCGGCGACCCACATGCCGCCGGCGAAGCTCGGAGCCAGGGCGTTGTTGTAGCCATTGGTGCTGGTGCGTGACGGAAGAACGATGCCGCGGGCGCCAAAGTAGTGCTTGGCATTGAGCTGCATGTCCGGAATCAGCGACTCGATGTAGCGGGTGTAGGCCGGCATCAGCTCCGGCATGTTGCCCGGCAGGTTGGCGGCGATGGCCGAGGGGACGTTGCCGTTGTGGGTGTAGTCGCTGGCCCAGTTGGGCACGTAGGTGCCGCCCCAGATGCCCTGCAGGTTGGGCGGAAGCTTGCCGGTGGAGCAGAGGATGTTGTAGCGGCCGGCGTCGAACTGCTTCTCGATCAGGGCCTTGTTGATGTCGTGCCAGGTGGAGATCTCGAGGAGTTGCTCGGTCGGCTTCTTGTGGTCGTCTTCGCTACCGCCGATGTCGAGTTGGACCCGGTTGAAGATCTCACCGTGGACCTTGGCGTGGGCGGCAAGCAACTTGTCGTAATCGGCCTGCACGTTCTTCAACTTTGCGGCGAGACTGTCGAAGACGTCGGTGCCCTTCTTGCGGGGCAGGCCAACGTCGGCGAGCAGCAGAACTTCGTCCGCACCCTCGATGACCAGCGAGCCATCCTCCTTGGAAGTGCTCTTGCCGCCCTTGGTGATTACCCGGGCGTGGCCGTTGACGGCGGTGATGCTGCCCTCGTAGGCCTTGAGGCACTGCATGCTGTAAGACAGCGAGTCCTCGGTGGAGCTGCTTTCGATTCCGCCGAAGTGCTCCTTGAAGCTGTCGTCGGACTTCTTGGCGATGTCGGTGTCCTTGTTGAACTCGTCGCTGGATTCACGGGGCTCCAGCTTGAGCGAGCAGTTCACGCTGCCCGCCTTGTCGCCGCGGATGCGGATCACGGCGACTCCGTCCGGGCGGGAGGCGAAGAAGCTGCGGGTGAAGGTTCCGGCGTCGTCGGTCCAGCGGACAGTACACTCGCCGGTGCTGAAATCGACCGAGCGGGAATAGTCGCGGGGCTCGCCCCGGGCGGCGCGCGTGATCGTTAGGTCGAAGGCCGGAACGTAGAAATCCGGATACATGAAGCCTTCCTGACCGGAGTTCTCGAACTGCAGGACTTCGGCTTCCTTGTATTTTCCCTCGGCGATGAGCTGACGGATCTTTGGCAGGTCCTTGGATTGGTCCGGGGGCACCGTCGGTTCGCCCATCGGCATGAAGAGTTCCTCGTGGTTGAAGATGATGCGCTCATCGTTCGGGCGGCTGTAGGCGTTGAGGCCGAGGGTGCCGTTGCCGGTGATGAGGCCCTCCTCCCAGTTGGCGGCGGGTCTGGCGCTGATGAAGCCGCGTTCGGGGACGGGAAGCGACGCGGAATGGGCCGGGCTCATGGTGACGAGAATGGTGGCAAGGATCGGGGGCAGGTGCTTGGAGGCGGTCATGACAGTGGTGGCGAAGATGCAGGTGTTGGTGGGGATTCTCGGGCGCGGAG
>ERZ869936.414-NODE-414-length-41665-cov-18.320404_pt1 | contig 41665 bp, 35 predicted proteins | sample MGYA00520876_ERZ869936 | MGnify/ENA primary metagenome ERZ869936 (study PRJEB32218, sample SAMN09650985) | biofilter metagenome | isolation source: enrty point of leading RO module | place: Saudi Arabia: Thuwal, RO plant located on Red Sea | collected 2016-02-17 ... | reverse complement strand
CAAGTGTAAGTCGGGGCGAGAGGATTCGAACCTCCGACCCCCTGCTCCCAAAGCACGGAGGAAGTGCGTATTTCTCGTATAAAAAGGCCCATTTTTAGCCTTGCACTACAAAATATCCGAATCTTGCACTACAATTCTGGAGCCCAAATCCTCACCCTTTCTCCACATCAATCCAATGCGTGCTTCCAAACCTCGTAAGAAACGCATTCCCGAGCTTAAGTACACGACAACGAGAAATATAGGCTGGCACGTTAGCTTTCGCGACCCCAAAACCAACACCCCAAAGAAACACCGCTTCGACGCCTCCACCCGCGAAGAAGCTCTCGAACTCTACGAAGAATGGCTCGCCAAACACCTTGCCGGAAACACTCCCCCTGCACCTAGAAAATCTCCAGCAGCCAAGATTGACCTTAAGCATCAATCTCACTTTGGAAGCATTCTAACCGTCGCCTCAAGCCTCATCGACTTTGACGAGGACCGCACTCGCGAGCCAGGCGAACCCCGCCGCCCCGGCACCATATCCCGTTCTCAATTCGAGTTTCGAGAACACGGCATTAGAGATTTTCTAGCCTTCATGAACACCCGCTACGCTTCTGGAGCTGTAGCACGGCTCAGAGTCGACGAAATCAGCATGCACGATGTTGAGGCCTTTAATCGAAAGCTCGTCCTCGACGGTGGCTCTGACTCCTTTGTGACCAAGCGAATGGCCCTGGTCAAAGCCCTCATTGACCGAGCCGGCAGGCCAGAATTTGAGCACCAATCTCTCCCATGGAATTGGGAGTCTCGTGACAAGATTGCCGGAAAGCTCGCCGTCAGCAGAAAACTCCCCACTCTAAGGCAGCTAAAGCGAATCCTTCGAGCATCCAAAGAACGCGAACGTGCAATGGTTTGGATGGGGATTGGTCTTGGATTTGGTCAAAGTGACATTTCCCAGACCTGTGTCGGCCAAATCAACAAGAAAACCTACGACCTCCGCCGTGGCAAAACCAATGTAGAACGCTACGGCGAAACACCACCGATGGTCTGGAAGGCCATCCAGGATTACCTCAAAGATACTCCCCGACCCCGCGGAGAACTCTTGTTTGTCACCAGACGGGGCCATCCACTCGTTCATGGCAAAAAATCTGACGCCATAAAGCTCTGGTGGAGAAGACTCAGAAAAGACCTTGGCTACGGTCCAAAGACACTCGACGGATTCTACGTCCTTCGTCACCTTGGAGCCACCGAATATGGCTCACGCGGCACAAACTCAATTAACGATGTCCGCCGCTGGTTAGGACACGCTGCGAGCTCCCAAGTTGCTGACATTTACATGCGACCCGTTGCTGCCGAACACGAAGAACTAATCACCTGGGTTCGTAATGCCTTACTAACTGGAAAGGCAGACCTTAAATTAAGGTAAAACAATTCCTGAACTCTTCCCACATTCAAATGAGGCTGGGGCATCATGCCAGACATTGCCGAAGAACCCGTTCGCATGCCTCTCAATTCTGCGAACGTCCACGATGACCGGATAGAACGACTGCAAGAACTCTATCCCGAAGCCTTCGCCGAAGGCGAAATTGACTTTGACCGTCTCAAGAATGCCCTTGGCGAATTTGTGGCTCAAGGTCGCGAACGATACGGCCTCACCTGGGCTGGAAAAGCTGATGCGATTCTCGCCATTCAGACGCCAAGCGTCGGTACTCTCACTCCCTTCCCCGAAGAATCAGTCAACTTCGACACGACCGAAAACCTCTTTATCGAGGGCGACAATCTCGAAGTCTTGAAGCTCTTGCAAAAGAGCTATTTTGGCAAGGTCAAGATGATCTACATTGACCCGCCGTATAACACGGGCAACGAGTTTATCTATCCAGATAATTTCCGAGAAGGCCTTGATGGGTATCTGCGATATTCCGGCCAAGTTGATGACGGAGGCACGCGACTCTCGACAAATACAGAAACTTCCGGCCGCTTCCATTCCAAATGGTTGAGCATGATGTACCCGCGACTCTTCTTGGCTCGCAATCTCTTAACTGAAGATGGCGTCATCTTCATGTCCATCGGTCACGATGAAATTGGCAACTTACTTTCTCTCGCTAACGAGATTTTCGGAGAAGAAAACCTGGTGTCAATTTGCTCTCGCGTCATGAAAACCGGTGGACAAAAAGGTGTGCATTTCTCTCCCTGCGTTGACTACATCATTGTCATGGCCAGGAACATTGCAGAACTTAACGCCTTTCGCGAACCCATCAGCCAAAGCGTTATAAAAAAGGTCTATACAAAGACGGCAACCAACGGGCCTCGTAAGGGTGAGAAGTATCGTTCAATGGGCCTTTATCAAGCAATGCTTGATAAGCGTGCAAACCAGCGTTTCTACATCGAATGCCCCGACGGCCAGATGGTCATTCCGCCCGGCGATTCGTTTCCAGACACTGTTGCGGAGGGGGCACAGGTCACTCCAGGAGACGGAGACGGTGTCTGGCGGTGGACATACCCAAGATACGAGAAGGAAAAGCAAGCATGCAACGTCGAATTCATTCGCAGTGATAAGACCTCTCTAGTCCAGCCTGACGGCTCCAAAGCCGACTGGAATGTTTACTACAAGATATGGCTCAGCGACAGAATGGAGGATGGACAACTACCCGGAAATATCCTGGACAAATTTGAGAGTAGACACAGCTCCGCCGAACTGAAGGCTCTCAACATACCTTTCGATTTCGCCAAGCCTTCCGCCTTAATCAAATTCCTAATGACCATCTCTGGCGTCGCTGCCAACGACATTACTCTCGATTTCTTCGCCGGGTCTGCTTCTACGGCACACGCAGCAATGGAGTTGGCCGCGGAAACTGGAAACTCATACCCATTCATTTGCGTTCAACTACCCGAGCCAACACCTACAGACTCCGAAGAAAGAAAAGCAGGTTACAACACTATTGCCGACATTGCCAAAGAGAGAATCAGACGAGTTGCGAACTCACTTACAGATGAACTCTTTTCCGACAATACCGATGTCGGATTTCGTGTCTTTAAGCTCTCCTCCAGCAACTTCAAGGTCTGGGACGGTACCGGCTCTACGGCCCTTTCTGATTTAGAGCAACAACTCAAGCTCTATGCTGACCACATTCTCCCAGACCGCACCGACCCCGACGTACTCTACGAATTGATTCTCAAATCCGGCCTGCCGCTGACCGTTGACATACAACAAAAGACTGTCGCTGACAAAACGGTCTACTCCATCGCAGATGGAACACTGGCAATCTGTCTCGCAAATCCCATAACAAGCGACTGTCTTGGCGGCATTGCCCAACTTGCACCGCAACGAGTCATCTGCCTCGACGCCGCCTTTGAAGGCAATGACCAACTCAAAACGAACACTGTGCTCGAAATGAAATCCCACGACATCGAATTTCGAACAGTGTAGCCACATTCCAAGGAGACGGTTCGATGGCCAAAGCAGAAGCCACAGTTGAAGAACTCGTCGGAATGATAGAACGAGGCGAATTACGGCTCCCCGAAATGCAACGTCGCTATGTCTGGCGTGCTCCCCGCGTTCGGGACTTGCTCGATTCTCTTTATCGCGGCTATCCGTCCGGAGCAATCTTGCTATGGGAGACCGACGAAGATGTCCCGCTACGTGACTTTGCCGTGCAACAGGACGTCAACCCATACCAGGCCACCAAACTACTTCTCGATGGACAACAGCGACTCACATCGTTGATGGCCGTACTTCGAGGTGAAATGGTCCACGTTCGTGGCCGTAAGAAGCCAATTGAACTGCTTTTCAACTTAAAACACCCGGACCTGCTTACCGTCATCACCGAAGTCGAGGAAGACAAGGACGAAGAAGACGAAGCGGACGAAACAGATGCGACCGAAGATGAAATCCAAAAGCGTCTTGAGCAGATGACCTTCGTCGTTTCCACGAAAAAACTCGCTGGGCTCCCGCACTGGGTCCCCGTATCAGAAGTCTTCAAAACCGACTCAGACGCTCCCTTTCTCAAGAAAGCCGGTGTCACCAACTTCGACGACCCGTTATACGAGAAATACAGCGGCCGATTGAAACGACTTCGAAGTGTCCGCAAGTATGTCTATCGCATGGACATACTTCAGCGAACTCTATCTTACGAAGAAGTAACCGAAATCTTTGTCCGCGTTAACTCTCTCGGGGCGAAGCTGCGTAGCTCTGACTTAGCGATGGCCCAAATAACTGCCAAGTGGAGAGACTCTCTAAAAATCTTTCAGGCTTTTCAGAAAGAATGTGCAAACAATGGCTTTGACCTCGACCTGGGAATACACGTCAAGAACTTGGTTGTATTCGCTACCGGACAATCCCGATTTAAGACCGTCGGAGGCCTCAAACCAGACCAGCTTCAAGAAGGCTGGAACCTCGGGCAGGAGGGATTCCGCTTCGCAATCAATTTCCTTAAGAGTAACGCGAAAATTGAGAGTCCCGCACTGCTTTCATCCCCCTTCTTACTCATTGCAATCGCCTACTATGGCCATCAAAACAACTATTCGCTCACTCCCCAGCAAGAAGCCGACCTTAGATATTGGCTCTACGTAGCCAACACCAAGGGACGCTATTCTCGTGGCTCAACAGAAACGCTCCTCGACCAGGACTTGACCAAGAGTCGAAACGGTCAAGGCATTGACGGAATGATTGAGAGTTTGAAGAACCAATTCGGCCGCCTCGACATTTCGCCAGGTGAACTCGAGGGCCGAAACGCCCGCAGTGCATATTTCAAAACAATGTTCCTCGCCTTTCATGAGGACGGTGCAAAAGACTGGATTTCCAACCTCGCTATTTCCTTATCTCACAGCGGCAAACAACACAAGCTCCAATTTCACCACATCTTTGCCCAGGCACTCCTCAAAGGCGACCACCGTCCACGAGTAGTGAACGACATAGCCAATCTCTCATTCATCGGAGGTAAGACGAACCGCAAAATTAGCAGTAAATCTCCAGACAAGTACATTCCAAACCTCATCAAGAAACAGGGCAAAGAACCATTCGTCGCCCAGTGCATTCCGCTTGAAGACGGTCTCTTAACCGTTGACAAGTTTACCGATTTTCTAACAGAGCGACGCAAACTAATTGCCGACAGATTAAACCTCTTTCTCAACGACGCACGCAAATCAACATAACCAACCGCATGAAAATCAAGTTTGACAGCAATCAGGAATATCAACTCGACGCCATTCAGGCTACCGTCGACGTCTTTGACGGCCAGCCCGTCCGTCAAGGCGAACACGAAATACGCCTCGATTCACTTAGCGGCCACGCCCTAACCGAACTTGGAACGGGTAATAACCTCTTACTCGACGACACTCGCATTCTTCAAAACGTTCAATCAATCCAGGCGGCCAACAACATTCAGCCGCCAGTTGACGACCTTTCCCATGGCATGAATTTCTCCATCGAAATGGAAACTGGCACCGGAAAAACGTACGTCTATTTGCGAAGCATCTACGAACTCAACAAAGCATATGACTTCACGAAATTCGTCATCGTAGTTCCAAGCGTTGCCATCCGCGAGGGAGTTCTAAAAAACATACAGCTCACAGAACAACATTTTCGAAACATTTACGGAAGCATCCCAGTCGACTATTGGGTCTACGACTCTAAGCAGGTCTCACGATTACGTGGCTACGCTAACTCCAACCATCTTCAAATCTTGATCATGAACATTGACGCCTTCAACAAGGACCTCAATGTCATTAACCAGGAAAACGACAAGCTCTCAGGTCGAAAACCAATCGAGTTCCTCCAAGCCACCAATCCTATCGCAATCATCGATGAGCCCCAGAACATGGAGAGCGAGCAGGCTCGTGCCGCAATTGACAGCTTAAATCCCCTTTGTACCTTCCGCTATTCCGCAACGCACCGAAACGTCTACAACCTCCTCTATCGACTTGACCCCGTGCGAGCCTATGACCTTAGACTTGTCAAACGAATCGAAGTCGACGCCATTTTGGACGAGCCAGATTTCAATAAGCCATACATCGAAGTTAAGTCCGTCAAAGCATCCCGAACGCGAATCACTGCCAAGCTCCTAATCGACGTCGATTCCGCCGACGGGCCAAAGAGAAAGACAATCTCTGTTACCACAAACGGAACAGACCTCTTCGAGAAGTCCAATCAACGACCTGCCTACGACGGCTACGTTGTCACCGAAATCGACGCCGGAAATGAATACATCTCATTTGCGAACGGCGTCACTCTCTATGCGGGTCAAACCCACGGTAGTAACACCGATGCAATCATGAAGGCCCAGATACGAGAGACCGTAAGGGAGCACTTCGAAAAAGAGCTTCGCATTCACCGAAAGCTCCCAAACGACAAGAAGATGAAGGTACTCTCCCTCTTCTTTATTGACCGCGTTGCTAACTACTACCCAGAAGACGGCAAGATTCGCAGGTGGTTTGAAGACGCCTACGAAGAACTCTCTGCCAAGACACAGTACGAACCACTTAATCCCCTTCCCGTCGACCAGGTTCACGATGGCTATTTTGCCGTAACGAACACCGGAGACGCGAAAGACAGTCGTGGCGAAGCCAAAACCAAAGCCGACGAACAAGCCTTTGAACTCATAATGCGTGACAAGGAGCGACTTCTTGACCGAAGCGAACCGCTTCGCTTTATCTTTAGTCACTCTGCACTGCGAGAAGGCTGGGATAATCCAAACGTGTTTCAGATTTGCACGTTGAATGAAACTAAATCTGAAATCAAGAAACGACAAGAGATAGGACGTGGACTTCGGCTTCCAGTGAGAGAAGACGGCACTCGTTGCTTTGAGCCTGCGTACAATCGATTAACGGTCATTGCCAACGAGAGCTACGAAGACTTCGCTCAAAAACTCCAGAACGAAATTGAGGAAGAATGCGGCATTCAATTTGGCGGGCGAATCGCCAACAAGAGAGAACGCCGAAAAGCCACCCTTATACCCGACTGGCAGCTAAACGACGACTTCCAAGAGCTTTGGAAACGCATACAGCACCGGACACGCTACTCCGTCGCTTATGATACCCAGGATTTAGTCGCTACCGCCTCTAATGCTCTAAAGCAAATGCCCCAAATCAAAGCCCCCAAGCTCACTGCACAAAAGGCTGGCCTCGATATAACCGACCAAGGCGTTACGGGCCAAATACTCGCCTCTCGACCCACCCAGACATCCGAACCAGAGCAGCAAGACATACCCGACCTTTTGACTTACCTACAGCGAGAAACGGAGCTGACTCGCGGCACTCTCGCGAACATCTTGATTCAGTCAGACCGCCTCACCGACATTGCAACCAATCCCCAACAATTTCTTGACCAATCTCTGACCGCCATTCGTTACACGCTCAACCAAACTATCGTCGATGGCATCAAGTATGAAAAAGTCAATGGTCAAACATACGAAATGTTGTTGTTCGAGCAAAATGAAATCGAAGGCTACATCAATCGAATGGTTGACGTCCAAAACAGCATCTACGATTGTGTTGAAGTCGAATCAAACGTCGAACGAGATTTTGCTCAAACCATCAGCAACCGAGAAGACATCAAGCTAGTCATCAAACTCCCTGATTGGTTCCGGGTTGAAACACCACTTGGAACCTACAACCCTGATTGGGCCATCGTGAAACAGGAGGATGAAAAACTCTATCTCGTTCGAGAGACAAAGAGCACCACCGACCAACACAAGCTACGTCCAAGCGAATCGCAAAAAATTCGCTGCGGCAAGGCTCACTTCGACGCCCTTGAGGTTGACTTTGACCATGTAGCTAGTGCCGACGAGATTTGAGCCCTTATCGGCCCCACGCCTTCTGACCTCTCACGTTGTTGCCCCAACGGTCACTCTCGCTCACTCCGTCAACTACACCTAAATTGCACTGGTGACAGGCTACGCCAAAGCCTGATAGGGTGACTCTGCGAACTTGTGCGTGCCAGCGATTCGCGTTGGCACGCCTCTTAAATGGAGTCACATATGTGAACCAACGGCAGAGGCCCTACTCAGCAGCATCCGTTTCTGTGCGGAACGACCAGCGTGATGGCAGGCGTGTCCCGGTTTCCCCAGACCGACACTAGCCTACTTCCTCACGTATCGTCAACTGTCAATCGACAAAGGTCGCACCGGACCGGTTTGCCTAGCGGGAACAGGTCCTTCGCCTCTTCTCACGGAGGAACAATAAATGCGTCCATCACAACACACTAAAACATCGGTTCGTTATCGCCAATTCCAAGGAGGGTATGCCAAAGTACACGCGAGCCAGCTTCGGGCCTTGCTTGAAGGCTACCGAATCGGTCTTTTTCGACGAAACGAAATTCGTATCTTTGCCGCCCTTTGCGAGGCGGCTGCCTTGCACCAGGACAGTCCTGTATCCCTGTACCGAATTGTCAACTGTCAATCAAAGAACAAGGGCAACCGCAGGCTCTCGCATGCCAATATCAACGCTGCCAGGACCAAGCTCAACGATTTGCTCCCCCAACTACAAACGGAGCTGGCCACGCTGCCTGAAGAAGATAGGCCCACGACGACGAAGAAACCGGTCGCTCGCCGGGTCCTCCGACACATCGCTCAGGGCGGAGCGACGACCGTAGAGGCTCTATTTTATTTCGCGTTCTTCATCCGTCGCATACCGCAACGCAAACCCATGCAACGGCTGAAGAGTGACGAGCACTATGCTCGCTTCCGCTACGCTGAATTCCAGCTTTGGACCGGCGTCCACCGGGCAACGCAATCGCGTTTGCTGCAACGAATCATCCGCCGCGGCTATCTAAATACAGCCCCCGTCCACAAACAGAACGAGAATGCCTACGGCCAGCTTTTCATTGACGGTCCGATGCTCTCGCTCGTTAGGCGTCAGCAGCACGCTCGTCGAGCCCAGCGGTCTCTGTCGACGACTACGCCAAGCGAACGCGAGAAAAGGTCAACGGATGTCGAAGTAATGGTCAACGCTCCCCCTCAAAAAAGGTCAACGCTAATAAACAGAAATCCTAGAACGGAAATCAAAAGACCAGAGAATTCTGTTTTGGATTTAAGAGAGAGCCTCTTTGCGGGCCATGCAGACCCCGACCTGCGGCGGATTGCAATGAGAGCGGCTCAAATGAAAGGTCAATACCTTCAACAAGCCGCTTAGTTTCGCGTATTGTCATCACGTCTGCGGTCGTTTTTCGCGTTCAAGGAGACGCTACGCCTAATCGTGCAAAAACGCACTTTCCACCTTCGCGAGTAGCAGAGCCCACTGGTTCACGCTCTGGCTTCATTCATGAAGCCGTTACTACAAGCGAAATCCACCCCTTATCCCCTTTCATGACAATCACGACTCTTTTGAGCCTTCGGACTCTCGTGACTTTTTACCTCTTCACGACTCTCGCTCATGACACTCATGACACTCATGACACTGCCCGCACTCACCTCATGAATCACACCCACGTCATCCCCGCCACACAGAAGACGGCTCATACTAACTTCACCGATGTCGCAAATGAAACTAATGTCTTGCCCAATGTCAATGGACCAAGGTAATCTCCTTCCCATGGTGATAATGGTTTCAAACACAAAGGGTGGAGTAGGTAAGTCAACTATCGCCGTTCACCTAGCCGGATGGCTCTTTGACAAGGGATACGACGTCGTACTGCTCGACACTGACAAGCAAGCCACTTCTTCCACCTGGCTCTCGAACACTGAGCCTGAGCTTCAAACCTTCTTTGAAACTGAGCCGAAACAGATTGTTTCAACGCTCAAGAAGCTCATCAAAGAATTCGATTTCGTCATCTGCGACACTGAGGGGAGTTACGGTGTAACTGGCACAATCCTCCCCACGCTAGCTGACTTGGCAATCGTTCCGCTTCAACCGAGCGAGGCAGACGTTGACGAACTCGAAAAAGCTCTCTTTCATATTCAATTCGCGAACACCGAATGTATTTTGGTCTTTAGCATGACTTCATCCAACGACAGGAAGTCCAACCGACTTAGAGAACTTCTATGCGAAGTTGATGTTCCGGTGTCAAAGCACACAATTCGTCGACTCAATGCAATAAGAGACGTTGCAAAGAAAAGCCTCGTCACACGAGGAACATCGACCCAAGCGAAGAATGCCGCAAGAGATTTCAACCAACTCTTTAGCTCGCTGCTATGCGGCAAACTTCCACGGCCAATAAGGAGGGCAGCCAATGCCTAAAGAATTCGATTCGCTAAAACGTCTTGCTCACTTAAAGGATGATGCCAAACAGGCCGCTGCAATAATTGCCGAAGCCGACAACCAAGAAGGGGACGGGAGAGAGCCCCAAACAAAAGAACTGCATCTCGACTCAATCGACTCCACTCCCACACAACACACTTCCGAGCAAAGGAAGCCAGTCAATCTCTCAACGCTCGCATACCCTGAAACTAAAGAACGACTAAGACGAGCCGCACACCTCCAAGCCGCGAACAAGTCTTCCCCCGACTCTCAATGGGAAATTGTCGACCAGGCAATCAACGATTGGTGCGATAAACACAACTACTGACAGCAACCAAGTTTTGCCTTGCTCCTTCAAAATTCTCTTGCACTGTGCTAGAGTTTTCGGTGAGCCTCTACACCGCTTCCTTCCATCTAGCGAGTCTCTGCTATGGAAAACGCTGTCCCTGTCATCACGCTCGTCGTTGGTCTTTTTCTCGGAGGAGCAGCCGTCTGGTTTTTGGCACGAACCAAGCTCAACCACGCAAAAGACCAAGCCAAATACGACGCTGAAACTAAGCTCGCTATCGCTAATGAACAATCTAGTGCTCAGCAAGCAAAAATCTCCGAACTTCAAACGGAACTTGACGCGAGCCGACAGCTTGCATCAGACCGCCAATCCGAAATTTCAACCCTCACACAAGAACAAGCACGCCTTGAGACCACCCTGCAAAAGGAACGACAACACCACGCAGACAAAGCGAAATTTGTCGAGCAAGGTAAGACCGAACTGAGAAATGCTTTCAAGGTCCTCGCACAAGATGCCCTAAAAGACAACACCGAAAATTTCAAAGAACTCTACACAGAGCCTGTCAATCAATCATTAGGCAAGATTGACAACAAGATAGCCGCCTTAACCCAAGTCACCACCAATCTGGGCTCTGGAACTGAAAAACTTGTAACCGCTCTTCAAAAGCCACACGTTCGCGGTCAGTGGGGCCAAATGCATCTTCGACGCGTTGTCGAAGTCGCGGGCATGCTTGACCGCTGCGACTTCAATGAACAAGAAACCGTCGCAGATGAAGACGGCTATGTAAGACCAGACCTGGTAGTCCATCTACCCGGCGAAAAAAATATCGTGGTAGATTCCAAGGCCCCACTCGTGGCATTCCTCGAAGCAGCGGACGCCGAAGACGAAGACGCCAGACTCGCCAAGCTGAAAGAATTCTGCGGACACGTTCGAAAACACATCCGCGACATCAGCAAGAAGTCCTATCAGGACAAAGTTCAAAATACTCCAGAAATCGTCCTCGTCTTTCTTCCAGGTGAAGCATTTTTCACCGCTGCTCTCACTTACGACCCTGAAATTATCGAGTACGCTGCGGGACTTCGAGTGGTTTTAGCCGCCCCCACCACTCTTATCGTACTTTTGCGTGCCGTCGCCTACGGATGGCAAGAAGAATCTCTCGCCGAAAACGCACAAGAGATAAGTGAACTTGCAAAGGAACTTTACAGACGCTTGTCCACCTTCGGCGGTCACATGAAAAATGTCGGCTCGGGTCTTCAACGTGCAATCGACGACTACAACAGTGCTGTCGGTTCACTAGAAAGTCGTGTCCTTGTCCAAGGTCGCAGGTTCGACCAACTTGGTGCAGCCGTATCCGGTGTCGATATTCCAGAACTCAGTCCAATTGAAACCACACCAAAAACGCTACAAGCTCCCGAGCTCGTCCAGCCTAACCCTACCGAAAGCGAAGACACCGACCACGCGGACCAATACGAAACCCGCCAATCACCAAGACCAAAATAGTACACATCGAGATTGCCGTCCAACCTAGAAGAACCCGTCCCACTTCAAACTGATGGCTACCGACGTAACCACTACTACTGCTGTCACGCCTCAGTCACTGCTAGCCGACTGGGCCAACGACCAAGACCACTGGATTCGTGCTCTTGTCTCAGAAGTAATTGCTAACCAACAACAATTAACCGAAGAAAGAATTCAACACTACTATGAGTTGCTTCTGAGTGAAAAACAGCTAAGTGATGTTGACCCCACAACCGTCCCACCACTTCAACCAACTGCCACGATTCCAGAGACAAAAGAGCATCTATCCCTCTCGTCTCTCGACAACATTCAAAATGTCAACAAGCTCGCCTCTGGTCAGCACATCCAATTCAATCCCTCTCTTACCGTCTTCTTCGGTGAAAACGGAACCGGGAAGAGCGGCTACGTCAGAATCTTAAAGCGACTTGCCTCTGTCCGTACCGCTGAAACCGTACTACCAAACATCCACTTGCGTAATTCCTCTCTCACGCCAAAGGCAACGATTACCTACAACACCGGCACCACACAGCACACCGTTGATTGGAACAACGAATCTGGCCTGCACCCGTTCACTCTAATAGACGCCTTTGATGCTCGTTCCACCCAACTTCACCTCGACCAAGACCTAGATTACGTCTACACCCCAAGAGAACTCTCACTTTTCGAATACGTTCACGATGCCGTTCAAGATGTAAAGGCCAAGCTCCACGCCGCCATCCTCATGGCGAAGCCAGACGGCAATCCATTTCGACCAAAATTCGATAAGAACTCTTCGGTCTACACCCTCATCGATACTCTCGGTGCATCGACCGATCTCGACCAACTACGAGAACTTGCTCAAGTTACCAGTGACGAAGAAAAGTCTCTGCAAACACTTCGTGATAAGGTCAACGCTCTAAATTCCAACACTCCACAAACCAGACTCCAATTGGCAAAAGCCGATAAGGCCCTCTACGAACAAGCAAACAGAGTCTTCTCCACAATCGCTGACTTCAACAGACCCACTTATCAAACCGCACTAACAAATTTACTCGCTGCCAATGCCAGGTATGACGAAGCCACAAAAACTGCCTTTTCCGACATTCAGGCGAAAGGAGTTCTCACCGATGCTTGGAACGCATTTATTCAAGCTGGTGAAAATTATCTGGTGCAAACCGAACAACCAGATTACCCGCTTGCTGACAGCTCCTGCATCTACTGTCAACAACCTCTAACTGCTGCCGCCCTCGACCTAGTAAAGAAATACCGCGACTTCTCAAATAACGAACTCAAGAGAGCCCTTGATGATGCAAAGAGAAAGCTCATCGAGCACGCTCGGCCACTTCAAGCCCTAAGAATCGGGCAACTCCAAACCGAACTTGAAACCCGATTAGCCGCAATTGATGACCACGATTCAGAACAAGCAAAACTTCTAAAGCACTGCATCATCTTAGCAGGCAAGGCCGTCCTGTTTGTCGATTCTGCAACAAACAACAAGCCATTACCCCCCGAGGACCCCAAACAGGAACTAGGCCAGGCAAACGGTTCACTTGCCAAAGAACTCACAGACCTCGATTCGCTACTTGACGCTCTTCAAACAGAAGTCCAAGAACGCGAAGAAGCCCTTGCAAAGCTCTCAGTCCAACTACACGACCTCGAAGCACGCTTAATTCTAAAGGACTTGCTCCCATCCTTACGCACCCACGTCCAAAACGCCAAGTGGGTTGACCGTGCAGATGGCGTTCTAACTCGATTTAAGCCGTTGCTCAAATCACTCACCAACTCCTCAAAACTTGCAAGCGAAGATGTTCTTAACAGTAACTTCGAATTACTCTTTATCGAAGAATGCAAACGACTTCGAGCTCCAGACGTCAACCTTGAATTCCCAGGCAGGCAGGGCAAACCTATTCGACGAAAGCTCCTCGATAATGACCACAAACTGAGTGAGATTCTTTCCGAGGGCGAGCAAAAGGTTATTGCTCTTGCCGATTTCATCGCAGAAGCCCTGATGCGACAAAAGGCTACACCTGTTATTTTTGACGACCCGGTGACAAGTCTCGATTATCGACGCCTCCACGAAGTCGTCGACCGAATTGTGAAAATCAGCTCCACTCGCCAAGTCATCGTTTTTACCCACAACATCTGGTTCACAATGGAGCTACTCTCTCGATTTGAGAAGAATGCCGAAGACTGCTTCTACTACGACGTCTCCGACGGAACAAATGAAGTTGGCATCGTCTCCCGTGCTCGCCATCCGCGAGCCGACACCTTCAAACAGCTAAAAGGCGACATCAATCGCCTGATTCAAGATGCCGGCACCGCAACTGGACCCACTCAAAACGCTCTTATAGAACGCATTTACGAGTACATTCGAGACATCTGCGAAGTTATCGTTGAATCCGACCTGCTAAAAGGCGTCACACAACGATATCAGCCCAACGTCATGATGACCAAACTGCCACAGATTCAAGGTGAACGATTGCAAGCGGCAATTAACAAAATTCTCCCCGTCTACGACAAAGCCTGTCGCTACATACGAAGCCACTCACAGCCCCTTGAAACTCTCAGCGTTCGCCCTTCGCTCGACGAGCTCATGGAGGACTGGAACTCCATTCTCGACGCTCGCAAATCCTATCTCCAATAGTTTTGCTCCCTCAGTCACTCCTTCCATCACTTAAGCGACCCAGGTTGATTTTCCGAACCTCCGCGGCAACGGCCTAGGGGCCGTTTACCGTCGCCTGGAACCTGGGGCTTCCTGGCGACCCTTGGCGTAGGCAAGGGCCAAAATCGTCAGCGAGAAGCGAAACTGCGTCTGGACGACGTTTTCTCTTCTCGCTGGTTCTGGTCCCCGGTCGAGGACCGGGGATGGCGGGAACGCCGCCACCGGGCACATTGTCTGCTGCTAAAAGCAGCAGACCGGCCCGGCCCCCAAAGTCCGACCGCGTGAGCTGCGGGGCAGCTCCCGATGGTCGGCTGGTACACCTGAGCACCACGGTGCACACCTCTCGTACACACTCGACGGCCCATTTTTCTCTCTTCTGGCCCACTCCTCGCTCCATCGCTTGTTTCGGCCAATTTTTCCCCTGAAATCGTGTATGCGAACGGCTGTAATCGCCGTTTTCGCCAGATATACTCAATTCTGGTCGTGTACAGACCGTACACGATTTGACAGAAAATCTCCGCCAAACCCTTGTATACAAGCGTGTACGCCGTACACGGGATTTTCCCGTCTGGAGGCCAACATGGCCGACCAACAACGCCCCTCAATCTCCTTCCGCTTCGACCGCGAATACGTCGAGCGACTCAACGACCTCGCCAAGCAAAACGGCCTCGACCGAGGCCCCCAAATCGAAGCCATTGTCAGAGACTACCTCGACGGCAAATCGGCAATCCACAAGGGAACTGCCGAGCTTGAGAGGCTCAACGACGCCATCAAGGCCATCGAGACCCTTGGCAAGACCATCGCCCACGACCTAGCCAAGCTCCGCGTCAACCAGAACGCCCATACGGCCACCAACCAGACCGAGCTGATGAAGGCCCTGGCTATCCTCCAGGCCAACATCGCTGACACCTACGGCGGCCTGCTCGCTTCCACACCTGGCCAAGACCCCAACCAAGCACGCAAGCACGTACAGGACCAGATTTACCGCAAACGTATCACCTGACCCCCGCTAATACCGTGCTCTCAATCGCCCGTATCAAACCTGGCAACGAGAAGTACTACCTCGACTTGGGAGAGGAAGATTACTACCTCCACGGAGGCGAGCCCAAAGGTGTTTGGATGGGCTCAGGAGCAAAGATTCTCGGCCTCGAAGGAACGGTCGAAGACGAGCAATTCAAACGCCTCATGCTCGGCTACTCGCCGACCGGTAAAAGGACCAAGCTCGTCCAAAACGCCGGCAGTAAGAACCGCACCGGAAGCTGGGATTTCACTGTCTCAGCTCCCAAAGGCGTCGGTATCGCCTGGGCAATTGCCGACGATGAAATTCGCAATCAAATCCGACACGCCCACGATACCGCCGTCCAAAAGGTGCTCGACGTCTTCGAGACCCGCTTAGCCTTCTGTCGCACCGGCAAGGCCGGCAGCGAAGACAAAGTATCTGCTCGCGTAATCGCCGCAGCATTCAACCACTCAACCACTCGTGCTCTCGACTGCCTGCTGCACGAACACCTGCACATTCTCAACGTCGGCATCGGCCCCGATGGCGTCACTCGTGCCCTCGACAGCTACTCGGGCATGTACAAAGCCAAGATGTTTCTCGGTGCTGTCTACCGAGCTGAACTCGCCCACGGCCTAGTCTCCGGCTCTGGATTTGAACTTGAGAAACTCAACCAATGGGCTTTTGACATCAAGGGAATCTCAGAAGACGTCAAAGCTGAATTCTCCACCCGTCGCAAAGAAATCGAAGCCGTCCTTCGCGAAGCCGTCAAGCAAGGCAAGCTCGTCACCGAAACCGCTTCCGCCGCAGCCTGGGTCGCTCAAGCCACCAAACAACCCAAGGACATCGTTCCGCCCAGAGATGAACTCTTCCAACAGTGGGCTGAACGAGCCGCTGCTGCCGGCCTCACTGCCAAAGACATTGACAAACTAATCAACCGAGCCACTGTACCGACTAACAAGAATAAACTCCTCGATGCCGCCACCCAAGAAGCCCTCGACTTACTCACATACAACCGCAGCCACTTCAACCACTGGGATTTTCTCGAAGCCTTACTCAACGCCCCATCTGCTCTCGGTCTCTCGGTCGACGACATACTTGCACATGGCGACACTGTGCTCGCACGAGGACCGGAACTCGTCAAACTTGGCGAACGAAACGGAATCCGCCACCACACCACTCCCTCCATGCTCAAAATGGAGCGAAAACTTATCGCCACCATCGACAGTCTCAAGACCAAAAAATGGAATCCGCTTTCCATCAAAGCCGTTAGCAAAGTCATCAACAAGAAACGCGACTTCTCCAAGCCAAAAAACTACAAGGACGCCGGCAAACGCAAAATCCCAATCGTGGAAGCCGGCAAAACTGCTCGCAAAATCGCTCGACGAATCACTAAGGGCAAGCCAGAACTTCACACGCTCAGCCCCGAACAAGCGGAAGCGGTCTCCCACATCGGCCTCAACCCTGGCCGTATCAAAGTCATTCACGGCCACCCTGGCGTCGGCAAAACACAAACTGCCGAAGCCATCGCCGAGCTACTCAAAGATGCCGGCTACGACGTCCAGGGAGTTGCTCTTGGCGGAAACGCCGCCAGAGAACTAACCGAGAAGGCCGGCATCCCGTCCAACACCATTCGGATGCGTGACATCCAAATGAATCCTTCTGCCATGTACCGAGTCAAGCACATCTGGAAGGAAGCCTGGCGAGATTTCACAACCAAACGTCGCAGCATGTTTCGCAAGTACACCTACCCGCTTGAGAAACTCAAAATCGGCCCTAAGACGGCTCTCATCATCGACGAGTGCAGCATGATTGGCACCGAAGACATGCTCAAGATGCTTGAGAATGTCGACAAACATGGCGGACTCGTTATCTGTCTCGGTGACCGCAACCAGCTCTCCGCCATTTCCGCTGGCAATCCTTGGGCTGCCATTCTCAAGAACGTCGAACCCGTTTCCATCGAACAAATCATCCGCCAAGAAGACCCAGCCGACCGCGAAGCCGTCAAGCTACTTGCCGAAGGCAAGTCTCTCGACGTACTCAATCACTACGCCGACAAGAAACAGCTCCACACACTCGACACTCCCGAAGGCGTTTACGAAAGCGTTATGAAAAGCTGGATAGCCCACGACGCCTCCGCCAATCCCAAAAACGACATCATCGCCACCGACCTCAACCAAGAAATCGACGACTACAACGACATGGCACAGGCCATCCGCCTCAAAGACGGTAACGTCGATGAGTCTCAATCCATCACCCTCAAACGCACCAAAAAAGACCATCCTTGGTCAACGCTCAAGAAAGAAACCTTCTACGCCGGCGACCAAATCATCTTCCGCGAGCGAAACCAAAAACTCGAAATCGAAAACGGCATGATGGCCGACATTGTGGCCATAAAAAAACTCCCCCTCTACCACCGCGTCAGCGTCAAGATTCACGGCGAAGATGAAGTTCGCGTCCTCAAAGTCAACGACGTCAATTTTCGCCGAGCCTACGCCATCACCATCAACGGCCTTCAAGGAGCCACCTCAAAGAATGTCGAAGCCCCGATGACGGGTCGTATGCTCAACCTCAATCGAGCCCACGTCCAATGCTCTCGCCACAAGAAAGACCTCAACATCCATACGACCAAAGAATTAGCCGGCGAAGCACTCGCTGCCCGAGCCGAAGGCAAGAAACCAGAACAACGAACTTCCATTTACGGAGCACCCATCAAGGACAAGCGACAAGAAGCCACTCGCTCGCCATTAGCCGAGCTCATGGCCAAGCGAGACGACAAAGACCTGGCTATCGACAAACTCGAAGAACTCAAAGCCGCCGAGACTCCCCCCAAACTCCCCGACGTCGACGCCGAAGCGAAACTCCAAACCTTCGCCGACAACGGACTCGTTTCTGTTTCCAACTCCGACGACGAGCTCGCCGACAATCTGATTACCAATTGGATGGAAACCGGAGGACTGAGCCACCCGGAGGACAGCCTCGTATTCACCAGTTACGAACAACAGCTAAAAGAACTCAACGACCGCATCCAGCAAGAGCGACTCGCCGCTGGCAAGCTCGATGATTCAAACACGCTCGAAATCGACGGCACCACCTACCACGCCGGCGACCTCATTCAAATCACCAAGACGCCTCGCAACAGCCCCATTCGCAAAGACACACTCGCAACCATCGAAACCGTCTCCGAGCGAAAAGTCGTTGTCACACCTCTCGACTCTGGCGAATCCTTCGAGCTACCTGTTCGCCAGGCCGGCTTTTCACTCGCTTACGCTCTCCCTTCCAAAGAACTCACCAAGCGACGACCGGAAAACGCCCACGTTTGTCTCTCACGGCTATTCACGACTCAACAAATCACCTACGTCTACCACTCCAAGCACCGCAGCAAACTCCAGCTCTACACCGCCAAACCGCACGCCGGCGTCGAGCTCGAGCAAAAACACGACGAGAAACGGCAGCCTCGAATTCTCAAGCCGAATATCGACCACAACATCAAACCAACCCACGCCAAAAAACCAAAGCAGTCGCTATGAGCAACTCTCCATCTCAATCAAAACTCCTGCCGACCCTATCGGCCCCCATCACTATCAATGAATACTTCCACTTCATTTGGATGTGGCCACTCTTCTACACCGCCACGCTCTACGTTGCCGCAACCTACGGCTCCTGGCTTTGGTCTCAGTTCACCGGAAACCAACCCGCACACACGATTCCTCAAACCGCTTATCTCGCAGGCGTCATATTCGGAGCCGTCGACTTTCGCTGGTACGACTACCGACACCGCCCCGTTGCCAAGAATCCGATTCAATCTTGGCAAATGAACGCCTACTTCCTTTTCTTTGCTCTGGTCTGGACCTTCGCTCTGTTTTCCGCCATTCCACCGTTCATGGAGGCCCACTTCATGGACGTTGGACACAAGAAAGAAGACTTCGGCGACCTCGCCTGGCTAATCGGCAGCATCTTTTTCGCAACTGCGATTTTCCAATGCCGCCATCCGATAATCCCCCACGGCCAAGACGAACACGGACGACCCACCAACAAGTGGGCCGCTGTCATCCAGAAACTCAAAGCACAAAAACTAGAGCAACACGGCACCGACGACTCCGAAGGATTCTAAATCCCATGTTCAAGAAGCTCTGGGAAATATTTTTTGGCAAGTCTTCCAAGGGAAAAACCATGATTCCCTGGGGAAACCGCAAACTTGGCAAGCAATCTCGCGAACACCACTTTTACGCACTCGGTGCTCAAGGTAGCGGCAAAACTCGCCTCATCCGTCACATGATGGAAACGCTCTTTCCACTCATAACCCCAGACGCTTCACCCCCACACCGAGCCTTCGTCTACGACGTCAAACCGGAGTACATGAAGTTTCTTTACGCTTACAAGGAGAAAGGAATTATTCACCCCGACACGCGAATCATTCCCCTTCACCCAATCAAAGACCGACGCTCCTGGGGCTGGGATATCGCTGCCGAACTGAACGCATACCCAGAAAACATCCGTGAACAACCAGCCGGCGACCTCGCCAACGAATTCATTCTCAAAGACTCATCCACCAAAGAGTCAGAATTTTTCGCCGACTTCGCCCGAATCCTACTCAAAAACGGAATGCTCCATCTCGACCGTCACTGCACCGACAAAAACGACTGGGGCTACACCTGGAGCCTTTACGACCTCTTGCAAATCGCCTCTGACCCCCACTACCAGCAACAACTGGCCGAAAACACCGGCAGCCAAGAAACCTACGACAACATTCGCGTCTCGCTCGACACTAAACTCAATAGCCTCAAATTCGTCGCCCAATTTATGGCACTCGCACAACAACAACCAACTGGCGAATTAGACGACGAGGGTAAGCCAATATACCGCTCTTTCACCCTTCGCGACTGGATGCGTTCAACCGACATCCTCATCATCCGAGGCCACAAACACATCGACTCTGGTATCACTGCCCTCAACCGCGTCTTCTTTTCCCAGCTCGTCACCGTCCTGACCGAAAAAGACGACCTCAACGCGACCCACGAAAACTATGGCTACACCTGGGTCTGGTTTGACGAAGTACTCAAAGCTGGTCCACTCTCTGCACTCCCTGAATTCTGCGAACAATGCCGCTCCAAAGGTGGCACCGCCATTCTTGGATTTCAAAGCATTCCCGGTCTTCACCTTCTCTACCAAAACACCAACATCGGTAAACACCTACTCGAACTCGTCGGCAACCGAGCCGTCCTTCGCGTTGGACCCGAAACCGCCAAATTCGCAGCCGAAGTCTTCGGCGAAAAACAACAAGGAATCAATCCACAGACGGGCGAACCCATCATTGTGCAACGCTACCCCGCCCAAACATTCAAAGATATTCCTGAATGCTCACCACAAGTAGGCGTTCAAGGATTTTTCTCCTCCCCTGGCGGCAAGTATTGGCAAACCTCACTCCGCCATGACCTCATACCGGAACACATGACGACGCCAAATTTAGGAAACAACTTTTGGCCTGGCGATGCCTACCCCGAGGAAAATCCCAACCTCAGCGTCCTTAAGAAACACCCTGAAATCGAATGGCCGCAAAAAATCACCGGTGACGACAACTCAGACGACACCTACACCTCCATTTACGACCTCCCACTTAACTTCTTCGACCCCGAATACGACCCAGGCGAGGACCAAGACCATGATTAGAAGAATGCAAGAGTGGGCCGCACGGCGACTCGGCAAAGAACTGCCCCCAGCCAACCGTTACACGAAATTACAGAAGTACGTCGGCATCCCCGGCCTTTGGATTTGCACGCCACTATTGGCCTGGGACATGTACCGTGCGAATTGGCTCGACATCGTTACGCCAACAAGCCGAGACGGCCTGCTTGTTGGCCTGGCCATCTTCGTCGTTATCATCCTCGTCAACGCTTACAAAGCTCTTCATGCCACCAGCCTCGCCATTGAGTGGAAATTACTCGATGCACCGGAGGAACCCTTCTAATGCAACGCTATCTCATCTGGCTCCGCAAAACCCACACCGGCGAACTCGCCGACTGCACGCTACTCGACGACTACGTTGAAATCCCGGCCATTCCCCTCTATGCCAATAGTCCTGAACACGCTCTGGATTACACCCGCACTTCAAATTGGATAGACGAACTACGCAAATACATCGCCCAATTTGAAGAAAAAGGTATCGACCTCGACATCACTCCTCGCCCTGCAACTTGCAGCGACATCATTCAAGAATACGGCCCAACAGAAGACATTGAGTACAACATGGTAACGCCCATCGGCCTACTCGAACTCCCTGATGCCGAATATCTCACCGGCTACAACGAAAAACCCAACCAACCGATAACGCCTCCTGCCTTCGGTGAATTCATGTCCGAAGAAATTCTCGACGACCTCGACCACAAACCCCTAAAATCCCAACTCGACAACCTGCCCATCTCCAAACATACTCCCATGTCCTTCCCTGAGCTTGTTGACTCACTAGAAACAATCGAACCCGAACCTATCCCCGACCACTCCCACACGACACCCACACCAGAACACACAGAAATGGAAAAGCTGGTCGAAGAAAACATCGACCACAGACCACTAGACCCCGACCACAAAACGCCCAAGCGAGGCCCGAAGCACAGTCACTAGTCCTTCGGCTTAGGCCACGGCGGGTCATCCCGTATCAAGTCAATCATTTGCAGATAGTTGTAATACGTACGGAACAACTGCCAACAACCGAAAACCACGAAGCCCCCACCGAATACGATTACCTTCCAGGGCTCCACCATCGTTTCCTCTGTCCGCGTCAAAGCCGCTGCCACCACGAACGTCACGCCCGAGACCAGCCATACCCAAAACCGTACTTTTCCTTCGCTCGTCATACCCACCCTATCCGTAAGACGCTCAAACGCTTTCTTACTCCGCTTGCCAATCACTTCCAGCTCAAACAGCGGCCCGAACAGGCCAATCGTCACGAACGTAAAGCCAAACCCAATCATTGAGCCCATATGCACTCGCGTCATCCAATCGTCACCGCGAAAGAACAGATGCAAACAATAGCCCAGCAAGAATCCGAAAACGGGAATCAAAACTATCCGAATCAGTCGAAAATTCATTCCTGACCTCCAGAAGATTCCTTCGCCTTCTCCAACGCCTTAATCTCCAATTCGCGAAGACGCCACTGCACCGAGCTCCACTCCTGCCAGCAGAGTAAACCAATCAGCACCAGGCCACCGGCCCAAAACCACCAACGCACCGCTTCAAACTCTCCTAGCGTAAACAATGGCTCGCTAACCCACGGTCGCAACCCGACCGTCGCCAGAATCCCCATGTAAACGCCCATCATGCCGACTCGCACCTTTCCTTCCTTGATAATCCACGCCGGCTTATCTTCATCCGCCAATCGGTCAATCATAAACGCATTTTCGGTGAACCCTGCGGCACTCAAGTGTCGACTGTACATCGACCAAATACCCATCAGCGTGACCAGTGACGCCCCTTCTACGAGCTTCCATATCTCTTCTGGCTTGAACGCCCAATAGCCCACCGCCAGGCAGATGCCAAACAACACCGGTCCGAACCACACCGAGAACCACAACGCCCCGCTAAACGTCTTCGTGTATTTCTCGTCTGCCACGGCTGCACCTTGCCTTTCTGACTGTCATTCTGTTTGCTCGGCGACCTGGTTTCCACACCCCACAACAAAAAAAGCCCAGGCCGAAGCCTGGGCTAAGCCCTTACAGAACAGCAAATTCATCAGGGAAGCCAATCGTTACGACTGACTTACCCTCCGCACTTACCGAATACTCAACACGTAGCTGACTTCTCGCTAACTCATCCTGGTCCTCGTCTTCTTCCTCGTACCAGGGGAACACGGCCACAAAATTGGCCGCATCCTTCTCTTCTCGTCTCGCTCGCTCCAAAGCTGCGGCAGCGAGCCAGAGAAAATCTCTGGACCCGCAACCGCGAGAACCTTCTTGCAACCTTAGACAACCTTGAATGATGACGTTCCATAGTCGTGACGTGACAGCGACGGCAACCCTGAAATCTTCCTTCCCAAATCCCATTGAAGGACAAATCCAAGCGGTCACATCCACGATGCTCCCCGCTGCTAGTGCTCCTTGCCAGGAGTAGCTTGATACGTAGTTTCCGAAACTCGTATTTTCCAAACTTGCGACGGTATTTGCTTTGTTCTTGTTTACTAACTGGGCCATTTGATAACTCCTTGTCTGCGGCTCCTTCTGCCTGCGGCGAATCCGCGATTGGCAAAAAGAACAGTTCGTTTTCACTGCTTGCAGAAACGAACTGCTGCCACTTACGAGCTACCTTCGCTCGCTTCTCAGCCCACTTTTCATTCTGGAGTTATCTTGGCCCCGCTAATGCAACATCGCTCAAACCCCGCTGCATAACTTCGGTACATTCGCTTGAACATAGACTGTTGCGGTGAGCCATTTTCAGCTCAGTCCTTTCACCGCTTATTTGTGACAACAATTTGTTACTAAGCCTTGGGGGACTACGCCATGTTTGGCTCTGGATTTCGCTCGCGTAACCGAGCACTTAAGAAACGAATACTTATCGACGTTGCTGCTGAGGCTGAGAATCTCGGCATCGCCTACCACGTCGCTATCTCGCCCAATCTTTGGTTCAGTCTCATTGAACGTACCCCCGGTGCTTCCCAGCCAGAACAGCACCTTGCTCTCGATGACCTGCTCAACGCCCTCGCTAACGAAATATGTTCCTCAATGGTCTACGAGACATTCGGCAGCAAAGAATCCTACACCTACTTCACCGTGCCAATGCCCTTCTATTGGCTCAAAGAAATCCAAATCAAGGCACACGTTCTCTTTTGGAACGAAATGCCAGAATCAATAACCCTACTTTTACCTGAAGAAACCATCGACTCAGCGGCCTCAGCACGAAAGAGGCCGCTGCCTACCTTTCCGCTCTTTCGATTGGTCACCCAGGTCCGCTCCCTATCGAGTTTCATACGCTTCACCGACCAGGTAAACCTTATCGCCATACGTGAGCTCACGAGCGTTCTACTCGACCACCCGCTGCATCACGAAATACACACCCACTGCGAACGCTTACGAATCACTCGCGAACAATACCCCGACGACCTCGATGCTTATCGAGTCCTCATTCTGCAATCAATGCACTCCATCATCACCGAACTTCTCGCTTCCGCTTCCACCGACAAGCAACAAGTCACTCTCACCACCCTCAAAGCCCACGTCGAAACGCTCCTTTCGCCGATGGCGAACCTCACTTACTTACTTCGCACCATGTCCGGCTGGGCTGCCAGGCTCCCTGAGCCGCCCCAGCACGCCGCAATCAAATTCCGGCCCTATGACCCGCTCATTCAACTGTTCGCCGACCTCCAAGGCAAACTGAACGATGGCCGAATTCAGTTGCCAAAGGCAACTCTCGACCGCGTGGATAAACACCTGGAGCACATGGCAACATTTGCACCGAAAGCGTATCAGGACGACGTTGACAACTTCCGGCTCGACTTTCTGCTCATTGCCAATGAGGCTCAAGGCAACCAAAAACTGCCTACACACGCACCCACCAAAACCATTTTGCAATAGCTTGGAATCCACTTCTTTCCGGCAAAAACCGCTTTGCTTCCTGAATTCCCAGCTCTTTCGCCGCATACGGGTCGCCGCCGATTTCTTCAAACTGCTTGAATCCACAATTTGAATAGTTACACTACCAATTTCAAAGGCTGCACCCACGCCAATTCGCGGTCTTTCTTCGCACCTATGAACCTTCAACTCATGAGTTTGTGCGATGAACCGTCTCGACAATGTCCATGCACCAAGCCCTGGCTGTGATGCAGCTACCCCCTCCCAACCGATATGGACGCCAGCGGGAATGACAATCGATGAACTCATTAGTTCATCTGATGAGCAACTGGCCTCGTTTGACATTGCCGAGACACACCTTCGTTGTGCTCAAGGTTTACCGTTTGCTGAAGGTTTAGATATTCCGCGATGCCTGCAAGTCTTGGACGACTGTGCAGAAATTGTCGAGAAGGAAACCGACGCCCTGGCTTACCTGTTCGATGAAACTCCCGAAGAGTTTGGCCATTCTAGGGCCGTTTTTTGCTGTGCAATTCTGAGTAGTATTCTGCAAGAGCACTTCAATATCGAATTTGATTTCGATATCGACTTCGACGAAGTGGACATCGACCTCTTCTTCCTTGATTCTCGCAATAATTTCTTCCACGGAATTCTCAATGGCGAGCACGCTTCTTGTGTCCCAATATCCGTGCTCTATATCTCTGTAGGCAGACGGCTTGGCTATCCACTCAAGCTGGTACGCACAGAAGAACACTGCTTTGCTCGTTGGGAGGATGACAACGAGCGTTTCAACGTTGAGTGTTCGATGGAAGGCTTCGCGACCCCAGACGATGCCTATTACCGTGAATGGCCAAAAAAACTTACGCCTCAAGAAGCAGACAGGTTGTGTCATCTACGCTCAATGACGCCACGGCAAGAGCTCGCTCAGTTTCTTTATCACCGTGCCCACTGTCTCACGAGAACAGTGCAAGTAGTTGATGGGGTCAAGTACTTGCTCTGGAATCACGACTTGGCCCCCGACGACCCATGCTTCGTGGCAGACATCGACCACCTATTCGAGTTGTGGGAAAAACAACTGGAATTACAAACACCTCATTGTTTTCCACGTGTCGATGTCATCTGGCCCACCAACCGTCGCTTGCCAGAGAGTGTGCCACTGGAGACCGAGCGAAAATTCCTTCGCTTGAGTATCTGGCACACGCTTCTTCAAGAACCACGCTGGCAGAACGCTGGCATCATCGCTTCCTCGTCGACCGTTGACCAAGGACCAATTCTAGTACGTTGCACCTAAGAGACCGTAGCCGCCATGTCGGCATAGGAGATATACTACATGTTGTCCCCACTCAAAGGCATCAAAGTTACGAGACATGGGATTGTGCGGCCCCCAGGCGATGTCGCTGTCTCGAGAGCAATAACCACTTCAGCAGACGATGTACTCGGCCAGGTCGACAATGCCATTCTTGGACGTCTCAAAAGGGGTGTTGATGTTGAGATACCAATCGGAACGCAAAACATCAGGAGAACTATGTCTGACCTCTCCCTCGTTTCGGGGAACGAAGTTGCATTGATTCGCTTAGCCGATGGAACGCGTGTAATGAGGATGGGGGTTCGTAACGCAGTAGACATAACTGGGGCAAAACGCATCATTGCCCACACTCATCCAAAAGGTAGTCTCCGTTTTTCACAAGCTGACCTTCGAGCACTCAACGCGAGAGGTCAACGCAGCTCAGTAATAATTTCTCCGCGTGACGACCTTGGAATTCGACTTCCTGTACAATAAGGGGTTTGGCCATGACGAATCAGAATGCCAGCAAGATTGAATTTCAAAAGCCAACAGAATCAGGGCCAGTACGTTGCGTCCTCGAAACCTGTGACGACGGCAGTGTGTACGTCAAGGGCGATGAGATTGAGATGATTTTTGAATTGGCTCACAACAACCTGGAGAATGCAACTCGCCACGTTGAAGACTTAGGTTATGTACGTTGCCACGAAGAAGAACGCTGACATCCCTCCTGCACCAACGATTATTCAATAAGCTCACCTCATTGCACCCATGACCCCTCTGCCTCCACCAACAAAGGCAGGGGGGTTTTTCTTTCAGCAGCGGCCCTCTCGGTCCGCTGCCTCTGCCTTCTTGCGACTTTCGACGTCGGGGAGGGTCTGTGACCCCGACGCCGAAAATCGACGAAGGCAGACAGATTCAAACAGCTACGAAATTTCAACTAGTTCTTATGTAACACCTGGCAACGCCGCCGGCATAACGAATCCTGAACAAACTATTCACCGCGAGTCTTTCAGCGTAGCTACCTCGTCAACGAGTTACGCTCTGTCCACACAATTTGGATTGGGTAGAAGAAAACCACTGGACCTGTTTGCGTCAGGTATCAGACAGCCTCACGCAGAGAGGACCAGTGGTGCACACACCTCGGCAAAGGTTTTATCCATTCACCCCTTTCACAGAAAGGAAATCCAATGGTAAATCTGACGCAAGCTAGTCGGGAGCTCTTTTCCCGACCAGAAGACGAGAGATTTGATTCTCTCGAATCACTCCTAGCTCACGCTGAGCATCGCCAGTCTCTCTCTACAGAGCACTGGCAACCGTGGCTGGACATCGAGCCAACTTCCCTCGATGGCCACCTGGGACTTCGCACGAAGGAGAGCGAAGTACTTCTGAACGATTGGAGCTTCACCCAGCTCTGCAAACTCTCTGGAGTTCACAAGGATACGCTGAATCGCTTATCCGTAGAGACTGCCGCAACTGCACTTCGCGAGGTACGACCTAGCGATGGCAGTAAGCCTTTGCAGCTCTATTCTGTGGACAACGTAGCCGCTGCGATTCACGGAGCGAGCTACACGAGATTGCATGATGCGGATTTGCTCCGCGTCGTTCAGGAAACTGCCGTGGACTTTACCCCGCCGCCCGAGGGTTTCAATGGAGCAACTGGCTTATATGCCGGCGAACAAGATATGTTCGCGTTCCTCATTGACCCCAACGGCTGGGTTGAGATAGGCGAGGAAACTTTCGCACCAGGCTTCTTTGTCTGGAATTCGGAAGTAGGCCGCCGCACTGTCGGAATCTCGACTTTTTGGTTCCAGGCTATCTGCCAGAACCACATTGTCTGGGATACGACGGAGGTGGTTGAATTCACGCGAAAGCACACCGCCAAAGTCCACGAAGCTCTCGATGAAATCCGTTACTTGATTGAGTCGCTCGTACGGAAACGCGACGAGAGAAAGGACGGATTCTCCCGCGTCATCGAGAACGCCATGACGGCTAGTATCGGTGACCGGGAGGACGCACAGAAGTTGCTGACTTCCAAGGGATTCAGCAACGCTCTGACGGGAGCGGCACTCGACCTGGCCGCAGAGAACGGTTTATTCACCGTTTTCTCGGTCGTCGATGCCCTCACCAGGTTGTCCCAGAAATCCCAGTTCGCTGGGAATCGCACGGATGCAGACCAACGTGCAGCAGCTCTTCTGAGCCTCGCTGTTTAACCAGTTTTTTCTGTTTCTTTTCTTTAGCAGTGTCTCGCCCACGAGACGCAGAAAGGAGCTTAGCCATGACTAAGCAGCAACCCGCTTTTGAGCATCGGTTAGGACGTATCAAGGCCGTCGTTTGGTTGAACGATACCAAGAACGGCTCGCGATACTCCGTCCAGATTTCCCGTCTGTACAAGGACGGGGACGAGTGGAAAAGTAGCACCTCATTCGGCAGAGACGACTTGCCGTTGGTGGCGAAAGTCACCGACCAGGTTCACAGCCGAATCTTTGAGGAGCTGCAAAGTGAGAGTGAATAACTCTCCGAAGGTTTTTCCAAAGGTTTTTCGAGGACCGTGCTGCACCACTGGCCTCGAAACACATTTGAATAACTTAGGGGAATGTAGCATGACAGACGCTAACGAAAACGCAACTAAACTCACCGAGACACCAAATCCAGAGAAAAAAGAATGGTTCTGGGAAGGACCAGTCGGAATTTGCGTGATACCGAAATCCGACTCCAAAGGAGAATACTTCTGGAGCTACTCAATCTGCCGCAGCTACCGCCGCCGAGCAGATAAATCACTCCAATTCTGCAACTGGTTTAGCTCCAAGAATACCAACGCCCTGGCCAAAGCCCTCGGCTCTGCCCTGGAATTCATGGAAGCGAACGAACCCGCTCAATACGCCACACGCACCCAAGTTTACGCCGCATAAGGAGGCCCTATGTTCATGGACGACGCCAGCAAAATCAAGAAATGCCATCGTAAAGCCCAGAGACGACGAGCTCGCAATCGGAAATGCCTTCCCCTGGAAGGCCGACCGCTTATCCTCGCACCGGCCTGGCAGCTCATCGACGCCCTAGAAGCCTACGACAACGAGCCGAATCGCCCCGTTGTCGTCAAGAAGCTGCCCCAGTGCCCAGACCTGGGCAGCTTCGGCGACGATGAGCAAGACCCAGTATCAAACTCACCATGTACGGACAAACCGGCACGCTAGTAAAACCGTCCCGAGCGGTTCGAGCTACCTCGAGCCGCTCGTTTCTTGATGGAGCTATTTGCGCCGGCACGCCACTCCCTTAGGTCCTATCACCTCGGCACGGTTCCTCCATCTGCATCGGTCTTGCCTGAGATAACAGTCGTGTGGTTTGTACCGATTCGAGGAGTATGAACGAATAGTCCTGTGCGTGGTAACGGTTAGGCAAAGTTTGCGGACAATTGTGCAACTTGCCGGCCGTTCCCATATGCCATCTTGCTACTTGCACAACGGCTTTGCATGTGACGCCAACTCCGTCAGCACGAAGAACCTCGCTTGCTAGCGTGCCTCAATCGACGCACGATCGGCATTACCGTTACGTCCGGAATCCGCCATTCGGGCGCACGACCATTGGTTCCATGTATGCTCGACCGCTGATTGCCGATGCTCCCACGTGAGATAGACTTTCCCGACGAAGCACTTTCCACAGTTTACGCCGGGCCAACTCATGTCACAGCCGCGAACGAAAGTATTGCTCTTTACGGCACAGCATGTCATCTCGTGTGACCTCGACACGCAGGGGCAGCGTGTCCTGGAATCGCTTAATGACCCCGGGTCAGCATTCATCCCGGTCTACGATGCGGCAATTCTAAGTAGCAAGGGCTGCGCGTCTAACACGTCGTTATCAACGGCAATCGTTTCCAAGCACAACCTAGCTTTCGTCTTGCTGCCGGGAGACTCGCACGAAGCGCCCGAGAAGCGACGATACGCGTATGTGGCGAAACAGGTATTTGCGTCGTGCCAGATTGTGCTCGGCCATGAAATTGAAGGGACAATGCACGTAAAGGGCAATCCGGACGCGATGAATTTCATCGCTCGCGAGAGTGGCGACTTCTTTCCCGTCACGGATGCCACCGTTTCAACCGGTGAAGGGACCATTCATAGCGTGCAAGTTGCACTTGTGAATAAGTCCTTCATGTCCTTGCTGTCGATTCAGGACAAAAAGGCCGACGCGGTTTCCGTGGCCGCAGAGCTTCTACGGTCGCTCGAATAACGAATGTCTATCACCCTGCATTCTTTCCAAATCTACCGGCCGCCAACGCAGGCTCGAGCACATCTTAGCTGCTTAGATTACAGTCCCTCGGCGCGTTCGTCATGTTCCGTTCGCCCCTCAGGACGGGGTCACGTGCAAGCTCGTTCGACGTTGACCCGAGAGCGAACCTGTTGACCAACGCAGTGCAATATGTGCTAGATATCCGAGGGTTCGATCATTGGACTTCGAGCCACCTGATAATACGAATGCTCTTCGGATCCGTGGAGCTGTCCAAGTAGGCGATCTCCTCGGCACACAGGGCGCGATCGTAAATGCGCGCGTCATCTATCAACCCATCGAAATGATACGGACCCGTATGCCAGTTGCGTCCGATCTCATGACCGGTGTTCCAACCTGAAGCGGTCGAATGCGTGCCGGCCGGCGTCAATTCCGCGCCATCGACATAGATTCGCTGCGTGCTGCCATCCCATGTGAAGGCTACGTGATACCAGACGCCGGCCGTAATCACGCCGTCAGCCGTATAGGGCATGCCGTCTGGATCGCTTCCCGAGGTGGTCCAATGACCGAAATGAATCGAGCCATCGTTGTCCACACCCACGACCCAATCGCCGATTGAATCGTTCTGCGTCGAACGTGCGAAACCGGTTCCCCAAGTACTGTTATATCCCGAAAGACTGTTGGTGTAGACCCAAGCCGTGAAGCTGAACGGGCCAGTACCCACCGCGGGATCGGGAATGGTTACATACTCTGAACCGTAAAACTCCAGCGCGCCGTCTACCTTACCGCCCGTTGGTCGCCAGGTAGGCGAGCCAGCTAAACTGCCGTCGTTTCCGTTTCCAGAGTTGTCACTGGCCGTCGAGCCGGAGGATTCGTCTAACTTCCAGTGTCCAACCAAGCCGTAAATCGCCGAGACCTCGCCGGCGGTCAGTGCCACGTTGTAGACCCGTACGTCGTCCAGAAGCCCGTCAAAGAAATCGCCTAGCGGATGACCGCCAACGTGCAGATCCCGGCTGTCGAATCCGAGCGTGCCGTTGTAAGCAACGGGTGCCGCCATGTCGAGCACACCATTGACGTAAATTCGTACCTCCGACCCATCCCAGGTTGCGGCGACGTGAAACCATGTTTCTTTATCCAGACTCGTATCTCCTTGGATGCCACCATCGTCGGTGTCATCCAAGTAGAGTGTCACCTTTCTGTTGGCAATTGCCAATTGGTAGTTGGTCGGATCGCCGCTGCCTTTGCGCACGACCGTATCGACATCCGTTCCGGACCCCCAATTGTCGCCCCGTACCCAGGCAACGATCGTCAACTCATCCGTAATCTGCAGACTGGAGGAACTCGGTACGGCGATATGGTCATCCGTGCCGTTGAACTCCAGTGCATTACCCGTAATGGGACACGAAGTGACCGAAGCGGTATCAAAGGTAAAGGTGCCCTGCAGCGTTCCATCATTGCTTGAGCTTGATTCATCCGTGGCGGTCGTCCCGCTCACCTCATCAAGTTTCCAATGCCCAACCAGGGTCGAACCGTCATTGATACCTTCGTCATAATGTGCCTGTATTCGGGTTGACGAGAGTGCCACGTTATAGAGGGCCACCTCGTCAATGTAGCCGTCGAATTCGCGATTGCTGCTCGACGTATTGTTATCGTGAAAGCGAACACCCGCGTTGGCATCGCCGATTTCCGCCGGATTGTGATTCCAGAGCCGTCCGACGCCGGACGAGGACCCAAAGCTCTGCCCGTTCAAGAAGCCTTCGATCGTGCCGGTCGTACCTGCCGCATCGCCGTCCATCACCAGAACAACGTGGTAGACCTCGCCAACCTGAATCGGCGTGCCAGATGAAACAAAAACGGGCGTGGGTGTTCCCCAGGGTGCCGCTGCTCCGCCCCCATCGTCGTTCGCTCGGTTCCATCCCGCCACATACAGCGTCGAGCCGTCCAAATAGACATTCAGTCCACGCGTGCCGCCGCCCTGTTCAAAGAGCACCTGCCGTCCGGAGACGGAGTTGGCCTGAAACCATAGCTCGATAGTCTTTTCGGTGAATGGCCCGCCGGTGCTGATGCCACTGGTCTGACCGGGCGAGACGCGGCCGTTGGTAAACCGGATCGACGTGCCGTCGGCGACCAAGGGGGTTTGCCCTTTAGTGTGTGTCCCGTAGTACGTCGCATTCGCCGAGGAGCCAAGCGACCCGATATTCGTTGCGGTGCTTCCGGAAGTCTCGTCAACTCGCCAATACGCCACAGGGCTATCGGCCAAAACCACATCCTGATACGCAGCGCACGCCATTCTTTCTGACCCTGCGAACCCCAGCGTCACGACCAATCCGAGTAACCCGAGCGAGATATGCTTGAACATGGAACTGCTTGACCCACGTTTGTCTAAGAACGATGAATCCATCCCGTGGCCCCCTCTATATATGTAGGTTGTCGTCGACGCGAATCCAGTCGGCGGCAAATCGAACGACGCCGTTTGCCACCCGCATCTTCACCGCGCACGGCAATAGGGTGCATAACCGCGCAAACCCGCACAACCTGACGGCAACAGACCTGGATGGTTAGTCAAGCGAATGACCTAACTTGCCACAGTTGTGCCCCCGCCACACCTCAAAATGAACCGACTTCCATGGCCGAGCGTGAGGTACACTTGCTCGTCAATATCATCGCGCGAAATCAGTTTGGGCAACCCCATTCATGCCGAATCAAAGTGTAACACCTCCCGACGAGCTAGCTGCGCAGGAAGCCTACAAGCAAGCGTTGCAAGAGGCGGTGATTGTGGGCAATGAATCCACGACCGCCGTCTACAAGTGTGATGGGTGCGGACTGGAACTTCCCCTACGTAATGCTCGACCGGGCGAGCAGCCTGGCCGCTGGAAGTGTGCGCAATGTGAACGCGTGCATGACTCGGTTTTGGTTTCGGAAGCTCCAGCCACGTCAAAAATAAACGTGATCTTGGCTCCGTTCGCGTTTGGTCACGCATGTCGCACGACCCCACCTCCGGCAGTTCCGGATTCTCTACGACACGATGTGCGTGAGTCGGAACGCAACTCCGTAGAAATACCGGTTGTCGCCATGCCACTGGATGACAACTATAGCCCGTCTGGGGAAGCGTTCACAGGAACGATCGTCAACATCTCGACCAGCGGCTTAGGAATGATTCATCGACGAGCGGTCGAAACGCGCTATCTTGCCTTGGAGTTCACACCAGCCGGGTCTAAGAAGATTCAGGCCGTCTTAGAAGTCCTTCACTGCCGGTCGATAGGACTCTGCTACGCGTCGGGCGGACGCTTGACGCGTCGGGTTGGCACTTAGCCGAAGACCTCGCAAGTCCTCGGGTCAACTTCTTGCCTCGTCAGCCCACACCTTGATACTCTGTCAATCTCTGAGCAAGTCCTCGCGCGACGCACTGGAAAGGCGAGTCTAAAACCATCATGACGAAGGTTGTCATTGCAGAACCCCTCTTTCAAACTCACCAGGTACGGAAGACCAAACTCGCTAATGAAACCGTCCAGAGCAGTTCGAGCCCGCTCGAGCTGCTCGTTTCATTTTTCACCTCATTTGCTCCCCAGCACCCTCCTACCAGACTAAAATGAGCCTGAATCGCACTTGGAGCTAATTCATGCCCAAAACCCCGAAAACTTACGACGAATTCGTCAAAGACTACCTCCGCAAATACCGCAGAGCCGACGAACGTATCAACCAGGTCGGCGACCAGATAGATAAGCTCAAACAACAGCAATCCAGCACTTCCATCGCCTCCGAGGAAGATGCTGAGATTCAGAAACAAATCGACAAGCTGCTCAATAGCCTCAATCCCGCCTACAAACTCGTCTACCAGTACGAACAACGTGAAGTCGACGACGAGGAACGCCCTGACCTGACCGAAGAGGAATTTTTCCAGTACCACTACGAGCGTTACTTAGAAAGCCAGGCTGAGGACCACTCAGATGAGTAACCGCCCATGTCCCGCTAATGTTCACCCCGATGACTGGGAAATCATCGCACCCGTCCTCGACCGCCTAGAAGCACAGCATCAAACCACCGTGGAACTCAGTCCCCTCCCGCACGTTCTCGTCCCGAACGTAGATTGGGGAGAGCTACTCTCCGACACAGAAATTGCCGTTCGTCTCGACCTGTTTGAAAACGGCACTGGCTCTCCTCCCCAGTGGCACCACTACCACATCCGCAACGATACCGTTCACGCATTCGCTCAAATTGACGAATTCTTTTGGGGCGATAAACACTATCCAACCATTGTTCCCATCCTTTTCAGCGAACCCACCTACCTCGTCGACGGCCACCCTATCACACCCCATGATTTCCTCACCATCAAACTCAATGGACGTTTATCTGGTCGCTTAGGCGAACGCGATCGCTTTCTACCAGTAATTGACGGTGCTGTTATTGACCACTGGGATGGCCACTTCATCGAGGACACTTTCTTCGCTTTCGAGGAACGCGGCCTCAACGCCCTCCTTCAGCTAAGTGACGTTGGCCCAGCCTGGGTATACGATGGCAAGACTCGTACCCACATCGACAACGAAGAAATCACCGACATCAACTACGTCGGAGACAACGGCACCGGACTCATTCAACTCGAAGGAAACTGGTTCTACTTGCAGGACTACGAGCCAATTAAGCACATCAACAACGAACCCATCGATGACGTCGACCCAAAAATATCCGCCTTCACTCTCGGCCAACTCGCCGGACGCATCAAAGTCGACGGCCAATGGCGTTTCTATCACCAAGGCGAACCTCTCCGCGAACAAAACGGCACGCCACTCGTCGGCGTCACAAAATACGACAGATACGACCGCATCGTCTTCACCGAAGATGGTCGCTCTTTCCAACTCATTGACCGCACCCAGCACGATGATTCCGTTTCTATAGGAATGCCCTGGCGTCGCCCCATCGACATCCGCGACATTCCAGACCACTGGCAAATCGAGCCCCTCGACAACGACGTCAACCAGGTGCTCTACAACGCCACCCATCTCAAAGAACCTCGCTGCCAGGTACTCTGCATTGCCAAGCAAATGACCCACGGAACATTCATGTGGCCGCTCCGCGTGAAATGGCTCGACCCCGCACCTAACCAAATCCGACAAACCGTACTCCTCGACATGGCTCGCCACTACTGCTCACATCTCCACGAGCAACTGACCCAAGAAAAGAGACACAGCCCACCCGACGCTCCCGATTACGTCGTACTCGTTGAGCCTGGCACCACCGGCGACACCGGAGGACCGGAACTTTGACCGACCCTAAGCCGAACGACAACCAGGTCGACGACCTCGACCAATGCCCGACCTGCGAAGAGTGGTCGAGCAAGACAGAAGAAAACTGCCCGAAGTGCCGATGGCCGAAGAACTGAGGAAATCATGGTCTTTGACATTATCGCCAACACTATCGCCGGCCTGGCTCTCATCTTCTCTTTTATCGCCTGGCGGTATTCCCGCAGCGTCCACCGAGAATCCACCGCTCGCCACACCGCCGAAAAACACACCGAAGTCCGCAAAGAATTTGACGTCTTTCAATACCTCTTTCGCCGACTCGAGGAACTCAACGACTGGAGTGCCAATCCGCTGGACCTCAGCAGCAACCCCCACCTCAACGAACAAGTCCAACGTACTTACGGAGACGTCAGAGAATTAAAAACAGACCTCTTCGACGTAGGCGACCGTCTCTTCAACCTCAAAGACCCGACCATCGAGCAGCTCGAAAGCCTACGTCCAGAAATTCACATACTCACACAGCGAGCTCGCGAGCTTCTTCGACATTCAGAGCAAAACGAAACCGATATCCAAGCACACCTCGCCGCACAACCTCAGCCCCACACCACCACCGCCAGACGACCAGACGCCTAACAGCTCATCGCGTCACTGACGCTGCCTAGATTCCTCTCGTTTCCTCTCTCGCTAACTTTCCCAGCTCAAAACTGACCTTCCCGTATCAGTCCGTTTGGTCGAGCGAATTTCCTTTTAGCCGCTGCCTGAGATTTTCCGCAGCAGACGCACAGGAAATATCACCACCAGCTCAACCCACACGCCCACAAACGTCACGTACAACCACCGAGCTATCCCGTCCTCGCCCCCTGTCATCGAAAACAACGCTGCCAACACGGCCAGCACTACCCAAAACACCCATACCGGTTTGAATAGGTCAAACCAAAACTCACCGCCACTCCCAAGCTCCTGCCAATAAGTCTCACTCGCCCAGCCAAACCAACAATAGAGACCATACGCCGGCAACGCCACGAACAGCGGATACAAAACGAATAGCCGAATCGACCAGGCCACGCCCGGTCGCTCTACATCAAAATCCGGCGTTCGATAATCCAATCGACTCAAAGCTAACCGCTCCAAAACAACCAATACACCAAACAGTACGCCGTCACCGCTAACATCGAGTAAAACAGCAACGCCCACGCTTCCTCTGCTGACTCACTTAGCTTTCCATAATGCCGCACCATCTTAAGTAATATGTCACGACCGCTCGGAGTCCCATCGGTCGGATACTTCGTCCAGCGAATCCATCGCTCATTCTCAAAGCTAAAGAACGAATAGCTCACCAACGAGCCGTCTTCTCCCTTTCCCCCACAGCATAGTGTCTTCCCTGGACCTTGCTCCCGCTTTATCACCACCAAATCCGTCTCATACTCTATCGCTGAATCTTTCGGATAGTGCTCATTCGCTATCGTGAGCCAACCGTTCGGACGAAATCGAATGCCAGGCATTCGATTCGACCAAGCACCATCCCACAACGTCCGCTCCAACGTAATTGGCGAGGTAATACATTGCATCCATAACAAGTCACCGCGACCCTCCGGCTCCTCTTCGTGGTCGCCCTCAACTCGCACCGTCACTTGCGGTTTGTACTCTTCCCAGAACCCACTCACGTACGGCTTACGAAACGTCCGCGTTCCGCTGGCCGTCGTTACCTTAATTGCTTTGTGATAACCCTTTTCCCGCTCCACGCTTATCCCTGTAGGCAAGCTCACTGAAATCGCGTCACTCGCACCGAACAACACCCATCCATCTTCCTCCGTCGCTGGAAACTCCTCACCCTCCAATTCAAGCACGCTAAGAATGTCCTGCGTCGTTTGAATCATTTGTTCTTGCCTGGCCTTCCGTTCCATCTCCTTCTCGAACACCGGCTCGACAATTCCCAAACGCTCTGCCACCTTCTTACCAATCTCAGACCGCTGCGGAGGACCAGGCACCCCTTTCGTCCGCACCTTCAATCCGCCCCCCTCCACAAACCGCACATCACGCAGTTCGTGCTGCACATCCCTGAGCTTCCCTTCGAGACTGTACCAGTCCCAGGAATCAGGAGCTTCAAATTGGCATTTGTCGTCTGTCGACATCCGACCGGCCCCGAACCAGATTCACGCACTCATTGTAACTCAGCCAGAACGGCTCAGGATGTTTGCTACGCCGCTTTTTTGAATCGACGCTCCCACTTCTCCACGAAATCACACCGCCATTTAGTCTGCAACTCTTCGAGAGTTACTTCGTCATCAAACGGCCTCACCACGTCACGCCAAAACCGCGTAGCCAGGCCCGACTCAATCTTCGACCGCCCACGCTCACGCCGTACCTTATTCACAACACGCAACAGGTCGAGCCACTGCCGCCGCACCGGAGCGAAAGGAATGTACGGCCAACAATACAGCTCGCCGGCCACCCGTTTCGCACTTGCGAACCTGGCCAGCTCCATGAAATACGCTCGCCAATCAGCAAAGACTGGACGAGCTACCTGAACTCTCACTCGCATCCGGTCATCGCGAATCGGCTTGCCATTCGCCCCATGACCGGAGCGGAAATCTCCTCGCTTACACGTAATCGAGTAACCACCAAACTTGATAGGATTCCGGCGACAGTCCCGCCAATCCTCTTTCTCGAAGAACTCATGTCGCCCATGAGTACAGAGCAATAAGAACGAATGTTCAAACCGAATCAGATGAACATTCCCATATCCGGCCTTCTTACGCCGCCACCGCGTCGACCGAGATACGTCGATTCCGTATTTCTCGACGAGCTTCGCGTCGACCGCCGCTGGGTCTTTCCCCTCGGGGATGCGTCCAAGTGAATAGAAGTAATATCCGGCAGACAGATAGTTTGCCGTCAGGATTTGCATGAAGCCGCTCTCACTCGCGGCTGCTGACCGGTACACCATATATATAGTCAAAAGCATTCACCCAAAGCACCATGCTTCGGCACTCACTAATCGAGCTTCGCTCGAGATTTGCTCCAATTCCAATTCAAACCAATCCGAACAACGCTCCACCAGGCAAAAAAAAGACCGCCTCTACAAGCGGCCCACTCTCCTCATACTTAATTTTCCTTTATGGACGATTCTATTCTCTATCAAAAAGTGGGCTGTCAAACTTATCAACCGGAACATTCAGCAGCTAATTCTTAGCTCTGTATCTTCACCCCACTTGTCGACAATAGCCCCCAACCTGCTTCTGAAAAGAAGGGGGCTATTTCATACGCCGCCCCCAGGCGATTTCAAAACCTCCATTGAGCACTCTCTGTCCCACGTAAACCGTGCTCTCTGGACCTTTGGAAAAACCAGCTAAACCTTCACGCAAAAACCTTCAGAAGAACCTTCAGAAGAACCGTGTAGGAACCTGGTTGACGCCTAGCGACGTGCGAACTGTTTTCCCAGTTGCACGTCGCCAATTCCATTGGCGTCCCTTTTCCGCAACACTGCTTCACGATTCATTTACTTCCGCAAATGTCCCGCGAAACCGCATCACGCCATCTCACTGGAAGGTACACGAGGGCCTCGCTAGGCGAGGCCCCCCGCACCTCCAACACTCCACTCAAAAAAGCCAGTCGTCCCTTTCCTCGGTACACTTGTGCTCGGCACCACCCGTTAGCACGTACACGGTCTCGCCACTGCCTTGCAGTCCGACCGCTTCGCACATTGCGAACTTAGTACTCAGGACACACTCCCACTCTACAGCGTTTGAAACACCTGGCTGACGAACCAGGCACCGGGGCACCAACCCCGGCTGCTATAGAGCTTCCCACGTTAGCCGTGGTCGTCATCGCTACGCTCACGTGACTAGATGGAATAACCATCGCTCCGTTTGACTGTATGTGCCGGCTTCCGCCTGGCCATACTTTCCGACTAGAAAATCTCCAGCCGATTTCAGGGGGCAGAAAACAGAAGCTCCTCCCTTACTGACCAGCCAACGGAATTCGCCGTCGCATATTGCGACATTTTCGGCATCGTCTTCGTAGCAACTTACTCGGAAGCACTTGGAACCCCTTGGTTTCCTTGTGCCTTTTACAGTTGAGCTTTTCACGGCCTGGCGTTTAACCAGGACCCCGATGCGTGTCATGGCATCGGCTCAGGGCCTCACGACCCTTCGGCTCCCTGCCCGAGCTTCGGTTAAACGAACTCGCCAAAGGCAAGCCCGAATCCCAGAAGGGGGATTTGCAGCAGAATGCTGCTCACCCACTTCGACCACGGCGGCCCGACCGTACTTCGTACGGCCAGGTCTGTCCGTGTCGCCCGTATTCACTTGTGAATTGACTTAGAAAAAGACAGGTATCGAGTCGAACTTAGGGATTACTCTGATGAGCTTGGACTTCGTTACAAATGAAGTCCAAAACATACAGGATTAGTCCTAAGAGCCCTCGTCGAGCTGAGCAAGCCACTCTCGTGGCACTCAGCTCTACTGGCAGAGTTTCGACGGAGGTGAACCCGTCATGTTATCGAGCTGGTGAGGCTCGTTTACCATTAACTCTTTCGACTAAAGTGCTGCATGTGAAGCGTTAGCGTCACGACAACACGATGGAGACGAACTCCACCATAATCGACTCAACACTCCTCACCATTTTGCTTCTGCACTTCGCTTTTGTCCTACGCCAAAAAAAAGGGTTAGGCGAAGCAACCGAAGTCACCTCGCCTAACCACGCAATACGTTCTAACCGAGAAAGTCTTCGAGGTCCTTTCGGACTCTTGCTTTCCTAACCTCGCTGCCGCTCGCGAGTCTCGATTCTTCCCACGCCTCAACGTCCGAAAAACGAGCGTAACGAATCCTGCCACGTTGCTCGTAAGGCAAAGCCCCCGACAGCATCGCAGCTATCACCGTTTCTCGTCTCATTCGTTGTTGCTTACGGATATCCTCGACGGTCAACCAACGTTTGACTGGCTCGCTTTCGCGTCCAGCCCCAGCGGCTGCTTTGCTAACCAATAAACAACACCTCTCAATCTCCTGCCGTCACCTGACGGCAGATATTTCTGCGACTAAGGGTGCACTCCTGTTCATAGGCAAAGCACGTGACCTTGCCGTATCAAACAGGACCGCTCCATCAAGCAATTGCTTGGACGTTTGACAGAGCTGGAGCCTCAAAGATTCGTCAAGGTCGACGAAGGCCCTCAAGAAAGCAGAGCCGTCTTGAATACGACCTCCGCAGCAAGAATTCTAATCTCCCCCAAATTGACCGTCAAACATTTCAAATGCCCCCACTCCCGCTCCCTCGCACCTCTCGCTTCCAGGAACCCCACATTTCACTACAATAGCCGAGTTCGGGGTGTAGCTCAGCTTGGCTAGAGCACCGCGTTTGGGACGCGGGGGTCGCAGGTTCAAATCCTGTCACCCCGACTTAAATGGCACACGCACAGGAGGAATTCCCCCTAACTAGCAATGAAAAAGCCCTCGCGGGTGGGGCAGTACCGGCGAGGGCCTACGAGAGTTCTAGATGCTCTCGCAACACATGTGCATGTTCATTGTCGGAAATTTGCCTGGCCTTGCAAGCAAATCGCAGTATTCTCTGACGAAGTCCGCATTACCAAACGCCGGCTTCACTACATTTTCGGTCGATACTGCACTACATAGGTCGATTCATCGACCCAGTGGCAAAAAACCAAGAAGTTCGTAAGTGTCTGGTGTGTAATGACTTACGACAATTATTTCGGGGCACTTGCACTACATTTCCCTGCTCCCAAAGCAGGTGCGCTAGCCAGACTGCGCCACGCCCCGAGCCGATCG
>ERZ869936.413-NODE-413-length-41687-cov-6.947300_pt1 | contig 41687 bp, 38 predicted proteins | sample MGYA00520876_ERZ869936 | MGnify/ENA primary metagenome ERZ869936 (study PRJEB32218, sample SAMN09650985) | biofilter metagenome | isolation source: enrty point of leading RO module | place: Saudi Arabia: Thuwal, RO plant located on Red Sea | collected 2016-02-17 ... | reverse complement strand
GTTCGACAGCTCGGTGACGCGCGGCCAGCCGGCGCAATTTCCACTCAACGGAGTGATCAAGGGCTGGACCGAAGGCCTGCAGCTCATGACGCCCGGCGAGAAGCGCCGCTTCTGGATCCCCGCGGACCTGGCCTACGGCGAAGATGCCAGCGGCGGACGTCCGGCCGGGATGCTCGTCTTTGACGTCGAGTTGCTCGAGGTCGTTCGCTGACACGCCCTCCAACCCGCTCTGGCCATGAAGATCCGGGCGTCCGCACTCCTTGCGCTGGGCGTCCCGCTTCTGGCCGGGTCCTGTGCCTTCGACTTCCCGGCTTCGGCCGAGGTCGAGGTCAAGCGGGTCGAGGTCGCGAAGGCCCGCAAGACCGCGGCCAGGGAGAACGCCGAGGCGATCCCGACGGTGCCGGTGATCCTCTTCGCCGACAAGCTGCACACCGGCCTCATCCTCAAGCTCGACTGGCTGCAGAAGCACGGCTACGTGCCGCCCCGCGAAACCCGGCGGCAGGAATGGGCGGCCTTCAGTTGGGGCGACGAGACCGCCTACGTCCAGCACGAGTGGCTCAGCATCGGGCAGATCTTCGAAGCCCTGGCGAAGCCGTCGCCGTCGGTGATGGAGATCATCACCTTCGACTACAACGTCCCGAGCGTCTGCCACCACCAGCGGCTCTACCTTTCCCACGTCCACGATGAGGACGGTGGACCGCTAGCCGCCTTCCTGAACTCGTGCGCGATCCGCGACGAAGACGGCGTGCCGCAGACACTCGGTCCCTCGAGCTGGGGAGAGGGCCGGCTGATCCGCTCGCCGCACACCTACTATTTCCCTCGTATCTGCAACGTCTGGACCGTGGAGGCCCTCAAGTCCGCCGGATTCCGGATGTGGTCGATCAGCGGCCTTTCCGCCGACGGCGTGGTCCGCCAGGCGACCCGGCCGCACAACGGCTTCCAGAAGATCTGGGACTCGGAGTGGCAGATGGGGGAAAAAGGCGGGCCTTGACCGGGGTCCGCGCCGCGCCTTGGCTGCCGCATGCCGGAAAACGTCTACGAGTCCGACAAGCTCGTCTCGGAATATCTGCTTTTCCACTACGGCAGGCCCGACGAGATCCTGCCGGAAAGCGCGCCGGCCGGGATGGCGGACGCGCTCGATTTCGCGGTGCGCACCCAGAGCCACTTCGACGGAGCGGGCGAGCGGGGGCTCGATCTCGGCTGCGCCGTCGGACGTTCCGCCTATGAAATGTCGCGCACGTGCCGCGAGGTGACCGGCATCGACTTCTCCCACGCCTTCGTCCGCCACGCCGAGCTGCTGCGGCACGGGCCGTTGCCCTACACGCGGCTCGACGAAGCGCACCTCGCGACCCGTCTCGAGGCCCGGTTGCCCGACGGCGTGCAGGCCGACCGCGTGACCTTCGAGCAGGGAGACGCGATGAACCTGCGCGCCGACCTCGGCACCTTCGACCGGGTCCACGCCGCCAACCTGCTGTGCCGCCTGCCGGAACCGGCAAAGCTGCTCGAGCGCCTGCCCGACCTGGCCGAACCCGGCGGGCAGCTCATCCTCGCCACCCCATGCACCTGGCTCGGGGAATTCACGCCGCCGGCGAACTGGCCGGAAGGATCCACGCTCGACTGGCTCCATCGCCACCTCGGCGAGGCTTTCGAGCTTCTCACCACCCGCGACGAGCCGTTCCTCATCCGCGAGACCGCCCGCAAGTTCCAGTGGACCTCGTCGCAGCTCAGCCACTGGCGGCGGCGCTGAATCGACAAGAGATGAACGACCGACAATCCACGCAACGTTCTCCGGGCATGAAGCTCCTCCCTTTTCTTCCGCTTCTCGCCTTGAGCGCGCTTGCCGGGCCCGAGATCATCGATGATGTCGAACTGCGGCAGAAATTCCAAAGGCAGCTCGGGGAACTGGCCGAGAAGGACACCTACCCGACCGCCGAGGAGCTGTCCACGATGGCCGCGGAGGCGCCGGAAGCGTTCGAGCCGGAGGACGGAACAAGATTCACCACCGAAGCGCCTGAGACCCTTTCCGACGGAGTCTACCTCATCGGCGGGGTCTACAAGTGCGGCAAGTGTGACCAATGGCATCTTTCCAACGTGGCCACCGCCTGGGCGGTCAGCGCCGACGGTCTGATGATCACCAACCAACACATCTTCAAGAAAGCCCGTGGCAAGGTCATGGGCGTGGGCGACCGGCACGGCAGGGTCCATCCGGTCATCCGGGTCCTCGCGGCCCACGAGGGCGACGACACCGCCCTGATCCGGGTCGAGGCGGAGAATCTCGCCGCCCTTCCGCTCGGCAACGTCCCGCCCATCGGCGCGGAGGTCGAGGTGATCAGCCACCCCCACAACCGCTTCTTCATGCACACCTTCGGCCGCGTCGCCCGCTACTTCCGCATGCCGAGGCCCGACGACCAACCGTCCTCGATCCGGATGTCGATCACCGCCGACTATGCCAAAGGGTCGTCCGGAGGGCCGGTTCTCGACCGGGAGGGCGGGGTCGTCGGCATGGTGTCCAGCACCCAGTCGATCTACTACGAATCGAAGGACGGGACACCGAAGGGACCGCTGCAGATGGTGGTGAAGAACTGCGTGCCGCTCAGCGCGATCAAGAGTCTGCTCGGCAAACCGGCGGACCAGCCTGCCATTCAGCGGTAGTCCTCGGGCTTGCGGCCCTTGACGAACTTGTTGAAGCCGAACCCGGTCGGCTTGAATTCGCCGACGATTTCGACGTTCAGCTCCTCCGGCACTTCGAGCCCCGTCGCCCAGTAGGCGGAGTTCACCACGAAGCGGCGCAGCCCGGGTTGCACGAAGTCGGTCGCCGCGCCCATGGTCGTGCAGATCACCTTCTGGGTCTTGCCGTTCACCTCGCGATCACGGACCCAGGCCACGGGCATCATCGGATCGTTCTTCTTGCCCTCTACCGGCGGGGCGTCGGGCGTCATGCCCGCCACCACCTGGCCATCCAGCAGCACGGTCGCATCCTCGGGCAGCTTGTTGATGGTATAGACGTCCGTGTCGCCCCAGACGTCCTCGACGCCGCGCAGCAGCGGATGTCCGGCGTTCTCCTCGACGATCACCCCGCGGGTCCCCTCTTTGCCGTGGTGGCCGTGGTGGGCGATCCACGTTTCCCCGAGCACCTGACGGCCGAAGCCGCCGTCCCACTCCTTCGAGTTGAAGCTCCACCTGGCATACGGGCTTTCCTTGTCGCGCGAGTAGCGGAAGGCGTGGGTGCTGGTGCGCAGGCCGAGCAGCGGCTTGCCGGCCTCGACGTAGTCGACGAGGTGTTTCTGGTCCTCCTCGGGCAGCTCGCGGAGCCTGAGCCCGAGGACCACGAAGTCGGCGGAACCGATCGCCTCCATGCCGGGGATGTTGGTCTGCTCGTTGGGGTCGATCTCGCCGGTCTTGGGATTGATCGCGAAAAGCACGGTGCACTTGAAGCCATGACGCTCGGCCAGCAGCTTGCCGAGCATCGGCAGCGCCTCCTCGGAGCGGTATTCCTCGTCGCCGCTCACCAGAACCACGTGCTTGTCCTTGCCCGGACCCTCCCCTCCTTCGAAGACGAGCGGGGCCGCGGACAGCGGGAGCGAGAGGGCGACGGCGGCGGTCATGGATCGGATCTTCATGGTGTGCGCCGCCTACGTTGGGACAGCCGGAATCTTTTCGCCACAGGAATCGACCTGACAGCCGCTCTGCATGGTGACAATTTCCCGTCCACATGCCGCGCTCGATCCGCCACGCCATCCCGATCCTGCTCGCCCTCGTCTCCAGCCTCGGCGCGGAGGCGCCCAGGGCGCTGCCCGTCGATCCATCGGAAATCACGCCCGACTCCGGGCTGCGCCCGGTCGAACCGGCGCCGGCGGCCCCCGAGGCGAAGCCGCTGCCGCCGGGCGAGGTGAAGCTTCCCGAGCCGGAGAAGAATCCCCGCTCCGACACGCCCGACATCGACAACCTGCCCACCGGCGAGGACGCGGTGCGGCTGCAGATCTTTCTCGACGAGCAGCACTTCGGCCCCGGCGTGATCGACGGCAAACCCGGCCGCTTCACCATCCTGGCGGTCAATTCGTGGAACGAGGTCAACGGCCACCCGAAGGACGACCTCGGACCCGTGATGGCTGCCGCCCGCCGCGCCGTGCCGAGTCCCTTCGCCACCGCGATCGTGCCCGAGGTCGCCGCCAAGTGGGTGAACACCGGCCTTTCCTACAAGCGCTCGCAGCAGGCGAACGCCAAGCGCATGAGCTACCGCAGCTACGGCGAGTTCATGTCGGAGCGCTACCACACCGACGTCGAGTTCCTCGTCGAGATCAACGGCTCGAAGCCGGTCTACGGCCTCGCGCCGCGCAAGTCGCTCATCGTTCCGAACGTGAAGCCGTTTCTCGTCGAGAACCTCACCGGCTCGCGCTACGAGACCGAGCCGCTGCTCGCCAGCCGCCACGTGGTGGTGGACACCAAGGTCAACCAGGCCCGCATCTACGAGAACGCGCCCACCGCGCTGGTCGTGGGCGACGATCCGGACGGCCCGGTGCAGGTCCGCGCCAACCGCTCGCTGATCGCCGCCTTCCCGATCACCCCCGGCCAGGAGCGCTTCATCAAGTACGGCCTGTGGGAGATGCGCAACGCGGTGCAGCTCCCGGTGTGGCGCTACGACCAGTCGCTGCTCGACGGCAAGGGCCGCAGCAACAACGCGATCAACATCCCGCCCGGACCCAACAGCCCGGTCGGCGTGATCTGGATGGGCCTCAGCGTTTCGGGCATCGGCATCCACGGCACCTCCGATCCGGAAACCATCGGCCGCTCGCGCAGCGCCGGCTGCATCCGCATGGCCAACTGGGACGCCATGCGCCTGCCCGACTTCGTCCGCCCGGGCGCCTCGGTGGAAATCCGCTGAGTCCCGCCCCGTAGACATCCGTCCGTGCAGCCCTCGAAAAAATTCACCGTCCGCGTCGCGATCTATTCGATCGGGCTGCTCTATCTGGCGGGCGACCTGTTTCTCTTCAACGGACCCGTCAACCGCCACATCCAGTCCTCCCGGCCGGACAGCGACGAAGCCTTCGCCGCCGCCCGCGAGCAGGGCGTGGTCGCCCGCGTGATGGGCAAGCCGGTCTACCTTTCGCAGGTCGAGCGGGCCGCCCGCGAGCGCCTCTGGCTGCGCGGCCGGGACATCGCCGATCTCGAACCCGCGCAGCGGCGCACCGAGCGTCTCGCCGCCCTCAACGAACTGATCGATCACGAGATCCTGCGCACCAAGGTGCTGCACAACATGGACTCGGTGCCCGTCGCCGACGACGAGATCGACGACGCCGTGAAGCGTCTCGCGTCGCGCTTCGCCAGCCGTGACGAGATGAGGCGCGAACTCGCCGCCGAAGGCATCGACTCCGAAAAGGAGCTCCGCTACCGCCTCGCCGCCCGGCTGCAGCAGCAGAAATACATCGAGAGCCGGATCGGGGAGCACATCTCGATCGATGAGGCGGAAGCCCGCGCCTGGTTCGAGCGACACCGCCCGGAGTTCGCCCAACCGGCCCGGGTCAGGGCGCGCCACGTCTTTCTCGCCACCCTCGACCGCGAACCGGAAGACGCCAGGGCCACGCTCGATGACGCCCTCGCCGGGCTGAAGGCGGGAACGAAGTCGTTCGAGGATCTCGCGGCCTCGCTCAGCGACGACCTGCGGACGAAGGACGGCGGCGGCGACCTCGGGTGGATGACCGAGGCCCGCCTGCCCGCCGATTTCGGCAAGCCGCTGTTCCGGATGGCCAAGGGCGAGAGGCGGTTGCTGCGGACCAAGCTCGGCTGGCACCTTGTCGAAGTCACCGACACCCGCCCCCCGGAGGAGCGGACCTTCGAGGAGGCCCGCGACGAGGTCGTGGCCGCGTTGGAAAGCGCCCGCCGCATCGAGATGGTCGCCGAGCTGCGCAAGACCCTGCGCGGCACCGACGGCATCGGCGTCCACGTCTTCAACGACATGATCACCGGCGAATGATCCGCGCCGTGGGCATCATCGTCCTGCTGGCCGTCACCGGCTGCCGGGAGAAACCGCCACCGCGCGCGGTGGCGGTCCGCGAGGATGGCGCGCTGGAGCTTTCGCTGTGCAGCTTCAACGTCCGCTACGAAAACGACGGCGATCACGGCTGGCGGGCGTGGCCGAACCGGATCGACCGCGTCGTCCGCACCATCCGCCAGCTCGATCCCGACGTGCTCGGCATCCAGGAAGCCCTCCACGGTCAGGCCGCCGACCTGCGCGCCTCGCTGCCCGACTACGCCTTTCACGGCGTCGGTCGCGACGACGGCGACCGGGCCGGCGAGTACGCCGCCATCTTCTACAAGGCCGACCGTTTCGAGCCCGGCGAAAAGGGCACCTTCTGGCTGTCGGACTTTCCCGAACAACCGGGATCGAGGACCTGGGGCAACTCGGTCGTCCGCTGCACCACCTGGATCCGCCTCATCGACCGCGCCACCGGCCGCGGGTTCTACGTCTACAACACCCACTGGGACCACCGCCACCAGCCGTCCCGCGAGAAGTCGGCACGCCTCATCGCCGAGCGTCTCGCCGACCGCCGCCACGCGGACGAGCCCGTCGTCCTGCTCGGCGACTTCAACGCCACCGAGGGCAATCCGGCGCTGGAGCATCTCGTCGGCAGGCACACCGGCCTCGTCGATCCCTACCGCATCCTCCATCAAGGCGAAAAGAACCGCCGCACGCTGCACTTCTGGGATGGCGACATCGACGGCTGGGCCAAGGTCGATCACATCCTCGTTTCCAGCAGCGCCACCCTCGAAGCCGCCGGCATTCACCATGCCGCCACGCGGAAGGAACAACCCTCCGACCACTATCCGGCCTGGGTCCGCATCACCTGGCCCCCGCCATGACGCCCCACCTTCGCACTTGGCACTTCTCACCCGGAACTTCGGAGGCGTAGCCTCCGCCATGCTCGCCGCACTCGGCTGGAACGACACCCTCGCCCGCGCCTTCGAGCCGTGGGCGGCGAAGGGATGCGTCCCGGCCCGGCTCAACCGCGAGACGCCGATCAACTATGGCGCCTTCATCGTCAACGAGCGGGACGAGCTCGCCGACATCGACGTCGTCCTCTCCGGCAAGGTCTGGCACGAGGCCGAGACCGATGCCGAGCTGCCCGCCGTCGGCGACTGGGTCGCGGTCGAGCTGGGCGGGGAAAACGAGGACCACGTCATCCGCGCCCGCCTGCCGAGGAAATCGTGCTTTTCCCGCAAGGTCCCCGGCAAGAGCGTCGAGGAGCAGGTCATCGGCGCGAATGTCGACGTGGTGGCGGTGATCACCGACCCCGGACCCGACCACAACCCGCGGCGGATGGAGCGCTACTTCACGCTCATCGGCCGCAGCGGCGCGAAGCCCGTGGTTCTCATCAACAAGTCCGACGCCTTCCCCGACGACCATTGCCGCGAGGCCACCGCCGAGATCCGGGCGCTCAATCCGGCGGCGGAGGTGCATCTCGTCAGCGCGCTCGAAGGCACCGGCCTCGAGGTCCTCAAGCACCACCTCGCCCCGGGAACCACGATGTGCATCGTAGGATCGAGCGGCGTCGGCAAGTCGACGCTGGTCAACCAGCTCCTCGGCGAGGAGTGGCAGTGGACCGGGGAGGTCAACGAAGTCACCGGCAAGGGCCGCCACACGACCACCTCCCGGGAACTGGTGCCGCTGCCCGGCGGCGGCCTGCTGATCGACAATCCCGGGATGCGCGAGATCCAGATGTGGACCGACGAGCGGACGCTTCGCGAGAGCTTCGCCGACGTCGAGGCGCTCGCGGCGGAGTGCCGTTTCCACGACTGCAAGCACGGCACCGACAAGGGCTGCGCCATCCGCGCCGCCGTGGAGGCGGGTGAACTGGAGATCGACCGCCTCGAAAGCTTCCTGCGCCTCGACGACGAGATCGAGAAGCTCCGCCACCGCGCCAAAAAGCGCCGGATCAACGTCGAACGCCGCGCCAAGCGCGCCCACCGCGTCAAGGCCCGCAACCTCGAGGACCGCATCGACCACGAACGCGAACAGCGCGGCGAGTGGCGGTAGGGCGGCTCCGATTTCGGAGTATCGACATTCCTGTCGATCATCCGTTCCGGATCGTCATCTCGACGCACGGCATCCCCGAATGGCTGATGCCCTTCGCGATCATCTCCTCCCGAAGACGGACGGAGGCGTCCGCCCTCCGCTCGCAAAGCATCCCTTTGCGCCACGCCGGAATCCCGCTACCCTCCTGCCATGAAGACGCTCCTCCTCCTCGCCATGCTGGCGGCTCCTCTCTCCGCGTCCCACCTGACGCTCCGCTCGGTCAAACAACCCGTCTACCTGATCGGCAACGAATCCGATTCTAACATCCACATCATCGACGTCCCCTTCGTCAGCATCTACGCCGATCCCGAGTGGCGCTTCAGCGCGATCTGCAAACCCTTCACGCCGCCCAGCGACGGCTCATGGCATGACCCCGACGACATCAACCTCGCCTCGCTCTACGGAATCAAGGTTTCCGGCACCTACGTGCAGGGCACCCCGGATGTGGAAGTCATCATCGACGCCTCCAAGGCGAAGGCGCCCGAGACCTACCCCTTCACTCTCGATCAGGTGATCGACTCGGTGACGACCTGCGTGAAACTCATGTATCCCCCGCGCCCGGAAGACGAAGGCAAGTTGGAGATCAAGGTGATACAGCCCGCCACCCGAAACGACGGGACCGTCCCATCCGAATAGGACAGGCAAGGCATCGCTTTGCGCCACGCCGGAATGCCGCTACCCTCCCGCCATGCGCTTTCTTTTCACGCTCCTTGCCACGTCCTCCTTCACCCTCGCCGCGGAAGCCCCCGCGAAGCTCGCACCCGACAAGGCCGCGCCGCTGATCTCGGAAAAGAAGGTTCAACTGCTCGACGTCCGCACGGAGGAAGAGTGGAACGAAGGCCGGATCGAGGGGGCCACCCGCGTCGAGATCGGCACCGAGGACTTCGCCGCGAAGGTGAAGGCCGGCTTCGACCCATCGGAGCCCGTGCTCGTCTACTGCCGAAGTGGCAGGCGCAGCGCCCGCGCCTCGGACCAACTCCAGGCCATGGGCTTCGAGACCGTCTACGACCTCAAGGGCGGCATCCTCGCCTGGAGCGCCGACGGGCAAAAGGTGGTCAAATAGACACCACTTTCCCGTCTTCGATCTTGAAAGCTTAAGAATACCGAAGTATTCCCGGGGCCGCGCATGGCCCCTCCTCGGAAAAGCATCCGGCTCGGCTCGAAAACCGGCGGCAACCGACGCCGCACGCGTCCGGGATTCACCGAGTCGCTGAAGCTCGCCCAGGCCCGGGCGCGGGTGCGCGCCAACCGCCCGGCCAACCGCCGGGGACGGAAATGGGTCCATGCCGCCATCGCCGAGACCTATCCGGTCGACGACTCGCCGCACCTGCTGCTGCGGATGTTCCGCTGGATGCTCGGGCTCGGCCTGGCCCCGCTGGCGGTGATCACGAGCTGGACCTTCTTCAACCTGTTCTCCACCGCGGCGCTCGACCACCAGTTCTGGACCTCGGCACCATTCTGGTATTTCGCGACGGGTGCGGTCCTGATGGCCGCATGGTTCGCCACCGGCCTGCTGTGGGACCTGTTCCTCTACCTCTACGTGCTCGGCCACGAACTCACCCACATCCTCTTCATCCGCCTCTGCCGCGGCACGGTGAGCGAATGGGGTGCGAGCATCGACGGCGGCTACGTCACCACCGACAAGTCGAACATCCTGATCGCCCTCGCCCCGTACTTCGTCCCGCTGTGGGCGGCACTCACGGTCGGGATCTACGCCTGCGTCGGCGTCTTCGTCGATCTCTCTCCCGCCGCGCTCAAGTCGCTCTACGCGCTGCTCGGCTTCTTCTGGGCCTTCCACCTGCTATGGACGCTGTGGATGATTCCCCGCGACCAGCCCGACCTCCGCGAGAACGGCACCTTCCTCTCGCTGGTCGTCATCTATCTCGCCAACCTGCTCATCCTCGTCACGCTGACCTGCCTCGCCTCGCCGGAGATGAGCTTCCGGGGCTTCGCCGTCGAGTGGATCCACAACGCCAGGGAGGGCGCGGACGTCGTGCGGACGCTCGTCACCCGGGCGATGCGCTAGGACGACGGCCGGAGGCTTCTACGGTAGACGGCGTAGTTCACGGTCGTGCACACGATGCCGACCACGCCGATCACCGCGTGGGCAAGGAAAGGCACGCCCCGGACCGTCGTTCCGAAATCCCGATACTCGAGCGCCATCGGGATCCACCACCACAGGAACACACCGCCACCGATCGCAAGCTGCCCGAAGATCACCCAGATCCCCGCCACCGACCACCACGAGCGCGGTGTCTGGACCGCCCGGTGGTAGACGAAACCCTCGGCCAGGACCTGCAGGAACGGCAGGGTCCCGGCGATGAAATCCTGCGGGGCCCCGCACCCGTTGCAGAGACTCGCGCCGGGTCGCACCGGCTCGAGGCAGCACAAACAGAGGTCCGCGCCCTCGAGGATCCCGTCGCTTTCCTCTTCCGCCTCGCTCACGATTCTTCGTCGATCTCGTTCAAGCGATCATGAAGCCACGGACCCGTCTCGGTTTCCGAGCCATCCTTGAAGCGGATCCGGTACGGCCGCCCCGTCACCGACGACTTGGTCGCGATCCCGTCGATGAAATCCTCGGCCGTCTTCACGCGGTCACCCGCCCGCTTCAACTTCATCCGCAGGTGATCGGCCGCCTCCGCCGCGTCATGGGCCTTGCCGTTGCGGACGAACTTCGCGCCTTCGAGGGCCTCGATCTTCCCGATCAGCGCCTCGATCCGCGCGTTCTCGGCGGCATCGCGGGCGAAAAGCGGAGCGGCTGCCAGGAGCAACAGGACGAAAAGGCGGACAATCACCTTGGTAAACTAGTCGACAACCCAGCGGCGACAAGATCCGAAGTGAAAAGCGATTCAACAGGCTCGCGGTCCGGGTCCATTCAGCGCGAAGCGGTTGTCCCGCCCTCCTCCGGAGGCGTGTACGGATTCACCGAGATCGGCCCCTGCCGCAGGGTGGCGACGATGACCTGGAAGCCCTCGTCGATCTGCTTGCGCAGGGCGTCGGACAGGGCCTCCCGGCCGGCGGCCTGCTCGAAGGTCACCTCCGTGGTCGTGATCCAGCCGCGATTGAGCGCGAAAAATTCGTTCCACGGCACCAGCCGCGCACCGGCCTGATAGTTCGTCCGGTTCTTCAGGTTCGCGGGCATCTTCAGCACGGAACCCTTCGGAACGAGCGTGGCGATGCCGTTGAAGCTCAGAACCTCGGAGGTGGCCATCAGATCCTCGGGCTGCGCCGCCTTCGCCGGGTCCTCCTCCTCGATGACCTGCAGTTCCTTCATCGGGTCGGACTGTTCGCTCATGCGAAGCCGCTGGCTCAATTGTTCGTGGGTGACGGTGTCGCGCATCTCTCCGCCGTGGAGCGGAAGGGCGAGAAGCGGAAGCAGACAGATGGTTTTCATGGCGGGGGAGATGGTGTCGATGGGAGATCAGGAATCTTCGGAGGTCGTGACCATGCCGTTGACCTCGAGCGTGCGATCGATATCAAAGGTCACGTAGGCCAGCCGCTCGCTGCCGAAGACGGTGTTGGTGATGACCTCGATGGTCCACTGGCCGTCCTCGGTGAAAAGGCTGCTGTAGTTCTGGGAGGTCCACACCCGGTCCTCGGGAGTCGCCTGATCGATCTGGAGCTGGGCGGAGGGGATCACGACACCCTCGGTGCCGAGCGCGGGCGCGCCCTTGTAGAGCTGGGTATAGGTGTAGGAGGAAGGATAGAGGTTGTTGACGGAAACCGTCAGCGTCGGTGCCTTGAAGCCCACCCGCTGGCCATCGGTAATGCCCGAGATCGAGGCGTCCGCCAGGGGCCAGACCTGCACGTAGCGGGACACGATCTGCTGGTCGTTGGTCCCATCGTTGTTGCGGGTGAAGACCGAGAACCGCTCCTCGCCACGGACCTGGGTGCGATTGGCGCCGGGGATGCCGGTCAGCGGATAGGAGAGCGTCGTGACGCCGTTCTTGTCGATGACCGCCTGTGAGTGCAGCGACGCCTGGGTGCGATCGATGTCGGATCCATCGGTATTCCCATACGACTGCACATGGCGCAGCAGCCGCACCGACTTCGATGCGGCGGGGTCGAGCACGCCGTTGAGCAGGCCACTGACCGTGACCTCGACCTGAAACGGACGGTCCGCACGGGTCCGCGGGATCGGGCCGGTGTGTTCGGTGTCCTCGGTGAGGATCGCAATCTCGGCCTGCGGCGAGTAGGCGCTCACGTAGGCGACATCGAGCAGGTAGCTCTGGGGTGCCGATCCGCTCTTCACGGTCCACAGTTCGTAGCGGGATCCGGCGAGATTGATCGCCATCGGGGACAACCGCTCCCCGTTCTCGGGCACGCTCACGTCCCAGTAGAGGGGCGGCGAGGTGTCGAGAACCGTCTGCCGGATGAAGTTCGTGTAGGCGGGGTTCTGACCGGAGGCCAGTGGCGCGGCCAACACGGCGACGAGCGTGATTCGTGCGATCGTTTTCATGGCAGTCGGGTCGGGGAGCGGTTTCCTGGCGGGCTCAGATGCTCTCGAAGGTCACCAACAGGACCATGTCCTGCAGGTCGTAACCGAGATTGTTGCGCTGGTTCTCCGTGTGGGTGAGCTCCATCATGATGATGCAGTCCATCGGGCCGATGCGGACCTTGCTGCCGGCATCGAGATACGGCTTGATGAATTCCTCGACCGTCGGTGCCTCGGCGATGGGATAGGTGGTCGGGACCTCGTCGCCGTTCTTCAGCACGACCACGTTGGGCGTGCCGTCGTTGGATGAGTAGAAGTCGCTCCAGCGGTTGTTCCACCAGTAGCGGCCGCCGAAGCGCAGGGAGGAACCCGCGTTGACCGTGGCCGAATACACCACGCGGTCCTGGCGGACGTCCCAGTTGTCGCCCGAGAAAAGGCGACTCCAACTTCCGCGGTTCAGGCTGAACCAGGCCTCGGTATGCACGAACTGGATGCTCGAGCGGTTGCTTACGGTGACGCCGGCACCGAGAACGCGGATCTCCATGCGGAGGCGTTCCTTGGTTTCGATCTCACCGGGAGGATCGATGATGACGTAGTTGTCGATGTTGTTCGGATAGTCGATATCCCACTTCATCGTGGGAAACGTTCCGAGTTTGACCGCGCCGGGCGTGCAGGTGATCCAGCCCGTGGGCATGCCTGTGTTGCTGCCATGCGCCGAAGCGACGACAAGAAGGCCGGAAGCAAGCGCCGAGAATGCGCGAACCGGCAGGGGGGAGCCAGTTTTCATGGTGTGGGGGGTGGGGGTTGGGGGATCCGCATCCTGGGGGACGATGCGGTGGCCTGGTGGGAGCCAGACGCCGAGCATCATGCCACAGATGCGGACTATCGGAAGCTCCAAACTGTAACGTAATCGCGTAGGTCCATGACTGCCAATCGTTGAAATCCCGCTGAGGTGTCAAAAACTTGAGGCTTTCCCCGCCTCGGGCGTTCGTTTCAATGGCACCCATGTCCGGCCTTCGAACCGTCCTCGCGTTGCTTCTCTGTCAGGCAATCCTCCCCGCCTTTTCCCGCGCCGCCGACGAGCGCCCGAATCTCGTCATCCTCTTCGCCGACGACATGGGCTACGGCGATCCGTCCAGCTACGGGCACCCGCTCATCCGCACGCCGCACATCGACCGGCTTGCGGGCGAGGGCATGCGGCTCACCTCCTTCCTCACCGGTTGCTGGTGCGTGCCGTCACGCACCCAGCTCATCACCGGACGCTACATGCCGCGGGTGAAGTTCAACGGCGGCACCGGCTCCGACGGCAAGGGCGGCCTGCCGGACTCGGAGAGGACGCTGCCCGAGGCGCTCAAGGAGGCCGGCTACGCAACGCACATGATCGGCAAGTGGCACCTCGGGTACAAGCAGAAGAAGTTCCTGCCGACCCACCAGGGCTTCGACACCTGGTTCGGCCTCCCCTACTCCAACGACTACATCAAGCCCTGGGTCCGGACCGACGAGCCGCTCGGGCTCTACCGCGGCGACGAGATGGTCGAGCACCCCTTCGACCAGGACACGCTGACCACCCGCTACACCGAGGAGGCGGAGAAACTGATCGAGCAGGCCGATCCGCCCTTCTTCCTCTACCTCGCCTACGCCATGCCCCACCTGCCGCTCCACGTCTCCGACACCCGCCGGGGCAAATCCAGGGCCGGACTCTACGGCGACGTGATCGAGGAGATCGACTGGTCGGTCGGCGAAGTGCTCTCGGCCCTCGAAAAGAAGGGCGTGGCCGACAACACCCTCGTCTTCTTCGCCTCGGACAACGGGCCGTGGGTCGAGATGCCACCCCGCATGCGGCAGGCCGGCAACGAACTCTGGCACGCCGGATCGACGGGGCCGCTCCGCGGTTCGAAGGGCCAGACCTACGAGGGCGGCCCGAGAGTGCCGGCGATCCTGCGCTGGCCCGGTAAGATCAACCCAGGACAGGTTTCGGGTGAGTTGGTGGGCATGCCGGACATCTACCGGACCTTCATCGCGGCGGGTGGCGCCACGCCGCCGGAGCACGTCATCGACGGCCATGACCTCACCGGCTTCCTGACGGGAAAGTCGGAAACCTCGCCACGCGAGGATTACTACTACTTCCGTAGTGGACTGGAGGCGGTGCGGGTCGGCCGCTGGAAGCTGCGCACCACGACCGGCAGGCCGGAACTTTTCGACATGGTCACCGACCCCTACGAACGCGTGAACCGAGCGGAGTCGATGCCGGAAAAGATCGCCGAACTCCGCACCCGCATGGACGCCATGGCCAAAGAGGTCGGCACGAAGGTGGCGGGCGGGTAGCCTGCCAGTGGCATGACCGTCCCGGTCATGAAAAACCGGCGCCTCGTCCCTCGCAGATCTCTTTCTCCGACAAGCGATGCCGCAAAATCCGCATTCAGCCAATTCGCGCCCATGCGTTCATGACCGGGACGGTCGTGCCACTGGCAGGTGGCCCTCACCACGCCCTGCCACCCTGGGCATCGTAGGGCAGCCACAGCAGGGCGATCTCGTCAATCTCGACGTTGGTGCGCGTCGGCTTGAGCGTTTCGGTCTCGAGCGCGAGCGCCTGCGGGTCGAACTGCTCGGAGAGCGCCGCGATGTCGGCCTCGAGTTCCTCCTTCAGATCGAGAATGTCCTGCTCCACCCCCTCGACCTTCTTGCGGGCGGCGGCGACGTCCCGGTGCTGCTGGAAGGCCCGCGACGAGCGGCTTACCGCCGTCGTCGCGCTGCGGCGGCGGCCCCCGAGGATGCCGCCGAGAATGCTGCCGAGCACGCTCATGCCGGCATCGACCTTGGCGGCGTCGGCCTGCGCCTTTTCGCGTTCCATCGTCCGCTCGGCGGACTCCCTGCGGTCCTCCAGTGTCTTGAGCTTCGACTCGACCTTGTCGCGCAGTTTCTCGACCGCCTCGTCGCGCGCCTCGCGGGCGGCATGGGCGAGCCGGGCGCGGAAGTCCGTCTCGGATTCACCGAGATGGCCGAAGGCGTCGAGTGCCGGACATTCGAAGATCTCGGCCCTCTCGTTGTGGTAGAGCCAGTCGGAGAAGTCCTTCTCCACCTGCTTGTAGTTGTCGGCGTTCATCGCGAAGCCGGGGAGCTCGGCAAAGCCCGCGCCCGCCGCCGGCCTGTCCGCCAGGCCATCGGTCTTCACCTCGACCTCGGCCTCCCAGTCGATGCCGTCAGCGGTCATCGGGTTCACCTTCGCGACCTTCCGCGAGCCCTCGACGTCCGCCTTCTTCAACTCGAAGCGCACCGTTCCCGCCCGCAGCAGGTGGGGCCGGTACGTCGCGTCCTCCCCCGCTCCGGCCACCGGGACGAACCGCTCGACGACCCCGGGGCCGACGACAGGGCGTTCGCCCTTCGCTTTGGGCGGAGATGAAGGCATCGCCATCGGATTGGCGGGCGGCGTTTCTACGGTCTGAGCCGTACTTTCCCCGAAGGCCCCGCGCTTCGGATCCATGAGCTTCTTGATCGACGTCCGGGTCAGCGGCCCCGCGAGATAACTCATCACCCAGCGCACGTGGAACAGCACGGGCTTGTCCTCGTGGACGTTGTTGAGCAGGAAGACGCGGGCGCCGAGGCCGGACAGGAGCTTCTCCATCGCGGCACGATCAAAGCCCGCGTCCTGCGACGCGGCGGCACCCTCGAGGCCGTCGAGCACGCGCAACTTGTCGCGCTCGGTCTGCAGTCGGCCGAGGAACCACGAGCCGATGTTCGACAACGCCTTGTAGTCGAGATCGACCGGGTTCTGCGTCGCGAACAGGCAGCCGAGCCCGAAGGCGCGCGCCTGCTTGAGCATCGTCATCATCGGCTTCTTGCTCGGCGGGTTCGCCGTCGGCGGCAGGTAGCCGTAGATCTCGTCCATGTAGAGCAGCGCCCGCAGCGAGGTGGTGCCATTCTGCGCGCGCATCCAGCCGAGCAACTGGTTGAGCAGCAGGCTGACGAAGAACATCCGCTCGCTGTCCGAAAGGTGGGCGATCGAGAAGATCGAAACCCGCGGCTTGCCGTCGGGTGCGTGGAGCATCTTCGCGATGTCGAGCGGCGGGCCCTCGATCCATGTCGAGAAGCCGGGCGAGGCGAGCAGGTTGTTGAAGCGCAGCGCGAGCGCCTGGCGGTCCCTGGCCGACAGGAACGAATCGACATCAATGACGCCGACCTTGTCGAAGGGCGGCTGCTGGACGTGGCGGATCAGGCTTTCCAGCGACAGGTCGCGCCCGGCCCGCCACTCGTGGGCGAAGACGTTCGCCAGCAGGATCGCCTCGGGCGACTGGATCGGGTCGGCATCGACCCCGACCAGCGACAGCAGCGAGGAGACGGTCGACTCGACCCGCTCACCGAGCAGCTCGCCGTCGTCGATGACCTCGAAGGGCGGCGCCTCGAGCGACGAGAGGATGGAAACCGGGATGCCTGCATTCGAGCCGGGGGTGAAGATGTTGACATCGACCCGCTCGCGCAGCGTCGCGATCCGTTCGGGCGATTGTCCCCAGTCCGCGAGCCCGTTCTTCCACATCGAGGCGGTCTTTTCGGCGTAGGCGTCGGGCGTGACGCCCTTCTTCGCCGCGTCGTCCTCGTTGATCCACGGGCGGAAGTCGGAGGGTGCCAGGTCGGGGAAGGTCAGCATCAGGTTGGCGATGTCGCCCTTGGGATCGATGACGATCGCCGGGACGTGGTCCATCGCGGCCTCCTCGAGCAGGGCCATGCACAGGCCCGTCTTGCCCGAGCCGGTCATCCCGAGGACCACTCCGTGGGTGACGAGGTCCTTCGAATCGTAAAGCAGCGTCGCGCCGTCGGGCTTGCCGGTTTGCGCATCGTATTCGCGGCCGAGGTAGAAGGTGCCGAGGCCTTCATAGGTTTCCGGGGAGATCATGGGCGGATGCTGATCTGTTGGAGCGGGGGCCGGAAGGAGAAAGGAGTGGCTCCTTGAAGGAGCCATGATGGCCGGGGCGGCGATTCTCGAATCGCCGGGAATCCGACCACCGGGCGATCGGGAGATCGCCCACCCGCCCATCATGGCGCTTGGAAAGCGCCACTCCCTACCGTTCCTCCACCACCAGCTCGACCTCCTGCGTCTCGCCGCTGCGGGGATCGGTCGCCCGCAGGGAATGCCGCCCGGGCTTCAGGACGACGACCGGCTCGGGATCTCCGGTGACGAGATCCAGCGTTTCACACGTCCACTCCGCCAGACCGGGAAGGTTGGTCGCCAGATGCAGGCGTCCGCCATTCGGCAGCTCGGGATCGAGCAGGTAGGTGATCCCCTTGCGCGGTGCGAGAATCCTCAAGGGGGACTCCGCCGGAGAAGCCGGACGCGGCGCGAACTCGGACCGGCGCCGGTTATGATCCGAGGCCAGCCACTCGGCATAGGACGAGTCGAGGTAGAGACGGCTGCGGTCGTCGTAGTCCGCGACGGACGCAGGCGACGGTTCGGCGCCCTCCGGGATCCACTCGAGCACCGAGTGCCGCGTCCCACCGGCCACCGCTTTTCCGCTGCGGGCATCAATCCGGATCCGAGCCAGTCCCTCCGGACGCTCCAGCCACGCGGGCTCGCGGTCGCGGTGGAGCGCGAGCATCGTCCGCTGGAAGACCGGCCCCGCCCCGGCGACGCCGGAAAGTCCCTTCAGCGGACTGTTGTCGAAATTTCCGGCCCAGACGCCGACCGTGAACCGGGCGGTGAAACCGAGGCACCAGTTGTCGCGGAAGTCCGACGAGGTGCCGGTCTTCGCGGCGCAGGGAAAGGGAAGCTCGAGCGGCCCGCCGCGACCGAAAGCCGGTGCGCGCGCGACGGGATCCGCGAGGATGTCGGCGACCAGCCAGGCCTCGGTTTCCCCGAACACCCGAAGCGGCGACGCATCCGCATCGGGATCGAGCGTGGCGGGCCGGTGCAGGCCGCCGCGGGCCAACGTCGCGTAGGCATTGGTCAGGTCGAGCAGGCGCACCGGGGCGTTGCCGAGGGTGAGCCCGAGACCTGTCTCGACGCCGACCTCCCGGCTCGGCAGCACGTCGAGGCGATGCAGCAGGCCCGCCAGGGGAGCCGGACCGCCGAGGCGGTTCAACTCGCGCATCGCCGGCACGTTCAGCGAGCAGGCCAGCGCCTGCCGGATCGTCACCGGCCCGCGGAAGGCACGGTCGAAATTCTCCGGCGCGTCGAGTCCCTGCACGGTGCGGAAGCGGGTCGGGATGTCGGCGATGATCGAGCCCGGATGGCGGCCGCTGCGGAACGACAGCAGGTAGGTGAAGGGCTTGAGCGTCGAGCCGGGAGAACGGGGAGCGAGGGCGCCGTTGATCCGTCCGCCCCGGGGGTCGTCCCAATCGCCGGACGACACCAGGGCGAGGATCTCACCGCTCGGATTGTCGATCACCACGACCGCGACGTGTCGCAGGTTCGAGTCGCGCAGCGGCGCGAGTTCCTCCGCCACGATCGCCTCGACCTCCCGCTGCAACGCGGCGTCGAGCGTGGTCCGGGCCCGCCCGCCGGCCATCTCCGGCAACCAGGGCGCGACCGGATCCTCGTCGAGCGGGCGCAGCCGCGGGACCTCGCCGCGGGCGGCCGAAATACGATCTTCGTCGTACTTCCCGGTGGCCGCCAGCCGGTCGAGCACCGTTTCGCGGCGCTCCATCGCCCGCTCCGGATGGTCGATCGGATCGAGCCGCGACGGGGCCTGCGGCAGGCCCGCCAGCAAGGCGCATTCGCCGAGCGAGAGCTGCCCGAGCGGCTTCTGGAAATAGAAGCGCGCCGCCTCGGCGGGTCCGGTCCTGAGGTTGCCGTAGCTCAGGCGGTTCAGGTAGGCCTCGAGGATCTGGTGTTTCGACCAGCTCATCTCGAGACGCCGGGCGACCAGCGCTTCGTGGACCTTCGTCCCCAGGCTGCGCGGTCTTGGCGGCGACGACAGCTTCACGAGTTGCTGGGTAATGGTCGAGGCACCCGAGACCGCCTCGCCGCGGCGCATCCAGTCGCGGGCGGCCCGGGCGGTGGCCAGCAGGTCGATGCCGCCATGATCGAAGAAGCGCTTGTCCTCGGCGGCGATCGTGCAGTCGATCAACTCGCGCGGAACCGCGTCCAGCCCGACCGGAGCGCTGCGCGTGAAGTCCGGCAAGGTCAGGTGATGCAGTGGCTCACCATTTCGATCGAGCAGCACCGGGGAGGCCGGCGGCGCCGCGAGCGATTCCGGCAGGTCGGCCAGCCACGGCACGCCGAACCAGCCGGCCAGCCAGGCCAGCAGCAGGGTGGCCGGGATGGCGTAGCGCTTGCGAAGCTTGGGCATCGTGGGAGGCAATCTATCAGAGAAAGCGACGGCCGTCCGCTGTTGTGTGGAGGTAACCGCGAGTCAGCGGCATGGCCTTCTTGACCCGCCGAATCATGTGTGACAGATTTCTGTCATGCAAACCACCCTGCGGATCGACGACGAGATCTATCGTCGGGCCAAGGCCAAGGCGGCCGAACTCGGGCTGAGCCTGACGAGGTTTCTCGAGGAGTCGGTGGAGGAGCGCCTGTCGCGTCTCGATCAGCCCTCGCCGCGGCACGTCGAGCTTCCGTCCTGCGATCTCGGAGGGCCGACGAGTGTCGAGGAGTTGAAGCGTCGCATCGAGGAGGTGACGCTTGAGGACGATCTCCGCAAGCTCCATGGATCTGCCTGACAACAACGTCCTGATCCACGCCTTCCGTCGCGAATCGCCCGAGCATGGGACGGCGAAACAATGGCTTGAGGACTCACTGAACCGGGGGCGGCCCCTGCGATTGTTCCCCACCGTGGAAGCCGGATTTCTACGCGTGGTCACGCACCCGGGCATTTTCCCGAAGCCGGCCCCTTTCGCGACGGCGGCGTCGTTTCTCGAAATCCTCTGCTCGGCTCCGGGCGTCGAAGTCGCGGCCTGGACTACTGCGGCGAGGACGCGTTGGTCGAAGTTGTGCATGGAGCTGGATCTGCGGGGCAACGATTGCAACGACGCGATGCTGGCCGCTCTGGCCCTGGAACGGGGTCTGCGGCTGGTGACTTTCGATCAAGGCTTCCGGCGCTTCCCGGGGCTGACACTCCTCATGTTGGAGTCGTGATCTTGTTCGTCATCAGGAAATGACGACCTGTCCCAGAACAATCCCAAGAAGCGTGCTTCCGGCGGTCATCCAACCCAGGATCACGAGTCGCACGACCCCACTGCCAAAATCATCCCGAGTTCTTGGATGCTCACGGACAAAGGCAACGAACAGAGGAATCGCGATCAGACAGAAACCACACAGCCGCCCCGCAGGTGCCCATGCCCCTTCTCGGGCTGACACCGCGAGGAAAGCTCCACCGATCGCCTGCACACAGGCAGCCATCAACAGCATGCGTTTCCCGGTGCGAAACATCACTCCACCTCAAAGGTCCGACTTGCGGACAGCGCGAGCTGATCGGGATCATACATCGCCTCGACCTTGGCGGGCGGGGCGTAGGCGTCTCCCTCCATCACGACGCGGGCGAGGTAGCTCAGCGTGCGGGTTCCGCGGCCGTAGCAGCGGTCCATGAAGAACATCACCCGGTCCGCGCGGATCTCGCTGTGCGAGATCGACCAGCTCCGTTCGCTCGTCGCGCCGGCGTTCATGTTGGCCGCCTGCGAGGCGAAGGTATTGTTCACCGCCTCGAAGGTACCCGGCAGCCGGTCCTCGACGACCATGTAGCGGGCGTCGTCGGTCGGCAGGGTGACGCGCAGTTCGACCCGCACCAGGTCACCGATCTTCGGTACGTCGAGCGGCTCGCTGGTTCCGTCGGCATTCATCCGCCGGAAGAACCGCGTGACCTCCATGCCGTTCACCGACACCGGCTGGAGCGGCGCGATCTTCGGCTTCGAGGCGAGCTTGATCCGCGCGAAGGCGGGGCCTTCGGAGGACACCGAGAAGCGCAGTCCGGGATGCAGGGCCAGGCGGCGGGAAACCACGGGGTTTTCCGTGTCGACCGTGACCACCTCGGGATCACCGCCGGTGTCGACGACCAGCTCGCTCGGCTGCCACTCCTCGTCACCGGCATAGGCGGCGAGGGCCAGCACCGACCAGGCATTCATCCACGTGGTGTGCCAGTGGCCGTAGGGATTCCGGTCGCGGAGCATCTTGTCGAGCGCGGCCAGCGCCTGCGGCGACTCGCGGTCGATCGCCGACCACGCGAGCAGCTTGAGCGCGTCGTCGGGCTGCCAGCGCATCCACCATCCGCTCTTCTCGGGAACGTCCCCGGTCTGTTCCAACAGAGCGCGGGCCTGGCTGTCGCGGCCTGCGGTGACCTCCGCCAGCGCCAGGAAGCATCGAGCCCGACCGGAAAGCTGGGGCATCCGCTTGCGGAGGAGATCGATGTAGGCTTCCTGGGGCTTGCCGGCCATCGCCAGCACCCACAGGTCCCGCGCGACGATCTCCAGCTCGGCCGGGTTGGCCTTGTCGCCGGTTTCCCGGAGCTCGCGCATCAGGTAGCCGCACAGACGGTCGATCGCTCCCGGCGGCACGGAGGCGTGGCGGGAGGCCATCACCAGACCCATCCCGGCATAGCTGCTCGACCAGCGGCTCGATTCCTCGGCACTCGTCCAGTAGCCGAAACCGCCGTCGGAGTTCTGCATCGAGAGCAGGCGCTGGACCCCGTGCCGGATGGCACCATCCACCTCCTCCGGCGTGTGCTTGGCGAGCTCCGGCGAGGCGACGCGCAGGCGCTCGACCGCCAGCCAAGGGATCAGCGAGGAGGTCGTCTGCTCGACGCAGCCGTACGGGTACTGTAGTAGATAATCCACCGCCCCTCCGGCCTCGAGCAGCAGCGAGCGGGAAAGTTCGACCTCGAGGTGCCCGCGACCGTCCAGCAGGGCCGGGTCGAGATCCTTCAGCAGGTCGAGCGCGCCGGCCCCGCCTTCGAGGCGCACCAGTCGCGTCTGCCGCAGCAACGGCACCGGATACTCGACCGGGAAGATCGACTCGACCGCGTCGGCGTGGCGGCGGCGTTCCGCGGGGTTCGGCGCGCGGCCGGCCAGCTTCACCGGCTCGGCCCGCCAATTCATCACCGCCTCGCCCGTGTTCCGGAAGTCGACGTCGAAGCGCACGGTGGTCGCCTCACCGGCGGCGAGCGTGACCGTGGTACTTTCCGCGACGCCATCCACCAGGGCGGCGACCGGATCGGAGGCCGGCGGGTTCGGCACCAGCGTGACCTGCCACTCGCCTGCCAGATCGGAGGCGTTGCGGATCGTCGCCCGCATCGCCAGCCGGTCGCCCTCGTTGGCGAAGCGCGGCTGCTGGGGCTCGAGCATCAGCGGCTTGTTGACCAGGAACGCGTCCTCGACGTGACCGAAGCGCGAAGCGTGATGGTGCGCCACGGCGATCAGGCGGTAGCGCGTGAGCGTGTCCGGCAGGTCGGCCTCGATGCGGAAGCGCCCGCCGGCATCGGTGACGATCGTCGGCATCCAGAAGGCGCAGGGATTGAAGTCGCGCCGCGGCACGTCGAGCGCGCCGCCATCGCCGTAGCCGTCACCTCCTCCGATGAAGAGGCCCTTGTTGTAGAAGGTCTGCTCGTCCGGTGCCTCGGGCACGAAGTTGCCGAGCGAGGTTCCGCATTCCACCCGCAGCAGCCGCGGGTCGTAGAAAAACGACATCGGATCGGGCGTCTCGTAGCCGACCACCGCCAGCGTGCCCTCGTCCTCGGCGTAGATCGTGACCTCGGCCCCCGCGGCCGGGCGTCCATCGGCGGTCATTACCACGCCCTCGATCGCGACATCGGACCCCGGCATCAACGACACCGGCTCGCCCTCGACCGGATCGGCCGAGTGTTCGCCGTCGATTTTCGCAATCTCGACCTTCAGCCGGTCGCGGACGTTCTCGACCATCAGCTCGCAGTATCCGAGCCGGAGCTGCGGTTCCTTGAACTTCCGCAGGCTGTCGTCGGCGCCCTTGATCACCAGCACCGAGACATAGCAATTCGGCGCGTCGTCGTCGGTGACCGGCAGCTCGATCACCGGGTCGGCGGGATCGAGCTTGGTCGTGAACGAACGGCTCACCCCCTCGCGCTCGACCGTTACCAGCGCCGTGCCCTCGATCGGTGAGAGCACCAGCACCCGCGCGGTGTCGCCGGGTCGGTACATCTTCTTCTCGGAGACCAGCTTGATCCGCATGCTGTCCTCGTATGCCCAGGGATACTCGTCGGTGCCGTAGACGTGGAAGGTCACCGCCGTGGCGAAGGGCCGGCCCGCCTCGTCGGTGCCGCGCAGCTCGAGCGTGTGGTGACCGGTCTTGGTCGGAGCGAAGAGAAAGATCGAATCCCCCTCCCCGACCTTCACCTTCGTGGTCGAAAGCTCCTCCTCGCGCGCCTCGTTGCGCACCGCGCCACCCTGCGCCGTCTGCAGGCGGACCTGCTCGTTCACCTCGCGGGACAGCTTCGCAGTGACCTCGTAGTCCCGTTCGACCCGGGCACCGGAAGGATCGACCATCACCAGGTCGAGCGGCAGCTCGTCGCCCACGCGGACCAGCCGGTCGACGCGGCGCACACCGACATACACCGACGCCGGATGCACGAGGGTCGTGCTCGTCCGGCTCAGCGTCTGGCGGTTCGAGTCGGTCACCTCGATCTGCACCATCACATCCCGGAGCGTCGGGAACTCGGCCTCGGGCACCGTCGCCATGACCGTCGCCCGACCCTCGTCGTCGAGCGTCAGCTCCGTGGTCTCGGTGTCGCTGCGGCGGTTGCCGTGGTCGTCGTCCCAGCGGTAGCCGAAGTAGTGATACCAGTAGTTGAAGTCGGGCTGCCGGTGATCACCGAAGAGGTGGTCGCGGAAATGCTCCGGATAGAAATTGCGGTCGCTCACCCGTGACCAGACGTTCACGTCCGCCCCGTCCAGCGGCTGGCCGTTGAAGTTTCTGGCCGACAAGTTCATCTCGACCTCCGCGGCGCCGGGCTCGGGCTCGGTCAGTTCGTGGATGATCTCGAAAGCGTTGCGGCGGAACTCCTCGACGCGCAACCGCATGGACACCTGGCTGCCCTCGACCGCGTGGGAGCGCTTGACCCAGTTCTCGATCTTCGAGGCCGCTTCGTACTCCTCCCGCCAGACGACCTCGACGCGGTGGAAGCCGGTGGTTTCCGCCGGCAGCCGGAACGAATGATCGAAGGAGCCCGCCTTGGAGACCTCGAGGTCCTCGGCGAGGATCTCGGTCCCGGTCGGGTTGGTCACCGTGAAGCGCACCGTGCCCGGCGCGTCGTGCTCGATCGCGTTGCCGTCCTGACGGCGGACGAGTCCCTTCACGTGGACCTCCTCGCCCGGACGGTAGAGCGAGCGGTCGGAGAAAAGCATCACCCGCCGCTGTTCCATCGGCTGCTCGTCCCACGAGTAGCGCACCGGGAAGCGCCACAGGCCGACGGTCGGCATCGCCTCGTCGTAGGGCGCGGAGAACTGGTCGCGGCCGAGGCTGGCGCGCAGATGACGCATGGCGGATTCGCGCGGCAGCGTCGCCATGCCGTCGGCATCGGTCTTCACCTCGCCGAGCGGTTCGGCGTCCTCGCCGAAAAGCTCGACCCGCACGCCCTCGAGCGGCTGTCCGGTGCGGCACGAGAAGACAAAGGCCTTCGCCTCGCCGCGGCTGAGTTTCCACGCCATGCCGAGGTCGGTGAGCTGGACCAGCGACTGCACCGCGCGGCGCCGGGCGGGGTGCGCCTGGCCCTTCGGCTCGCCGACGATCTCGATGAAGAACGCGCCGGGAGCGGCGGCTCCGGCCTCGCGCGGCTCCTCGGGCACCTTGCCGATGACGTACGGCTCGGCGTCGCCGGCGATCACCTTGTCCCAGTCGATGAACAACTCGCGCGAGGTGTCGATCGGGTTGTCGAGCGGCACCTTGAAGTCGGCGATCGTCTTGCCGGTCATCATTTCGTAGGGCATGAGCCGCTGCGGGCTCAGCGAGTCGCCGTTGGCCCCGCGGCCGCTGTAGTAGCGGTAGCCCTGCCGCGCGCGGATGAGCTGGCGGCCGCCGAGTTGCTTGATCCGCACCCGCAGCGAATCGAGGTTCACCGTCGAGACGCGGTAGAGCCGCGAGCCGCTGGCGAGCTGGCTTTCATCCTCGCTGGCCAGGCCGAGACCCGGCGCGAGGTGCTGGAACTTGACCTTTTCGACGCGACGCTTGCCCAGCGGCAGGCCGTCGAACGACGTGATCCCGCCTTCGAGGAAGACCGTCCAGTGGTCGTGACCGGAGAGATCCCCGTGGACCTGGATCTCGTCGCCTTCCACGACCAGCTTCATCTCCGGCACCTCCGGCTCGACCCGCACCAGTCCGGCGGGCAGCTCCTCGGGCAGGTTGCGGGTGAAGTCGATCACGATCCGCCGCGGTTCGTCGGCCACCGTGCGGCCGTAGGCGGTCTCGAGCTTGAAGGGATCCACATCGCCGACGCGGCGGCGGCTCTCCGCACCGGTCGTGGCATCGCCGACCGGCAATCCGGCACGGGCGACCAAGTTCCACTCCTCGCCGACGGGAAGCGGGGAGGCGGGCTCGACCATCAGGCCGTTCGCCGGCTCGAAACCGGGGGTGAGCTCGGGCTCGAAGTCGCGTCCGGCGAGCGCGGCCTCGTAGCTCTGGCGGAAGGTCGGCCGCACGTAGCCCGGCTGTTTCAGCTCGCCGAAATTGGGGCGCCAGACCCGCGCGGCGACCCGCTGGCCTTCCTTGTCGACGTAGTGGAAAAACGGCGCCGCGGCCTCCGGATCGACCTCGCCGTTGAAGGTCAGGTAGTAGGCGGCGGTGCGCGCCGACCACTCGCCGGTGTAGCGACCGAAGAGGGTGGCGTAGTCGATGTCCGGAGCCGGGGTCGAGGCCGTTCCCAACTTCCCGGCCGGCACCGGCGAGCCGTCGAGATGCACGTGCTTGCCGATCAGGGTGAAGGTGTAGGTGGTGCCGAGCTTCGGCATTTCGTCGGGCACGAAACTCAACACGTTCGCCTCCTTCCACACCGTCTTGCCGGGCCAGGCGGGTTCCGTTTCGAGCCACGGCGTCGCGGCCACCTTGCCGATGCGATCCGCCGGGCAGGCTTCCTGGTCGAGGACGATTTCAATGGTCGTCCCCGGCGCGATCGACGGTCCGGAAACGTGAAGCCGCGGCGCGGCGGCGAGCGGCAGCGCCAGGGCTGCGAGGGAGAGGAGGAGCGATTTCATGGCGATACGAATCCAATCTATACAAATGCGTCGCCCAGGGAAGGATGTGTCGAACTTTCTTTGCATGACCCAAAAGGGCGCTTCGGCCCGCCCGGCGAAACTTTTTGATCCGGTCGGCCGTTTCCGCTCCCCTTGGGTCATGGATGCCGACGCCATCGCCCGATCCGCCGCCACCGAAGCCCAGCCGCCCGCGGGCCTGACCCTTACCGAACGCACCCTCTGGCTGGCCAAGGCCGGCCGCTGGACCGAGGCCCACGACCTCTGCCAGGACCTGCCCGATCCCGACGGTGCCTGGATCCACGCCTGGCTGCACCGCGAGGAGGGCGACTACGGCAACGCCTGCTACTGGTACTCCCGGGCCGGAAAACCCGCCACGCGACAGGGTGAGTCCCTCGAGCAGGAGTGGTTCGACATCGCCCGCGACCTGGTTTCCTGATCGATGAAGGCCCTGCTTGCCTCCCTGTTGCTCGCCGTGCCCGCGATCGCGGCGAAACCCAACGTGCTGCTCATCGGCGTCGATGACCTCAACGACTGGATCGGCTGCCTCGGCGGCCATCCGCAGGTCAAGACGCCGCACCTCGATCAGCTCGCCGCCAGCGGCACGCTCTTCACCAACGCCCACTGCCAGGCACCGGTGTGCAATCCCTCGCGGACCTCGCTGATGACCGGGCGGCGGCCGACCACCACCGGCGTCTACGGCCTCGCGCCGTGGTTCCGCTCGGTGCCCGAACTGCGCGGGCTCGTCTCGCTGCCGCAGGCCTTCCACCGGGCCGGCTACGCCACCGCGCTCACCGGCAAGATCTACCACACCTTTCCTCCGAAGAAGGACCGCGCCGCCGAGTTCGACGAATACGGCCCGCCCTGCAACTTCGGCCCGCTGCCGAAAGAGAAGTTCGTCCAGACACCGGAAAACCACCGCCTCGTCGACTGGGGCGTGTTCCCGGAAAAGGACGAGCAGCAGAACGACTGGGAGATCGCGAGCTGGGCGGTGGATTTCCTCGGCCGGGACCACGACAAGCCGTTCTTCCTCGGCGTCGGCTTCGGCCGTCCGCACGTCCCCTGCTTCGCGTCGCAGAAATGGTTCGATCTCTATCCGGACGACCGGCTGCAGATGCCCGAGTTGCTCGAGGGCGACCGCGACGACGTCCCCGAGTTCGCCTGGTACCTGAACTGGCGGCTGCCCGAGCCGCGCCTCAGGTGGCTGCGCGAGGCCGGACAATGGCGTCCGCTGGTCCGCTCGTATCTCGCCTCGGTCTCCTTCGTCGATTCGCAGGTCGGCCGGGTGCTCGATGCCCTCCGCGACTCCCCTGCGGCGGACAACACCGTCGTCGTCCTCTTTTCCGACCACGGCTGGCACCTCGGCGAGAAGGACATCAGCGGCAAGAACACGCTCTGGCAGCGCTCGACCCGCGTGCCGCTGATCATCGCCGGAAAGCACCTGCCCGCCCGACAGCGCTGTGGCCAACCGGCCGAACTGCTCGACATCTACCCGACCCTGCTCGACCTCGCCGGACTCGAACCGGTCGATGGTCTCGAGGGTCTTTCACTGCGACCCCAGTTGGAGAATCCCGACGAACCCCGCCGCCCGGCGATCACCACCCACAACCCCGGCAACCATTCCGTCTGCGACACCCGCTGGCGCTACATCCGCTACGCCGACGGCTCCGAGGAACTCTACGACCGCAACGAGGATCCCCACGAGTGGCACAATCTCGCCGACCAGGCCGGGCAGGCCGAAACCATCAAACGCCTCGCTGCCTTCCTGCCGGAGAACGACCACCCCCTGGTCCCGGGATCGGACGGCCGCACCCTGGAGAAAAAGGACGGCGTCTGGCTGTGGGAAGGCAGGCCAATGGACTCGATCGAGCGCAGCCGCTGAATCAGTAGGTCGGCAGCGCCTCGTCCGTCTGCTGTCGCTCACTGCCGTCGAAACTCCGGCCGTGGGCGGAGTGCTCCAGTCCCTGACCGAGCAAGCGGAAGTCCCGGCCGATGCCGATCATCGTGTTGCACGAACTCAGGCCCATCACCAGCAAGGCAGCGATCGCGAAAGTCTTCATGACCTGAGTTCCTACCACCACTCCCGCCCAAATCAACCCGGAATTATTCGGGTATCTTAAGTAACCGCTCAGGGAATCAAGTCAGGGAGGAATGGGTTGCTTGATGAAGAGGATTCAAAGAATGAACATGATGAGATTTGAAATCTATAGCTCCAGGGGACCCCGGATCCCGGCGAGATGCCGAAACCCGGGAGAAGGATTCCATTCATCCTGTCCATCAAGTCCATCATGCTCCCCGACTCCCGACGCTCCGCCTGATTCTCTCCCTGACTTGATCGCCCCGGGGAAACACCAGGTGCCAGCCCCACTCTACGGTCCGCGCAGCTCGCGCCGCATTTCCGAGGTCTTGCCCCGCAGTTGGTGGAAATCGTCGCGCAGGGCCTCGATCTTCCGCCGCTCGTCCTCGGACTCGGTCCGCTCGAGCAGCGTCGTGAAGGCCGCGAGCGCCTCGTTCTGCAGGCTCAGGCAGCGCTTCAGCAGCGCCAGCACGAAGCCGATCTCCCGCTCGTAGTCGCCGCACAGCGCGCCGGCCAGCTTGGCCGCGACCTGGCCGATCAGGCTGGCGAGCTGGGCCGCCTCCTCGCTCTCGCGGTCGAGCGTGGTGAAAGCACGCACCGCCAGCTCCTCCGCCTCCTCGATCAGCGGGTGCTCCTCCCCCTCCTCGCCGAGGTCGAACTCCTCGAGGTCATCGACCCAGACCGGTTCGTCTTCATCGTCCTCCTCATCCTTCCGCTCCTTGCGTTCCGCCATCGCCTCAAGCAGGCCGTCCCACCCCATCACGAAGGCCTCCTTCCGCTCGGCGTCCGGGTCGTGCATGTATTTCTCCAGCACCTCCTGGTAGGCGTCGGTCAGGCGGTCGCTCTCCTTGAGGCGCTTCTCCCATTCGAACTCGTCGTCCTCGACGTCGTCGGGCCGGTCCGGCTTCGGCGGCCGGCGGTCGATCATCCGGGCGAGGAAATCCCGCATCGCCTGCATGTTGGCCAGCTTCTGCGCCTCCTCGGCGTCGGCGTCCATCCGCCATTCGTGGTCGGAAAGCTCCAGCTCGAAGTCGGTCGTCTCGATCACCACCCGCCCGTCCGTCTCGCTGAACCACTCGATGTAGAGCATGTTCTTCCACACCTCCTCCGGTTGCTCGCCGGCGGCGCGGGCCTCGAGATATTCGTCCATCGGCACCAGCGGCACCCGGCATTTGCGCGATGCGGTCATGTCGCCCACCACCCCGCGCTGCCGTTCATCGAGCCGCGCGTGCCCGGTGGCGTCGGGATTGCGGAACTTCAGCCGCGCCCCGGCCAGGTCGCGCCAGCAGTCGCCTTCCAGGTCCAACGTCACCGGCTCCGGCCGGCCCAGCAGCCAGATCCAGCCCGTGGTGCGGCCCTCGACCGTATTGTCGATCTCCCCGCGCACCACCGCACCGTCGATCCGATTCGCCACGGTCCGGAGCATGGGAAAACCGGAGCGGGCGCGTCAATGCTGTTGGGCGGTCGACCTGCCGCGTTCCCGTAAGCTTTAACTTCTTGAAGCATCGGGACCCCGCCGTAGGCTGCGCGCGTTTCCCATGCCCGACCCCGGACCGCTCACCACCGCCCTGCTCATCCTCCTGGTGATCATGATTTTCAATCTGATCATCTTCGTCCACGAGCTCGGCCACTTCTGGGCCGCCAAATGGCGGGGGCTCAAGATCGACCGCTTCCAGATCTGGTTTGGCAAGCCGGTCTGGAGCAAGACCATCAACGGCGTCCAGTACGGGCTCGGCTGGATCCCGGCCGGCGGCTTTGTCGCGCTGCCGCAAATGGCGCCGATGGAAGCCATCGAGGGCGACAACCGCGAGTCCTCCGAACCGCTGCCGCCCATCTCCCCGCTCGACAAGATCATCGTCGCCTTCGCCGGACCGTTCTTCTCGTTCCTGCTGGCCTTCGTTTCCGCAGTGATCCTGTGGCAGATCGGCAAGCCGGTGGACTACGCTCCCACCACCACGGTCGGCTGGGTGCAGTCTGGAAGCCCGGCGGAGAAAGCGGGGTTCATGCGTGGCGACCGGATCGTCTCCGTCGATGGAAACCCGGTGAATTCATGGAGTCTGCCGCTCGACAGCGTCGTGATGCACGTGGTCGTGAGCAAGGGCGACCGCATTCCCTTCACTATCGAACGCGCCGGCGAGATTCTCAGCCTTACCTCCGAGTTTGAAATCGAGCCCACCAAATGGTGGCAACGGAAAAAGACCCGCGAAGTGGGACTCTACCCGATGGCCCCCGAGGGGCCGATCAAGGTCACCGGAATCACCGATCAGGAGCACGTCCCCGCCCGCCTCGCCGGCTTCAAGGAGGGAGACGAGATCCTCGCCGTCGATGGCGAACCGATCGTCCAGTACTCCCAGATGATCGAGGCGATCCAGAACAGCGAGGGGCGCGAGATCGTCTTCACCGTTGGTCGCGGAGGAGAGACACTCGAACTGCCGGTCTCCCCCGTCCGCCCGGTGGACGAGAACGCGAAGAAGGATGCGAAACCGATGGACTACATGATCGGTGCCACCTTCGACCCGCCCGACCCCTACATCCGTGAATGGCAGCATCCGGGACCCATCCAGCAGACGGTTGATACCCTGCGCACCATGTGGATCACGGTCACCAGCGTCGCCTCGCCGAAGTCGAGTATCGGCATCCAGCACCTCAGCGGTCCGGTGGGTATCGGCAAGATCCAGTACATCTCCCTTCTGATGGATCATCCCTTCCACCGCATTCTCGGCTTCATGGTGTTGATCAACATCAACCTCGCACTGCTCAATCTCCTGCCATTCCCCGTGCTCGATGGCGGCCACATCACCATCGCCACCATGGAGGCGATCGCCCGCCGGCCGGTGAACGTGAAGTTCCTCGAAGTCCTCCAGCTCGGTTTCGTCTTCCTGCTCTTCAGCATCATGCTCTACGTCACCTCAAAGGATCTCTTCGACGACTTCGGTTTCGGAGGACGCCGGCCCAAGATCGTTTTCCCGGAACCTGACGGAGGGTGAGTCTTCCCGCATCCCGGGACTACGGCTTGAGAACTGGCAGGGCTGAAACCCGGCTTCCCGACCAGACGTTCTGATCCGGCAGCGAATCCTTCAGGATTGGCAACAGCCGTCGATGACGGCTTGCATCACCCCGCAGCCGCATGAAGCTGGGTCGTTATGAAGACCAACGAAGTCGTGATCGGCCATCTGGAAACGCTTCTCGCCGACAGCTACGCGCTGATGGCCCAGACGCACCTCGCCCACTGGAACGTCGAAGGGCCGAACTTCTTCGGCCTGCACACCGCCTTCCAGACGCAGTACGAGGAACTCTTCACCGCGATTGATGAGATCGCCGAGCGCATCCGCGCCCTCGGCGGCTACGCGCCCGGCGGGCTGGCGATGCTCGACAAGATGTCGGAGATCGGCGGGATGGAGCGCAAGCTCGACTCGCAGGGCTACCTCGCCCACCTCGCCGACTACCACCAGATCCTGATCGACTCCGCCACCAAGGGCCGCGACGCCGCGGGCGACGCCGGCGATGCCGAAACCGAGGACCTCTTCATCGCCCGCCTCCAGGTCCACGAGAAGACGCTGTGGATGCTGAAGAGTTCGCTTAGCTGAGTCCGCCACCACCGCTCCGGCGGATCGCCTCGTAGAGCGTGATGCCGATGGCGGTGGAGAGATTCAGGCTGCGGGTTCCGCCGGCCTTCATGGGGATTCTAACACCCCGCGCGCCGGCTTCGCGGACCATCGCCTCCGGAAGCCCGCGCGACTCACAGCCGAAGACGAGATGATCGCCGGCACGGAAGTCGGCGTCCCACAGGCCGGTGCCCGCCTTGGTGCTGAGATACCAGAACCGCGACCCCGGGTCGGCGGCCACCACGAGTTCGTCGAGGCTTTCCCACACGACCACGTCGACCTCGCGCCAATAATCGAGCCCGGTGCGGCGGACGTGCTTGTCATCGAGCGAAAAGCCGAGCGGCTTGACCAGGTGCAGCCGCGAGCCGGTCGCCAGCGCGAGTCGGCCGGCCGCGCCGGCATTGTGCGGAATCTCCGGTGCGACGAGCACGATGTGGAACATGACGATTTCGGAATGCGGACGGATGATGAAAAATTTACCGAGGTCGGCAAGCGTCGGACAGGCCAGGTCCACGCGTCATCGATCATCTCCGGTCCCGGAGGGACCCGTGAAATTAGCCGGTGGCGCCAGCCACCGGTTTGCGATACGAGGCAGATTGCGCTCCGGAGGAGCGCCGGAATCGCCATGCCCTCCACCCATCTCTCCCTCCACTATCATGTCGTATTCTCGACGAAAGACCGTGCACCGATCATCCGCGATCCGTGGCGGGATCGACTTCACGCCTTCATCGGCGGGGTGATCAAAACCTCCGGCGGATTTCCGGAAGGCATCGGCGGTGTCGATGACCACGTTCATCTTCTTATCGGACTGCGCGCGACCGCGTGCCTCGCCGACCTCGTGCGGGACGTGAAATCGGTTTCCTCAAGATGGGTCCATGTGGAGATCGGAGACCGGACGTTCAGTTGGCAGGAAGGTTATGGCGCCTTCACGGTAAGCGCCTCGCTGCGGAACACGGTGGCCGAGTACATCGCCCGGCAGGCCGAGCATCATCGCGAACGGAGCTTTCAGGACGAATACCGCGATTTGCTTGAGCGGAGCGGCGTGGAATTCGACGAGCGGTATCTCTGGTAAGACGGGCGGTCCACCACCCCTCCGGGGCGGAATCCCCTCTCCAAATCCAACGGTGGCTGGCGCCACCGGCTAATTTCCAACGGCCCTCCGGGCCGAAGATGGTCTGCTCCCGCCTTCGACATGCGGCGCGACGAGCACGATGTGGAACCGGTCGTTCATGCCCCGAAATGATCCCAGCCGCCTTCGAAGGATTCGCCCTCTTCGGCGAGCTGTCCGATCACGGTCAGGGGCGCGAAATCTTCCGGCCAGTCCTTCTGATTCCACTTCCGGGGATCGAGGGCGACAAGCAGTTCGTAGTCCTCGCCATCGCTCATCGCCTGCTCGATGGAACATCCACGATGTCGCGGCAGCTTGTCGCGATCGACCACCGCCCCGCAGCCACTGGCCTTCGCCAGCCTCGGCAGGTCCTTCGCCAGTCCGTCGGAAAGGTCCATCATCGCGGTGGCACCGTGCGCGGCGAGCCACTCGCCTTCCGTTAGGCGGGGATGAAAGGTGAGGTGCCGCCCGCCCAACGACCCCCCGAGCCGGCCGGTCACGGCCAGCAGGTCGCCGGGGTTTCCGCCCGATCTCAATACCGCGGCACCGCGCGCCACGCTGCCCTCGCCGGACACCGAAATCACCGCGGCCGAACCATCGGGCACGCGCGTGGTTTCTCCGCCGGCGAGCACGCCGCCGCAGTGGTCGAGACAGCGTTTCACGCCGCGATAGAGTCCTTCGGCCCAGCGCAGCGGGGTGTCCGCGGGCAGCGACACGGTCAGCATCAGGAACTCCGGCCGCCCGCCCATCGCCGCGAAGTCGCTGATCACCCGCGCCGCCGCCTTCCAGCCGACCTCCGGCGCCGGCGCGTCTTGCTCGAAATGCACGCCGGCCACGATCGCATCGGTCTTCAGCAGGCGCAGCCGACCCCTGCCCGGATCGACCACCGCGCAGTCGTCGCCCGGACCGACGAGCAGGCCTTCCGCGGAAAAGCCCGCCACCAGGCGCCCGATCAACGCGTCCTCCCCGACGTCGCGCAGGCGCTTCATGTCTGGGGCAGGGTGATCCACTCCATCCGCTGGGCGATCTGCAGGGCCACGGTCGTCCCGTTGAAGAACATGTGGATGCCGATCGGCGCCCAGATCGATCCCGTGAGTTCGTACGACAGCGCCAGCAGCACCGCGAGGAAGGCCAGGGGAAGCAGCGCCATCGCGTTCTGGTGGACCATCGCGAAAAGCAGCGAGCTGAAGGCCACCGCCGCCCAGCGCCCGGCGAAACGTTTCGCCACCGGATAGAGATAGCCGCGGAAAATCACCTCCTCGGTGACCGGGGCCACCACCACCGCCGTCAGGCACAGCATCGCCAGCACGCCCGGTCCCTCCGCTTCGGAAAACGCCTTCACCACATCCTGGGCGGCCTCCTGCTGGCTCTGGAAGCCGAGCTGCCCGAGCAGCCAGTCCTGGTACCCCACCGCCTGGAGCCCGTAGACGAAATAACCCGTCGCCATCGTCGCTACGAGGCCGGCCCCGAGCACGATCAGGACGGTCAGGACCACCGGCACCGGCCTCCATTTCAAGCCGAGCCAGTCGACCGGGTGCCGCCGCCACGCCATCACCCCGATCACCATCGCCATCAGGAAGAACTGGACCGCGGCGTTCATCACCAGGGCCGCCGTGCCGATTTCCATCTCCTTGTCCCCGAGATCGGTCGCCCCCATCAGCACGAGCGGGATGATCGCGTAGAAGCCGATCAGAAACGCCGCCACGCCGAGGTCGAGCGGCAGATAGATGCCGTCGCCGATCCGCCAGCCGCCGAGTCCCGGCCCCCGCGGCAGGGCCGGCGGGCGCACCGGACCCACCGCCCGCACCACCGCGCCGATCGCGAAGGCCAGCAGCGCCAGCCCCAGAAACCCGGCGCTCATCGAAAACTCGAAATCCAGCGTCACGTGCCGACTGTGCGCCCCGTCCGACCACCCCGCCAGTGGAAAGCACCGCACCGGGCTTGCCCCCGGCGAAGATTCCTCCGAGGGTGCGCGCGTCACCCTTCCGTCCCGCGCCATTCATCCGCCCGCCGACAATCCCTATCGCAAGCTCCGGCGCCGCCGCTTCTCGGAGCCGCTGCTGCTGCTGCTGCTCTTCCTGCTCGGCGTCTGGCTGTGGGACAACCACCTCGGCCACCCCCGCGGCGTCGGCCTTTCCACCGACCGCGCGCAGACCTGGGAACTCGCCATGCGCAAGGCCGACCGCGACCTGCGGCTCGCCGAGGGCACCGCCCACCTCCCTCCCATCGTCCAGCCGCTGCTCGGGATCGATCCGCTGCCGCGCACGCTCGACCACCACATCGAGTCCTTCGAAACGATGATCCGCTCCCGGCATCGGAAGGACGAGGACGAGCCGACGCGCGAGATCAGCGACGAGGGGGCCTACGCGCTGGGCGTGATGATCGCCCTGCGCGGCAACGGCAACCCCGCCGCCGCGCCCTTCGCGCAGCTCGGCGTGACCGGGCCGCCGTCCGCCGAGGAGGTCATTTCCCGCATCATCCACGGCGAGGAGCACTGGTGGGACATGGCCTACCTCGAGGCCCTCGACATTCCGGAAAGCGACTACGCCGCCAAGCTGGTCGAGGCCCGCACCCGCCACCTCGTCAGCAACGCGATGAAGGCGCGCGGCACCGTGCTCGCCCTCGCGCTCGGCGGACTGGTCTTCATCCCCGGCACCCTGCTCGCCTTCTTCCGCGCCGGGCGCGCGAAGGGACCGGTCAACTACAGCCACCGCTGGCACCTTTCCTTCGGCCTCGGCGTCTTCCTGCTCGCCTACCTCGCCTTCGTCGGCTTCGGAAACCTCTTCAACCAGGGCCTCGCCGCGGTCGCCACCGGCGATGGTCCCGTGATGTCGATGCCCGTCTTCGTCGCGGTCGCCACCGTCACCAGCTTCCTGCCGGCGCTCATCGCCCTCGGGCTGCTCTTCCGCCGCGCGCGGCACGCCGTCAGCCGCCTCGGCCTCGCCGGTCCGCTCGACGGGCGGATGGTCCTCGGTGCCTTCGCGATCCTGCAGATCTGTGAATTCGGACTGCGCATGACGATCGACGCCTCGGGTCCGATCGATCCCACCGGCGGGCTCAGCCCGGAGGAATCCGGTCCTTGGGGGCTCGTCTTCGGCATCGCCACCGCCTGCATCGCCGCGCCGGTCGCCGAGGAAATCGTCTACCGCGGCGTGCTCTTCCGCTCGCTGACCAACCGCCTCCGGGTCTGGCCCGCGGTGGTGATCTCGGCGATCGTTTTCGCGCTGGCGCATTTCTATCCGTGGCCCAGTCTCATCGCCGTGGCGCTGGTCGGCGCCGCCTGCGCCCTGGCCTACGCCTCCAGCCGCACGCTGCTCACGGCCATCGCACTCCACGCGCTCTACAACGCCGCCATCAAGATTCCGGAATGGATCGTCTACCAGACGCCGCTATCCTGATGTCGGCCCGGCCCGCGCCTCCACCGCCTCCATGAGCCACGAGTCCTTCCAGCCTCCCGATCTCGAGCAACTCGCCGAGCTGCTGCCGAACCTCGAGTTCCAGTCCTTCATCGCAAAGGGCGGCATGGGGGCCGTCTACCGCGCCCGCCAGCGCTCGCTCGACCGCGACGTGGCGGTGAAGATCCTGCCGCGGGAACTCGGCGCCGACCCGGAATTCCACGCCTCCTTCGAGACCGAGGCCAAGGCGATGGCCCGGCTCAACCACCCGAACCTGATCTCGGTCTACGACTACGGCGATGTCGATGGCATGCCATACATCGTGATGGAGTATGTCGACGGCAAGTCGCTCTACCATTCCGCCTACAACAAGAAGATCGAGCCGAAGCAGGCCGTCGAAATCACCCTCGGCATCTGCCGCGGCCTCGCCCACGCCCACGAGGGCGGCGTGATCCACCGCGACGTCAAGCCGGCCAACATCCTGCTCACGCCGAAGGCCGAACCCAAGATCGGCGACTTCGGCCTCGCCCGCCCGGCCGACTACGACGGACCCGGCCTGGTCATGGGCACGCCGGGCTACTCGGCGCCCGAGTATCTCGCGGACCCCGAGCAGTCCGACGCCCGGGCCGACCTCTACGCCGTGGGCGTGATCCTGCACGAGCTGGTCACCGGCCGGCGCCCGGACGTCGAGGACGCCGAGCCGATGAAGCCGACCGGCAACATCCGCCTCGACGCGATCTGGCGCAAGGCGAGCGATCCCGACCCGAACCGCCGCTACGCCAGCGCCGCCGCCATGGCCGAGGCGCTCGAGGGCTGGCTGCGCAACCCGGGACCCAACACCGCCGGCCCGCCCCCGCCCGCCGCCACCTCGAAGACCCCGCAGTCTCTCGGGTCTCCGCGCTCCCCGGCGGCTGCCGGACCACCCGGCTCATCCACCCCGCAGCCCGCGCCCGTCCTGCCCACCGGCGCCGGGTCGAACTGGTCGATCATCCGCAACCTGCTCATCATCGCCGGGCTGCTGGTCGCCATCGCCTTCGCCTACCAGGCCTACGAGGCCAAGAAGGCCCGCAACGCCGAAGAGCAGGCGCGCTACGAACGCGAACAGGCCGAACAGCGGCGCCAGGCCGAGATCGAGGCGAAACGCCAGGCCGAGGAGCAGGCCCGGCTCGCCGAGGAACGGAGGCGCCAACAACAGCAGCAACAGCAGCCCGGTCCACCCGAACCCAGGGAGGAAACCCCGCTCGAAACCCTCGAACGCCTGCGCACCGACCTCGCCGCGGGCGGCCGCGCCGAGATGCCCAAGGGCACCGTCCGCCGCGGCGAGCGCGACTTCTTCGTGGTCGAAAAACCGCTCGACTGGCACGAGGCCGCGGCCTTCGCCGAGGACCACGGCGGCTACCTCGCCATCGTCTCCTCCGCCGACGACATCACCTGGTTCACCGAACTCGTCCCCGCCCGCTCCAGCATCTGGGTCGGCGCCGGACGCTCGGTCGGCGGCCGCTGGGTGAATGTCGACGGCTCCGACTGGGCGCTCGACAAGGAACCGCCCGGCGTCGGCAACTTCGCCGCGCTCGACGACCTCGGCCTGCTCCGCGCCCGCCGCCGCACCGACCGCTTCCCCTTCATCATCGAGTGGCGCCGCGACGGCTCGAATCCCGCCACCCTCGCCGCCATGCTGCGCCGCACGCGCGAGACCCTCGACGCGCCGAACCCGAGCTTCCCGCCCGGCACCGAGTCCCAGGACGCCCGCCATTTCGCCATCATCCCGCGGGAAATGGACCGCCGCGCGGCCGAGCGGCTCTCCCGCCAGGCCGGCGGCATCCTCGCCGTGCCCGCCTCCAAGGCCGAGGCCGACTGGCTCGAGTCGCGCGCCTCCGACCTCGTCGCACCCGACGGCCTGTGGCTCGGCGGCAGCCGCGAGGGCGACCTGTGGAAATGGGACACCGGCGAACCATGGGAGTTCGCCCGCTGGAGCGGCGACGCCGATGGCGACGGCACCGCCATGGTGCTCGTGCCGGGTCAGGGCTGGCGCGACACCTCGCCGGACGATCCCGCCTCGGGCTTCATCATCGAGTGGAGCAACGACGCCGAAAGCGCCGAGACCAAACCGGAGGAAATGGAGAACAAGGGCCAGGGTCTCGACGAGCTGAACAAGACCGCCGGCCAGCTGCTCGAAAAGGCCATCACCGAGCGCGACGACAAGCTCGCCGCCAACGCCCGCACCTTCTCATGGGACCTCGACGTCTGGTTCCGCGGACTCAATTTCTCCGACCGCGCCATCTGGCAGCCGCACGTCGAGGCGCTCAAGCGCATGGTCGATGACGACCGCGTCCCCTCGCCCGAGGACTTCGCGCCCGAGGAGCCCGAATTCGTCGGCGGGGAGCCGCCGGAGCCCGAGGTCATGCTCTCCGAGCAGATGGCCAAGGTCTGCACCTACTGCTACAACAAGCAGCAGGAGATCGACCAGGGCCACCAGGCCAAGGTCGAGCGCATCCGCGACGCCTACCTCGAGCGCGTCCGCAAGCTCGAGGCCGCCGCCCGCTCCAAAGGCCAGGACGCCCTCGCCAACCAGTTGCGCGACGCCGCCGCCGAAACGCAAGACCTCGACGAGTGGGTCGAGGCGATGGTCGATTAGGTCGAGTGGCACCTCTTTCGGCCGACCAATCGCGCTTCTTCAGGCCGAGCGATCGAACGTCCCGAAGGGACGAAACAACCAAACCGGGGGTGCTTCAGCCCCCCGGGCTCCGTGGCGCGGATTCCTCAAGAGGGCCAACGGCCCGTGAAATACCAGCCCGGCCTGCAGGGCCGGGTTCGGGAAGAGCCCGGATTCAAGGGCCGCAGGCCTGAAACATGCCCGGAACGCAGCTCTCTCGCCTCCCCGCATGTGCCGGGCTTTCAGCCCTCCCGGGGACTTCCGGGCCGGTGACTTCTAGAAGCCAGACTTCTCGGGGTCCACAATTGCCCGGTAGTAATGCCCGCCACGCTCTTCATCGAAGTTCGACTCGAATCCGTAGTCTTCAATGCAATCACGAAACAGGCGCTCCAACGTTTTCTCCATCTTCGTCAAGTCCAGCGCACCAAGAATCCGTCCGTCTTCGTTGTTCACCGGTAATGGGATGAGTTCATTAATTCCCATGTACTGCCATCGTCTCCCATCAGACTGTGAATCTTCATCGTCAATCCCAATCCGCCGAGCCTTCATGAACGCTTCCCTCCAGTGCTCGCAGCGCACCATCACCAGCTTGCGCAGAACCTGATCCGGCACGCTCCTTGGCGGATCATCCGACGGGCCAACCAATGCAATCGTGTAGGTGACGATCCACCATCCTGTCTCGCTGGTGGGTTTCATTTCTTGTCAGACCGTCGAAACGCAGCTGGCCCGACCTTCATGGCACCCAGCGCGATTCGCAGGGTGGATCGTAACTGACAAAAATGTCTGCGACAAGGGCGCTGGTGAGAGTCAACTGCCGTGCGCCTTGTTGGGCAATTTATTCGAAGCTGATGCCTTGGGCTGACAACCACGCCTTGACCTCTTTGCTGCTGCTCTCGGTCAAAGCGAGGTCCGTCTCGAAGGCCTTCCAACGGATGCTTCTCCCATGGTGGATCGTAAATCGATCTACCAAAACGCCTCCCGCCCAGACTCGGATCTCTGGCTCGCCAGTGCACATGCAATGTTCCCAGAAGCCCTCAGGAAACGTCTCGAACTCGAAGAGGGCAAGGAAGCCCGCCACCTCACCCGGGTCCGCGAGTTCCATCGATGGATCGTCTCCTGCAGGGTCGGTCCACAAAGAGACAAACTCAATGCGGGTTCCTTCGACGAATGCAGCATCGAATACTGGATTGGGATCGACTTGTGTCGCAACTGGCTGTCGATCACAACCAGTCGCCAACGCTATTACAGCCAAAGCCAAGAACTTCATCTACTCTCGTGACGGACAACGGCGTAGTTTTCTTAGCCCAACAGTGAGTTATATCGACCCGTGGTTTCCAGAGGAAAACACGCATAAAATGACTGGCAGACTATCAGGGGTCGACCTGCTTCGGCTTTGTTGTGCCAGTTGGTTTCATGGGTTGCGTTCAAGGTAGAGGCGAGAGGCCGCCCAGCGATCACCGGCCTGCTCAACCGGATCACTCTGGATGGGCTTGAGAATGTCCTCACCGATATTGTCTAGACCGATCATGACCTGCCAGAGCACCTCCTCGTCCAAAAGCTCCTTCGTCGATTCGGTCTTGAGAATGCCTCGCAGTAGGTCGAGTTCGTTCGGATCGTGGAGGGCCGCAAGTCCCCAGTATGCAGTGCCTCTCGTCGGATCATCCGGGAATCGGAGTGCGTAGTCCACAAGCGCATCCCTCAGGGCCAAGACGTCCTCGTCATCAAAGTCCTCACTAGCAACTCTCGAATCGCATGGCTCGAAGCCGCTCATCCGAACCTTGGCGATGATCTCGCGGGCAAGTAGCAGGCTGGGGTCATCGGGGTCTAACGGCTCAGTAGTCGCCGCGAGCCTCTTCACAAGATCGGTCGCGAGCAGGCTCATTCTTAGGCTCAATAGTGAATCGCATCCGCCCGTAGGTTCCAGAGGAAAACACGAATCGTGTTTTCGCCTGATATCACCACCACGGGCGTGTCGAGAAGCTGTCGGTGCGTCAGCCGCGCTCCCCATCAATCGATGATGACGGTCGCCGGCCGCGGGCCGATCGGGTGGTAGCCGAGCGGTTGGTCCTCTTCGTCGACGACCAGCCAGACCTGCCCGGCGACCGTTTCGACCAGGCGCCGGGTCGCGCCCTTCATCGGCACCGGGGTGCCGCGCGCGCCGGACCGGTCGATCGGGATCAGGCGGATGCCGAACTGGTTCTTGTTCT